>Ga0255374_10106_pt1 | contig 10996 bp, 12 predicted proteins | sample ANMaggSeSYBR01H4_FD_182088 | JGI IMG/M metagenome (GOLD analysis project Ga0255374, IMG submission 182088) | Sediment cell enrichment communities from methane seep in Santa Monica Basin, California, United Staets - ANME aggregate JGI... | ecosystem: Environmental > Aquatic > Marine > Cold seeps >... | reverse complement strand
TATCAGTCTATGTTGGATATACTTGGCGAAAAAAAGGATCAACTCGGATCTGTAAAACTAGAGCTTGAGAAAAAAGAGGGTGAAAAAAAACTTATTATCAGCAAGATAAAAACCCTGCATGAAAAAATGAATGAGTTAAAAGAATTTAAGAAACGTATAACGGATGAGAAAAGAAATGTACAGAATCTTAAAATGTTAAGTGACGTTATGTCGTCTTTTAGATCGCATCTTATCTCAAGGATACGACCAGCTTTATCTTTGTATGCCTCTGATTTTTTCAGCCGTCTAACCGGTGGGAAATACCAGGAGATTGAGATTGATGAAAATTACAATCTCATGGTTTATGATGGTGGTAATCCTTATGCAATAGAGCGTTTTTCTGGCGGAGAGGAAGATTTAGCAAATCTTTGTCTGCGACTTGCTATTTCTGAGGTTATTACAGAACGTGCGGGTGGGTTATTCAATTTCATAATACTAGATGAAATATTTGGATCGCAGGATATGATAAGACGGCAGAATATTATGAAAGCGCTGAATAGTCTATCATCTAAATTCAGACAAATATTTCTTATTACTCATATTGAGGATATTAAAAATTATATGGAGAATATCATCCTTGTAAGTGAAAACGAAAGCGGTACAAGTACTGTAAAAATAGAATAAAAAAATTAAAAGAAAGAGAAGTTGAATTATTTTTTAAAGCTCAATCTCCTCTTTTTAGGCTTTGGCTGATTCTCTGTGTTATTTGTTTTTACTGTATGGTTTGTTGTTGGATGATCTGTCGTTTGAACTGTTTGAAAAATCTCTTTTGGTTTTTCACTTGTTTTTGTATTCATTGTACTCACGGGTGGGGGTGCAGAAAACAATTTGTCAAATATCTCTTTATTTGAGTTGAACCAGTTCTGCCAGCCTTTTGTTTCCTTTCTCAGTTTATTACACTCAGTCTCAGTTTCTTCATATAAATGATATAATTTTGTAAGGCGTTCCTTTTCTTTTTCATATTGTTCTGATGTTTCGCTGAATTTGTCTTTATATTCTGCATATTTTTCATACTCTTTTGCCTTGACAAGATCCTTCTGCAATGAATCTACTGCGCTGTCCTTTTCATTAATCTTTCCTTTTAAAGAATGGACTTCCTCTTCCAGTTGATTACGCATGTTGTCCAATTCTTCAAATCTTTGTTTGTACTCATCAAACTGTTTGACTTTGTTTTCATTTTCCTCTAGTTTTTGGGTAAGTGTAGTTATTCGAGCGCCGAAATCATCTTCCAATTGTTTTTTGGAAGCCTCTGCATTTCTTGCATGTTCTTCAAAACTGGTAAGTTTCACTTCGACAGCAGAAAGTTCTTCCTCTTGATTTTTGTAAGCATCCCATAGCTTGATAAGACGCTCTTTTTCTTTATCAAGTTCCTCGCTGTATTTTCTCGCTCCGTGAAACGCCTCGTCTCTTTTTTTCTCAGCGTCAGTAGCGCGTCCTTCACACTTTTCGATGATAGTACTGATTTCGCCTAATTTACCTACATCTAGCATGTTCTGGATTCTAGATAAATCTTCTGTGCTTTTAGAAAACAAACTTTTGATACTATCAATCTCATCTGTTGCCTGACGCAGTCTTTCTTCGAGATGACCTAAGTGTTCTACTCCTTTCACCAATGTGTTTTCCTCACTCATAATTATGATGCCTCCCAACTGACTTCAGTTTGTCAAGAATGAATTTGTTGCTATTTAAGGATTGTCATAAAATTAATTCAAGATTGTCACAATTAAGGCACTTTACCATTAAACTAATAAAGTATTGTTGGCATACCTTCTTGAGTACTTTACCTAGTTACTAGGAGGAAGAATTGGATGGGATTATTTAGTAGAGGTAGTTTTTCAACAATAATTCAAAAAATCTTTGGTAAGAGACATGCTAGGATAGGCATTTACGGCCCTCCAAACGTTGGAAAGACCACCCTGGCCAATCGTATCCTTCGTGATTGGACTGGGGATATCATGGGTAGTGCATCTGAGATTCCTCATGAGACACGAGTGGCGAAATGCAAAAAAAATGTAAAAGTGGAAAATGGAAAATCCTCTCTTCTCATGGATATTATAGACACCCCGGGTATTGCTACAAAAGTGGATTTTAAAGAGTTTATGAATACATATGGTTTGAGTAGGGAAGAGGCAAAGAGAAGAGCAAAGGAAGCTACAGAGGGGGTAATAGAGTCCATTAGATGGCTCGAGGATGTTGACGGGGTGTTGCTCGTTATGGATTCAACACAAGATCCCTTTACCCAGGTGAATGTAACCATTCTTGGGAATCTTGAGGCGAGAAACCTTCCCGTTTTAGTAGCTGCAAATAAAATAGACATGGATGACTCAAGTCCAGCTACTTTAAAATCTGCGTTTCCGCAGCATCCTGTTATACCAATAAGTGCATTGACTGGATACAATTCAGAAAATCTCTACACTACCATGGTGAAACAGTTTGGGAGAAAAAGAAGAAAAAAGCGGAGGTGACTAAATTGACAAAAAATGACAAGGGAATCTCGGTTAACCTTATATCCCGTCAGAAATTAGAAGAGTTATCCTCCAATGAAAAATTAGATTTTATACTTAAAGAAGTTCAAAAGGGAAAAGTATTGGTATTGGAGCAAGGTCTTACTTCCATGGAACAGACAAATCTGATAGAGCATACCATGAGGGAAATTGAACAGGATACATTTATTGGAATTGAGATGGAAGGATATAACGAAGATAAACCAACCTTCCTTCAGAAATTTTTAGGAAAGATGAAAAAACCTCGTATGACTGTAATTGGACCCGCAGATCTATTAAAAACAATACGTAAGGACAATAATATGATTCAAACAAAAATAATACCTGGAAAACGGAGTTAAGTAATGCCTCATCAATGTCTGAAGTGCGGGCTTGTATTCGAAGATGGATCTTCACAGCTTTTAAAAGGGTGTCCTGATTGCGGGGGCAATCGTTTTTTCTTCACAAAGGAACCATTGAATGAGAAAGAGAGAAACTGTATTACTGAAGAGGTAGGACAAGATATAAACTCTGTGATAATGGATTTAATGGGTGAACATAATAAGGATGTAATTGATAAATCTGGAAATTGGATTAACATTAAACCAAAAGATGTCCGCAAAGCACTCGAGCAGCATCTTCCTGAGGGGGCAAGAAATAAAAAGAAGTCTTTAGGTAAAAAAGATGATATAACCCGTATAACTGATGACAAATACCGGAGAACTATTATAGAGAAACTAAAATCTGAAACAGAGGGACATGATGCTCCTGAGACAATAGATATCGAAAGACCAGGTAAATACAAGATTGACGTTAAAGGACTTCTTGAAGATGAGCCAATCATTATACAAAAAGATGGTTCATATACTATTCATTTACCTTCTCTCTTCAGAATGATTGATAAAGAAAAAAAGTAATAGGATGTAAATATTATTCCTTTACAGCCTTAATCTTCTATGGAGTTTTACTACTGCCTCGACTGCAGCGTTTGCTCTCTCAATTCTTGCTTCTGCCTGCAATCTTGTCATGCCCGGTCCAGAGATGCCTAAGCCAACAGGTTTGCTATATTCTATAGATAGGTCAGCTATTTTACGAGCAGCATTTTGTATAACAATATCATCATGTTCTGTCTCACCTTCAATTACTGCTCCAATGGCTACTACCCCATCAACGTCTTTTCTCTCCAAGAGTTTTTTTATGGCTAGACCCATGTCAAATACGCCAGGTACTTTGACAATATGTGTTATTTTCGCTCCAAGAAACTGTGCATGCTCTTTCGCTCGTTCGAGCATCATCATGGTGATGTCATAGTTAAACTCCGAAACAACGGCACCTATCTTCATATTTTCATCTTTTACCATATCTTTTTATCTCCTTAATTTTTCAAAGGTCCTGCGTCTTTGAACCCTTCTCGCAGACCTTTACCTGCTTTTTTAATAAGCCCTTCCGGTTTGAACAATAACTCTAGTGCATTTAATGCATGTTCCCGAGCGCGATTGTTTGCAAGCCATGCAAGTTCCTTTTCGTCTCTCCCCTCATCCTCATGTACAAAAACTTCTAAAATATGCTTGTTACACATTAGTTGGGTTTGTATAATGCCTGTGCTTGCTTCATGGGCACATTGCTTGTCTATAGGTTTTGGACCAGGCATACCAAGAGCCATAATAATATCACAATCCTGTTCTTCAAACAGTTTTTTACACGCCACGGGAATATCCTTTATCCCAGGTACCGTGTATCTTATTATCCTAAAACCGGTACTGTTTGATTCCAATTCATCAATGGCTGATTTTCCCATATCATACCTTGCAAATGTTGTGTCGACAATACCAATTTTTTTCATTTTCCCTCGATTTTCTCTATGCTCTTTTGAAATTCATAGGCTGATATAATTTTCCCAATTATCCTTCGAGTTCCGTTTAGATCTTCCATTCCACTGTATTTAGGTAGTCTAGCCACTTTTGCATTTATATTTCGTTTCTTTAACTCCCTTTCAATCTTTTTTTCATCGTGTAGCTGGTCATAACCAAGTGCAATTATGTCTGGTTTAAGATCTTCGACAGTTGCATACATGTCATCCTCATGACCAAGTACGGCCTCGTCCACCATTTTCAATTCTCTGATAATTCCTAGTCTCATATCCTCTGGTGTTACTGGTTCATGTTTTAGTTTTCTCACCGTGGAATCTCTCGCTACTACTGTAACTAGTTTATCACCTAATTTCTTAGCTTCTTTCAAGTAATAGATGTGTCCCATGTGGAGAAGATCAAATGTTCCGGTTGCCATTACTTTGACCATTTTTTCCACGCTTTTATTATTTCTTTACCTTCTAAAAAAACAAATCCATTTTCATCGGCATACTGTTTTGCTTTAGTTTTAGATAGTGCTCTGCCAGTGTCGCCCATGATTTCACAGCCACTTCCTACTGATATGACGTCCGCCATCTTTAGAAGGGATACAACCAACTCAGTATGCCCAACTCTCTCATTTAACAAATTCTTTGAGGCAACGCATATTGGAATGTGGCCCGGCGATCTAAATTCTTTTCCAAACATCTTAGTTGCAGCGCCATCATCAATGTTTTCTATTTTTTTTGCAAGATCTGCGAATTTGTTCATGGTTAGACCACGATCAATATCAGTTATGCCTGTGAAAGTATCTCGGTGGTTGATATATAGTGAAAAAGAAGATTTCGAGTCATAGGGGATATCGTTAGGGATAAGCTCCTTTAGGACAGGATATTTGTCATCCACATCTGAGAAAAGATCAGCTAAAAAAGGAAGTTTCAACTTATCCGCAATCTCGCTGGAGGTCATAAGAAATATGAGTCCACCCCCATCTTTTCTCATTGTTCTTATCGATTCAGGGGCAACAAACTCTGAAGCCATAACTATGTCTGCTTCACCTTCTCTATCATCATCGTCATAGATTAGGACAAATTTTCCATTTTGTAAGTCGGTTATGGCTCTACTTATATTTTCCATAAATTCACCCAAATGCGAATTTACCTCCCTTAAAATAAATATTGGTTATTACTCAGAAATGGGTTGACTTACCCTTCTTTTGCCCCGAGATACTAAATATCTTGTAATATATCCTGCTATGCGATTCCTCATCAAGTTACTGCCGACATCGCATAACTCTGCAACCTTCATCTTATTATGCTGAAAATCATCAGCGGTAAACTGATCCGGATATGCTTCTATGAGATCTTTAGCAATGGTTTTTATGTACGTTGGTCTTATGTTTCCCAGGTTATCACCCTTTAAACTGTAGGACGCTGGAATATCTTCTTGTTATAAAAGGATATCTATGGAGTTTTAAACAAAATGCTAGAGACAAATCTCAAGATATATAAATCATAAAAAACATGTAAGTAACGCGGGGTAGGTCGTATTTCTTCGAAAAAATCATCTCTGAGGGCAATCGCAGGAAAAAAACTCGATAAATTGGAAGGATATGCGATACGTAGTAATGTTACAAGAAAACTTGCTACAATGATTTATAAATCTGATGCATACAACTATGTCTCAAAAAAAATAAACGAATTTAGAAACTACAAACTAATCGGAGAAATAAAACGAGATCCAGTGCCAGAACATGTTGCTATAATTATGGATGGAAATCGACGTTTTGCAACAGATTTAGGTCTGACACCGGATGCAGGTCATCTTTTTGGAAGAGACAAAGTCGAAGAGGTTATGGGGTGGTGTTTTGAACTTAAAATCAAAAATCTTACGCTATACGCTTTTTCAACAGAAAATTTTAAGAGGGATACAGATGAAGTAGAATTACTTATGAGACTCTGCAAAAACGAATTGGATAAGGCAGCCAAAGATTCTCGCATACATAAAAATCAAGTAAAGGTGAGAGTACTAGGTCACATTGAATCATTGCCGAAGGATCTGAGGGAGTCAGCTCAAGTACTTCTGAACGAAACAAAAAATTACGACAAATATTCCCTTAACATTGCACTTGCATATGGGGGAAGAGAGGAAATAGTGAGGGCGATACGAAACATAGCAAAAGACGTCAAGGGTGGCAGTCTAAAAATTGAGGATATAACAGAACCCACGGTGTCAAAATATATGTATACCAATGAATTACCCGATCCTGATTTAATTCTTAGAACCTCCGGCGAAGAAAGGATTTCTAACTTTCTATTGTGGCAATTGGCATATTCAGAACTTTATTTTTCTGATGTTTTCTGGCCCGTATTTAGCAAAAGAGATTTTCTTAAAGCCATACGGACCTGTCAACAGAGAAAAAGAAGATTTGGAAAATAAAACATTTTTCAGTCAGACTCTTTAATTTCTTCCTCATTTTCGATTTCATCTGCTATTTTGGATAGCTTTACGAATTGAAGGTGGAAGAAATACAAGATGAATCCAACTCCCAAAAACACGATGGAAAAAGCGATAATGGAATCAGCAACACTAGATTGGGAGAGATCATAGATGGTTTGAAGAAAACCTGTATTATTCTGACCTATAAACGAAGAGATTATTTTTAAAAAAGCATAAAATAACAATAGAAAAAACCCCAAAAATAAAGAAAGTTTGCAGAAGATGCCTGTTCTGAAATCCTCATGGGCTGAAAAGCGTCTCTCCTTAAACATATGAACCAAATATCAAATAATGTTATACATTCCCGTCAGATAAATTTATGGCGTTCTGAACCTTACTCTGCAGTTCGTTTAGTTTCTCCTTGGTTCTTCCTTCCTGTTTATCTAGCGTAGTTTTTCTTAGACTTAGGGATTCTTTATTAGCTTTCAACTCTTTTGTAACTTCGCTTTTTCCCTTTGTTTTTATAAGAATTGCACCTATACTTTTGTAGACGGGGGTTTTCGCATCTGTTTTGTCCAATTCTTCTAATGCTTCTTCTGTTTCCTTTAGTCTTAAATCAACTTGTTGACGTTGTTGCATTATCATTTGAAGCTGTATTCTTAGTTGTTGTAGTCTGTTTATCTGATCTTGCAACTGTTTGGACATTCCTTCCTCCATCATGTATTACACTCTCGGGCTAGGGTAATAAAGTGCTTGCTTATTAAAGGTATTGAATGGTTCATATCTTATCCAAAAAATTAGGTACGGACACTTGGTAATGAGCATCAATTTTTATTGAATTTTCCAGTAACAATTTATGACTATAATAGAAAGCATTATATAGAAAGTTACAAATATACTAGTATCTGTAATATTATACACATACGGGGGATAGAAATAGAATGAGGAAGAACGATAAACTAGTAGTGGCACTTGGAGTGGTAATACTCATTACGGCTTCAATTGGAATTTACTTTTGGGCTCCTGGGGAAACTGTTGCGAAAGCTGCGGGGATAGAAGATGTCTTTAGTGTTTCTAGTGTGTATGCTAATGAACCAGATGCAGTCACTGTTTCGGATAGTTGTCCATTTTACGCGCTTATTGCAACGCCGCTTACTGTTCATTACGATAAGAATGGTGTACAATATGTAAAACCACTCTATGTAAAAAATTCAGACGAGGTGTCTCAGGCAATCACTCGTGTGGAGGGACAGATAGGCATTCAAGTTGATGAAATAATTGATGAAACTAAATCTGTGAAGGAGACTTCCCTCTACATCGCTAAGAAATATTGGGTGAGTAGTGACGCAGTTCTTCTTATAGAGAATAACGAAACAGGTTACAATTTGGGTGTTGTAGCAACTCCTCTGGCTTCGTATCTTGGCATCCCAATAATCGTTACCGATGAGGTTGATCAAGACGTAAGGGCTGTCCTTAGTGATCTTGGTGTTAAATATTCTCTTGTCTGTGGTGACATAGAGGGCTATGGCAAGTGTATTAAGTTTGATGATGTCGATGGGATTGTCAATGCATCTATTGAGCTAGTTCGAGAGAAATTTGGTGATGTTGAATATATAACGCTAGCCAACCCAAAGGATGCATGGCCACCAGAGGTTTTGAATGATACACAACTGTACTTCGATGGGACGCTGAAGTCAGGTTCGCTTTTCCCATCTCAATTTTTAGATGCAATGAAGCAAGAAAAGGAAATAATTACTTTTTCAATACCTGAGGATTACAAATATGCTCTAGTTAAAGTTGATTTTAAAAACCTTGAAAATCCTGAAAATATAGAGAAATTTGGCGATTCCGTTGTTTTGCAAGGTAGCCTCATGGGATTTGCTCGTACGGGGGCCAGCCCTGCAGAAAGAGATGTCAATGGAAATGTAGAATGTGATAGATTTCACTATGAGACAGTGCTATATGATATGGGTGGAGAAGAATTTGATATTAAACTTGTTGCTAGTTTTCACACTCTTGATCAAGCTGATTATGAGCTGTATATAACAATTGAGAAGTTAAGTGATCCTTACTATCCCTTGATGAATCAACTTTCTTCGGCTGCTCCTTATCTTACTGCTTTTCATAAGGGCATCATCTATGCGAAACCTGAGTTTGCTTTTGCAGCGGATGATGATGTAATCCTTGATGGAGAAACATTACCTGGAAATACTCAAATAATGAAAAATCCAATTTTGATACCCGTTTTAAATAGACATGTATACGAGAACATCCATGAACCACTTAATGAATTGTTAGCAAAACTTAAGGACATTGATATTTCAGATGATGCTGGAAAAGAAAGTCTTACAAAGGCTTGCAGAATAGATCCATTTTATATAGCATTAGTCGGCGATGCTACGATGCTTCCTCAATATTACTATAGAAGTCCTCATAATGACCCCTTTGATCATCAAGACAAAATGTATGGTACCGGTTGTCCAAGTGATTTCATATATGGAAATATCGATCCAGAAACCTACTTTATGCAACCTCATATTGGGAAAGAAGATACAGAAAACGATCTTTACTCCACATCGGGTTATCCAGAGGTAGAAAATATTGTTGGACGTATTACTGGCTGGGATGTGCAGGACGCAAGTGCTTTGATAGCTAGGACGGTATTCTACGGGGATATAATCGAGAAGATGGGGGATTGGAAGGATAATGCAGTGGTTATGTCTGGTGCAGGGTTAGAATTCCAAAAATTGCCGATTTTCAATACGATTTATAACATTCTTGGCCAACACGACCCTATGAAATTCCCAACGGGTGAACAGCACTTCCTTAACATGAGGACGTCTGGTAACCTGGAGGAAGGGGAATTTAATGTAGAGGTAGCAGAACGCGGTCAAGCTCAAAGAGTTGGTTATACGGATGAAGCTCTATGGGAAATTAAACATGATGGGATACTCAACCGCCTCTTTTTCCCACGATCTCTTGTGAAACGTGCTCAAGGATTTGAGAGTATCAATTCGTTATTCGATTTGGACTGGTGGAGAGAATCGTTCAGCGATCAGTCTAGCATTAAAGGGGGAGAACTGCAGGAGAATAGCAATATTATATTGTCAAACTCTCATGGAATATGGTTTGGATTTGAACATGGGGATAGCATGTTGCACTATATGGGGGGTCCCCCAATACTTTATCAGATTCTTGGTCGGTTCATTCCAGTAGTGGGCGGTTTTAGATCACCCCTAGACAGCATTGGAGGATACAATGTAAGGGCAGTTTCGAATATGGAACTCGGACCATCTGTACTATTTATCGAAGGTTGCGGCTCTGGAAAAATCGATAGCCTTCATCCAGAAAATACTATTGCCACTACCTATTTGCATTCTGGGGTAAATGCCTATATTTCCCCTACAACATATTCAGCAATAGGGGGATACTTAGAACCACGTCCAAAATGGCCTCTTTTGGATGAGGGTGTGGGACTTGGTATAGTGGGATATCTTAAGACGGCTCTAAATGCAAAACGTGGTAACTATCCACCTGTGCATTTCTGTGGTGTAATATTTGAAAAATCATATCAAAGCTTGATTGAGGACGACGTTGACATTGGAACAGCTTTAAGAAACGCTAAGAATGAGTTCTTGCCCGAAGAGGCTGATGTTACTTATTTGTGGACGCCACCTCTTGATGGGTCAACTGATACTCCAACATATGCTATGACAACAACAGGTAGCGGGGGAGACAGAGTCATAGTCGAAAAATACTGTACAATTTACCAATTGAATTTGCTTGGAGATCCAGCGTTTAACCCATATGAACCATGCAATGAGGGAAAATAGATAAGTAATCCCTCATCATCATTTATTTTTTTATAATTTTATATTTTTCAACTTTTTCACTGCAATACAAATATAGGTTATTTATTTGTAATAACTTTTAAATAATACATATAATATAATAATTAACATGCGATTGAATATGTTTAGAAACAGGAAGATTATAATCTCTATGCTAGCTGTATCTATGGTGATTTTGACCTCTTTTGGTGTAGCGGTTAGCACCTCATCAACTGAAATTGTAAGCCATTTACAGGATCATATTGGGACATTTGATTCACACTCGACATTGGCTAATGAATTTCCTTCAGCAATAACTGTGTCAGATTCAAATCCATTTTATTCATTAATTGCTACA
>Ga0255374_10102_pt2 | contig 11028 bp, 9 predicted proteins | sample ANMaggSeSYBR01H4_FD_182088 | JGI IMG/M metagenome (GOLD analysis project Ga0255374, IMG submission 182088) | Sediment cell enrichment communities from methane seep in Santa Monica Basin, California, United Staets - ANME aggregate JGI... | ecosystem: Environmental > Aquatic > Marine > Cold seeps >... | reverse complement strand
CAGTGATGGCGCCGGTTGTTATTCAAAGTTTGTTTGAGATGACAAGCGCATGTGATCGAGTAATTAGTGAACGGCGGTTGTTTGCTGTGCATGCGGTGCGGTATTTATGCGGATGCGATAAAGATCGCTCGAGCGATGAAATGGTCAACTGGATCATCCATGCGACCGAGAATGGCACTGTAAAACCTACTATCCCAGATTACGCGTTGGATATGCATACGGCGGAAGGTCAGAAAAAAGGGCGCGGGCGTCGGTATTTCTTCGAAGAAGCATCGAAGATCATCCCTGAATTGGCAGGACGAGATAAGACTTATTTAGGGCGTATTATGAAAATGTTAGATGATGGGAAATTGGCTGATTGAGTAAATTGGCAATAAGAACAGCGAATATAACAATTTCTGTTTATTTAGGTTCTTTGATGTTTTTAAAAACATACTTGTGATAGAGAGGACATTGCGTACTTTACTTTAAAAATGTCGGCTTTGAAAAACTATTTTCTTACATAACTCGTATATATTTTAGATAAAAGATTATATTAATTTTGCAAAAATTTATTTTATTGATAAAGGAAGGAAAAAATGACAAACAAAGAGAACAAAAAAAATGATGATATTCAGAATAAACCCTCGGAGGACGCAAAAATAATTGGCAAGAAATCCGGTGATACTATTGATAAAATGGCGGAAGGAGCAAAGAAAGCCAGCCAAAAAGCTGAGGTTGCGTTTGATAATATAAAAGAAGGCACAAAGAAAGCTGGAGAGAAAGCCGAGGTTGTATTTGAAAATGTTGCAGAAGGTGCAAAGAAGGCCGGCGGAAAAGCAAGCGAAGTGGTTGGTAATATCATGACAGGCATGAAAAAAGTTGGTGACAAGGCAACTGACGCAGTTGAGGTTTTTGAGATCAAACGTGAAATTAGCCAATTAGAGAATGCCAATGAAAAAATTGCCCCCCAGATAGGCAATGCGGTTCTGGCTCTTTATATGGAGAAGAAAATCAAAGATCCAACGCTTGTGGCGTTTTGTAAAGAAATCGAAAAGAATAACAAAATGATCGAAGACAAGAAAGCGCAGATCGAAACAATCAAAGAAAGTGAAACCGAATAAAACATTAGGATCCAATCGTAAAGTGCAACACTGAAGCGAAGTTATTAATGATGTACGGGAGTTTATGATTATTCGGATGTAACTTTATAAATCAGATTTTATAATTTAAAGAACCTTATTCTTACAGAGGTTCTTTTTTGTTATATTATTTTATTGTTGCGACTGGAAATTTTAAAATATTTTTGAATTGGTGATTGTATAATACTAAAAAAATGAATACAAAAAATTCATTGACAATAAATGAAGAGAAGGATGCACATATGCAAAGAATTGGGATTGCCGGGTTTCAACATGAGACAAACACATTTTCGAATACCCCTACTCCATTGGAGAACTTCCTAAACCAGAGCGGGTTTTATCCCGAACTGCTTGCAGGGAAGAAAATGCTGCAGTTCGCAGAAGAAAAAGTCAACATAGCGGCAAGTGGTTTTATGGCTGACGCGGAAAAGAATAATTTCGAGGTAGTGCCGCTGGTGTGGATTGGGACAGAGCCATCGCAGCCAATGAAGATAGATGTGTTTGAGCACTTGATGGGATTGATCGAGAAAGCAATTGTTAAGAATCAACCCTATGACGGAATTTTCCTTGATTTGCATGGGGCGATGGTGTATGGGGATCTGCAGGATGGAGAGGAAGAGATCCTGCGGCGGGTGCGGGCAATAGCTGGGGATATTCCTATTGTGGTTTCATTAGACCTGCACGGTAATATCAACAAGGAAAGTTTTGACTTGGCAACAGTGATGGTGGGTTACCGCACATATCCGCATGTGGATGGATTTGAAAACGGACAACGATGCGCGGCTGTAATGAACTATGTCCTGCAGGGGGGAGCGCTCTATAAAGCTTTTCGCCAATCACCATTCTTGATGCCCGCAACCACGCAAACAACAACAAAAGAACCGGCAATATCCTTATATGCACTGCTGCCTGAAGTGGAAACATGGGAGGGCGTGGTTTCCGCGACGATCATGGAAGGATTTAACGCTTGCGACCTGCCGCACACAGGACCGTCTGTATTTACTTATGCGGAGGATCAAGCTGCGGCTGAAAAGAGCGCGGATTTCCTATTGGAAGGGATGTTGGAACGGGAAGCACAGTTTTCGGTAGAAATGTATCCACCGGAAGAGGCAGTAGAAAAGGCACTCCGAATGGCAGAGGTGATAGATAAACCGGTAATCCTGGTGGATGTGCAGGATAACGCTGGCGGCGGCAGCCCATCGGACACGGTTTGGCTGCTGGAAGCGATTGCGAAGAAAGGTGTAAGGCGGGCTGCAGTGGGTGTGATCTGGGATCCGAAGGCAGCCGAAATAGCGCATGCAGCCGGAGAAGGCGCACAGGTACAAATCGCTCTGGGGGGGCATTCGCTGCCAGGTCATACACCTTTTGAGGCAAAATATACAGTTGAAAAATTACACGAAGGAGATTTTCTTGGAACAGGACCGATGGTAAAGGGGAGAACGCTGAATCTGGGAAAGATGGCACAACTGCGGATTGATGATATTCGCATAGTGGTTTCGAGTGATCGCATGCAGGCACTGGACCAATCGCTGTTTCGAGTAGTGGGAATTGAACCGGGTGAGATGGCGATTTTAATACTTAAAAGCGCGAATCACTACAGGGCGGATTTTGGTTTGATCTCTGGAGGGATCATCAACGTGGACGCACCGAGCGCGATCCTTGAGGATCCGAGCAAAATCGCATACACACGCTTGAGGGAAGGTGTGCGATTGAAGGGGAAGGGACTGGAATTCCATAAAAGCTAATCAACCGAACCGAATAAGTTAACCTTAAAATATTGTTTTAATCTTAAAAATTACCAGAATCTATTGACTTCGAGTAATATTTTTTGTATAGTTAAAGTGTTCAGAACACATGAAGACTTACCATATCATTTGAAATGGAAATGGAAAAAGGTCCAATCGTACCAGTTCACCGAAGGCAAATATCTTCCGCGACGATCGATCGAATTCTTTCGATGATCAGCGAAGGATTCTGGGAACCTGGAGAGTGTTTACCCCCACAGCGAGAATTAGCGAAATCTTTAGGTGTCGGGATGTCTACTCTGCGGGAAGCGCTTCAATCCCTGCAAACGATGGGTGTGTTGGAAATGCGGCATGGGAGCGGTACTTATGTATCCAGCCAACCGTTTACCGCATACGGAAAGATCATCGATGTGTCAGTTGGTTTAGCCAGCATGGATATGGAGATGTTCTTTGAAGCTCGCGGAATCATTGAGAGCGGGTTGGCGTACCTCGCGGCACAGCATGCGACTGATGAGCAGATTAAGGAGTTATTTGATATTCTGGATGGTGAGCTGGAATATATTGACGAAGAGCACAGTGACCTCTACCACGACCTTGACCTGGATTTTCACCGCTTAATCTCTATGATGGCAAATAACCAATTCTTAATGCAAATCAATGTGTCGCTTTTTAAGGTATTGGATAAACTTTTCAGAATTTTATCGCTCACAAAAGAAGGCTGGCGGCTTCATTTTGCTGTTGCAGAAGCAATTCGCGCCCGATCTCCGTTTGAAGCATCGGAAGCGATGCGCACATTGATCGAAGCTTCTTCCGCGAGATATCTGCCATACATGAAAATGGTGGCTGAGAAAGATAAAAGTTGATTATCTGAGAATAATTACTGAGTATCAAAGAAACAAAAACGAAAGAAGATTAAAGAGGAAACACTGTGAAAAAAGTATTGATCAATAAACCGATCCATCAAGATGCTATCAAACGCTTATCTGAAGAAGTGGAAGTGCTCATGCCTTTTAAGGATTCTCCTGCAGAGATCACAAAGATGTTGCCGGATATTGAAGGCATGATCCTGTGCGCGGGGATGAAAATGCTCGCGGATGAAATCACACTGGCAGAAAAATTAGAGGTGATCGGGCGGCATGGTGCCGGGGTGGACATCGTTGATATTGAAGCAGCGACAAAACGTAGATTACCAGTAGTATTTACTCCACTGGGGCCGACAGAATCAACTGCGGAGCACGCATTTATGCTTATGATGGCTGCCGTACGGAAATTAGCGTATCTTGACCGGGAAATTCGCACGGGTAATTTTCATATACGCGACCATGTGATTGGATATGAGCTGTTGAACGCGAAAGTAGGATTGGTGGGTTTTGGTAATATCGGCAAACGATTCGCGGAGATGTGCCGGGACGCGCTGCATATGAAGGTGTATGCATTTGATCCATTCATTGGAAAAGAAAAAATTGAGGCATGGGGTGCGATTTACCAAAACGATATAATCGAAATGGCGCGAGAAGTGGATGTGATCTCCCTGCATGTACCTTCGACGACGGAAACACACCACTTGGTTAATACGGATGTACTTGAAGCGCTTGGGCCAGGTGGTTTTTTGATCAACGCATCCCGCGGACCAGTGGTTGACGAAGTAGCTCTGGTCAAAGCGCTGCAGGATAACAAGATTGCTGGGGCAGGGTTGGATGTATATGATCCAGAACCGCCCAGAGATGATAATCCTCTATTTGCGTTGGATAATGTAGTGCTTACACCACACCTGGCAAGTTTTACTGATCAGGGCAGGCATCGCATGGGGATGATGGTAGTAGAAGATGTATTGTGTGTTCTTAGAGGTGATATCCCAAAATACCAGGCAAATCCTGAAGTGTTTAATTAACTGGAAAAAAGGAGAACGATCAAAGATGAAACCTAACCCACTACGGTTGAAGTTAGAAGCAGGAGAAACTATTTACGGAACAATGTCACAGGATTCACGATCTCCTTCCATCTCACTGATCATGGAACAGGCAGGGTGCGATTTCATGTTCTTTGATATGGAGCATGGGCCAAATGACATCGGTGTTGTTACAGACATGGTTAAAGTAGCCCGCGGGACAAAAGTGGTTCCCCTTGTACGTGTTCCTGATGATTTGTACCATCTTATGGCGCGTGTGTTAGACGCGGGTGCGATGGGAATCATGGTGCCGCGTGTGGAGACGCGAGAGCAGGTTGAACGGATCATTGAAAACACGCACTACCCACCCATGGGAGTCAGAGGGTGCTCTGTGCCGAAGGGGCATAATGATTTTATTCCGCAGAATGTATGGGAATTTACGGAGCAGGCGAATAGAGAGCCGATGATCATTCTGCAAATTGAGCGAGAGAAAGCAATCGAGAATATTGACGAACTACTTTCAGTGGATGGTGTGGACGCATGTGTTTTAGGTCCAGTGGATCTGAGCTTGAGCATGGGCATACGAGAAAAGAATGTATTATCGGCTTTAGAACCATCCATCCAAACTGTTCTGGATTCAGCAAAAAAGCATAAAGTACCGTGTGGGATTCATATCGGTAATCTGGATTGGCTGATCGAATGGGGTAAGCGCGGGATGCAGATTATCTGCTATTCAAATGATATTGTTTTCCTGAGAAATGGCGCAACCACAGGTATCAGCAAACTGCGTGAAGCAGCACAGAAAAACACAAAATAGAATATTTATTAAAACTATAATTTAAATTAATCTAACGAGAGCGTAAAGGAGGTAGGCATAATGGAAAAGCTATTAATCAAGAACGGCCTGATAGTAACCATGAACCCGGATAATGAAGTGATCCGAGATGGGTCGATCTATGTTGAGGATAATATTATTAAAGAGATCGGGCCTGATTCAAAAATTTCCAATAAAACCGGGGCAAAGGAGATTGATGCGCATGGGAAAACTATTATCCCTGGAATGATAAGCTGCCACAATCACCTTTACAGCGCGGTGGTTCGCAGCATACCATATTCGGGATTCGAGTCTCCAGATTTTTCGTTTGTTTCTTGGATGGATCGATTCTGGCTGCCGCTGTTAGAAGACAAGGTGGACCAGGAGGTGATGTATGCCGGTACTCGCGCGAATGTGCTTGACCACATGCGCAGTGGGATCACAACTACCACAGATACAGCTGAAGGTTCCTACGCGCTGCCGGGTGCACTCGACGCGGTAGATGATGCATGCATGGAAACGGGAATTCGCGCTGTGCTTTCTTTTGAGACGACGGGCCGGATCAGCGAGAAAAACTCGGCAATGGGCTTGCAAGAAAATGTAAACTATATCAAGAAAACACGTGATCGGGATTATGACCGAATCACAGGCCGAATTGGGGTGCATACAACTTATACATGCTCCACTGACTTATTACAAGAAGTGAAAAAAACAGCGGACGAACTCAATGTTGGTTATATGATGCACCACCTTGATGACCGTTATCATCACTTTGATACATGCAGGCGGTTTGGGAAACGCCCCACTCGCTACCTGGCAGACATTGGTTTCCTTAGTCCAAACCTGATATTGTTCCACTGCAGTTATATTGACCAATGGGCAGATCCAAAAATCTTTAAGGAATATGATGTGAAGGTAGCCCATAATTCAGAATCAAACGCGATATTTAGTTTTTGGCCGGATATGCTGCATTTGATCCGAGAAGGGGTAACCGTTGGATTGGGCACCGATGGACAGACATTCAACTACTTTGAGGTGATGCGAACTGCACAAATGATCCACCGCATTAAATACGAGAATCCGGAATTAATGAAAGATGAGCAGGTGATGCGCATGGCGACAACTGAAGCTGCAAAAGTACTGCAGTTGGAAGATTCGATTGGCTCCCTGGAAGTTGGAAAAAAAGCAGATATTGTACTGCTTCGGGACCGCTCAACTGTCCCCGTTTTTGAGGTAAATGCGCTTAATTACATTGTCAATACCTGTGAAAGAACTGATGTTGATACGGTCATTATTGATGGTGAAGTGCTTATGGATAACGGCAAATTTACTAAAGTTGATGAGGAAGAAGTATACGCGAAATCCAAAGAACAGGCGATAAAACTCTGGAAGATAAATGATTGGCCGCTTCCGTAATGGATGAGTGAAAATAAAAAGAGCCGATAACAGAACCTAACCAAGGAGGTGCGTAAAAAAATTGAGTGTGAAAAAGATCATAAAAATCGGTTAATAAAATATAGTCAAGGAGAGATTTAAAAATGAAAAAACTTTACAAGATTATTATTGGATTGCTGGTATTGACACTGGCATTCACTGCCTGCGCTCCTGCAGCTGTTGAAGAACCCGCAGAGGTTGAAGAGGTAGTTGAGGAAGTAGTGGAAGTTGAAGAAGTGGTTGAGGAAGAACCACTGACGATTGCGCTGGTTCCCGCAGGCCGGATTGGCATGGAAGGATTCATGTATCTGGCAGGGCAAGGGTACAAGAAAGCCGCAGCAGAATTTGGCTTTGAGGAAAGAATCCTTGAGAGTGAAGTACCAGAAGAATGGGAGCGCAATGTTCGTACAGCCGCGCAAGAAGGCTATGACCTGATTGTTGGTATTGGCGGTACAATGTCGGATGCTATAGCAAACGTTGCTCCAGATTTCCCGGATATTCATTTCGCGCTGGTTGACTCATATCCAGGTGGTGATAATGTAGTTGGATTGATCTCGCAGGAGCAGGAAGGCTCCTTCTTAGCAGGTGCTTTGGCAGCGGCGATGACATCGGACACAACCCTTGAAAATATGAATGAAGAAAAAGTCATTGGTTTTGTTGGCGGTATGGATGTACCGAGCGTCAACCGCTTCATCAGCGGTTATAAGCAGGGTGCTGCATATATGAGCCCTGGAGTTTCGGTAGTGGTCTCCTATATAGGATCATTCCGTGACCCCGCAAGAGCGAAAGAACTTGCCTTAGCAATGTTCCAAAACCAGGATGTTGATATTGTTATGACAGTCAGCGGTTCTTCCGGTGATGTAGGCGTTTTTGAAGCGGTCGAAGAGACCGGTGCTTACGGCATTGGAGCGGATATCAACTGGGATAGTACAGTACCTGGACACATTCTGACTTCAGTCTTGAAATATACAGACCACGCGGTGTATGATGTGATCGCCCGCGAATTTGCCGGTGAATTTGAAGCTGGTGAAATCAGATATGGTGTTACATCTGGTGTTATGGACATCACTGATATGTCAGCGATGGGAGATGCCATCCCGCAGGAAATTCGTGACAAACTTGCTGCGATAAAGGATAAGATCTCCAGCGGCGATATTGTTGTAGAACGCCCAGAATAAAGATTTGAACTAAAAACGGGGCCTTTTTCCGGGAAAAAACGATCGAATCATTTACTGGAAAAAGGTCCCAAAACGAATCAGCAATTATATTTTAAGTATTTAATCCATAAGATTGGTGAAAAATCATGGCAGAAGCAATTGCAGCCGAAAATATTACCAAAACTTTTCCAAATGTCACGGCCAATGATTGTGTGACCGTTTCGGTCGAAGAAGGGACCATTCGGGCGGTTGTTGGTGAGAATGGCGCTGGGAAAACCACATTGATGAAAATTCTCTACGGGTTGTATCAGCCAGATTCTGGAACGATCCGTATCAAAGGAGAGGAAATAGAACTTTCCAATCCCAGAGATGCAATTTCGAGAGGAATTGGAATGGTACACCAACACTTCATGCTGGTGCCTTCATTTACACTTGCGCAGAATATTGTGTTGGGAGTTGAACCAAAAAAACGAATATTCATTGATGAAAACAAACTTAATGAGAGCGTCCAGCAGATTTCTGAAAAATATGGTTTTGATATAGATGCGCAAAAATTAGCTGTGGATGCCTCGGTTGGTGAACAGCAGCGGGCTGAGATATTGAAGGCATTGTACCGTGGTGCAGACATTCTTATTCTTGATGAACCCACCGCAGTTCTTACTGATATGGAAACAAAGGAATTATTTGTAATGCTCCGCAATTTAGTGAAAAGTGGAATTACCATTTTGTTTATTAGCCACAAGTTAAGGGAAGTCCTGGAGATTTCCGATGAGATAACCGTTATGCGCAATGGGAAGGTTGTGGGCACTGTGAAAACGAGTGAAACTGACAGCCATAAATTAGCAGAAATGATGGTTGGGCGTGACACGATCGGTGGGCGTATTCGCACTTCGTGTGATGTGAAAGATGCGGTCTTAACCATTGAGAATTTAAGTGTGTTTGATTCCCGTGATTTACAGGCTGTGAAAAATGTCAGTTTAAAGTTGTGCAAAGGGGAGATACTGGGGGTTGCGGGCGTGGATGGAAACGGTCAGGAAGAATTTGTTGAAACGATCATGGGTTTAAGGTCTGTAATTAAAGGAAAGATTACCATTGATGGAAAAGAGATACAGGATCTTTCTACGCGCAGGAGCCGAGAATCTGGTGTGGCATATATCCCTTCTGACAGGTATCGGTCAGGGATCGCGATAGACGCGTTGATTTGGGAAAATATGATTGTTGGGGACTATTATTCTGAACCATTCTCCAACGGCCTATCTCTGGTAATGAAGGAAATCCTTCATACTTCCGAGAAATTGGTGAAAAAATTCCAGGTATCCACGCCTGGTTTGAAAGTAAAAACGGGCAATCTTTCAGGCGGGAATATTCAACGGGTAATCGCAGGGAGAGAATTGGGTGTAAAAGAGGCCAAGGTGGTGATTGCTTCCCAACCTACACGTGGAATTGATATTGCAGACACAGAGGCAATCAGGCAGATGCTTCTTGAGTACGCGAATCGCGGTGCAGGCGTGTTGATACTGTCAGCCGACCTTGATGAAGTGTTAGCTTTAAGTGATCGAATTGTTGTTTTCTATGAAGGTGAGATCTCGGATGCTGGGTATTGGGATGAAGATATCCGCTCACGAGTTGGCCAACTCATGACCGGCGGTGAAGGAGAAAGCAATGCTAAATAAGTCCAGAAAACCAACCGAAACACCGATTTATAAAAAAATCATTGTGGGAGCTGGCACTCAGATCGCAAATTACATCATCATCCTATTTATCTCAATCTCTATTGGGGCATTAGTGATATTTTTGTCTGGCATGGATCCACTTGCTGCTTATTTGGCGCTGATTAAGGGTGCATTTGGCAATTGGATCAAAACTGCTGACACATTGGATCGCTCAACAGTGATGATCCTGGCAGGTATCGCAGGTACACTGGCATTCAGAACAAATGTAATCAATCTCGGTCTGGAAGGGCAGTTATATATCGGCGCCTTCGCGGCTGCGCTGGTTGGTTTTTCCATCACAGGATTGTCGAAAGCAGTTCATATTCCTTTATGCTTAATGGCTGGAATGCTTGGCGGAGCTATTTGGACTCTACCGGTCATCTATATGAAATTACGCTGGAATATCACTGAACTAGTCACGACCTTGATGATGAATTATATTGCTATCCGATTCACAGAATATTTAATCGCTTTCCCCTTTAAAGACCCAACCGCTCGTTTAGCCGGCTCGCCGGTTTTAGAAGCGAGCGCTCGACTCCCAAAACTTATTCAGGGCTCCACATTGAATATTGGTTTTATTATTGCTATTGCTACAGCAATATTTATTTTTTGGTTTCTTTTTAAATCCAAAACTGGCTATGAGATGCGAATGGTTGGATTGAACAAGGATTTTGCCGCTGCATCTGGAATCCCTGTCAACCGCAGTTATTCACTCGCAATGATGATGAGTGGGGCGATCGTGGGATTAGGTGGTGCAATTATGATCACAGGATTTTTTGGCAGATTCCTTGGCTCATTCTCATCAGGTTATGGATGGGACGGTATGATGATTGCACTGCTTGCTCAGAACCATCCCCTGGGTGTAATTCCGGCTTCTTTTTTTTACGGCGCATTGGCAAATGGCGCTCTCGCCATGCAGTCTGCAACAGGCGTTCCACAAACTGTGGTTGTGATGGTCAAAGGGACGGTCGTGTTCTTTGTGACGGTCACGGTATTCGTCCGCTTTATTAGAAGGAGACTCACAAAATGGGTAACTTAGATTTTGGCAGCATCTTTACACTCACATTATTCGCGGCTACGTTCCGTATGGCAACGCCGATACTCTTCGCGCCGATGGGTGGGATTTTCTCCAGTCAATCAGGTATCTTTAATGTTGG
>Ga0255374_10084_pt1 | contig 11055 bp, 9 predicted proteins | sample ANMaggSeSYBR01H4_FD_182088 | JGI IMG/M metagenome (GOLD analysis project Ga0255374, IMG submission 182088) | Sediment cell enrichment communities from methane seep in Santa Monica Basin, California, United Staets - ANME aggregate JGI... | ecosystem: Environmental > Aquatic > Marine > Cold seeps >... | reverse complement strand
TCATATTTGATGGTCAGATACATTAAGACGATATTGATACAAAATAATAACGGGAAAACTACCTGGTCGGCAACCATCACCCAGATCATGAAATTTGGCGTTAATATATATATCAGGCTTGGAAGAAGTGGATACTCCAACTTAAAAAGGTTCTTGCTTAAATATGTGATTGGAATGATAACCAATGAAGCCAGGAGTGGAAAAAAATATGATCCAATCCGGGTGTAATTGTATTTGCACTGGTCTTCGGATTGTGAGTCAGTAAGGAGATTAGTTAACTTGGCAAAGACCTTGTGTCCAGCAAGAAACCCGGGAGCCTTTGTTTGTACCTGGGAAGAGTTGGCATAATATCCTTCGTAATTTTTGATGGAATCAGTAATACTTATGTCAGAGCAAGCATAAGAAACAGTCAAAGAGATTGGAGTCTTGGCATACGCATAGCGCATAGATTCAAATCCTTCACCAGCGATCAAACCAAACATGAATTGGAAAGCATATCCTAAAAAGATCAGTATAACCATACCTTTAATAATTGATATCGATTTTGTAAATACGATGTGGATACCCCAAAAAATAAGAAGGAGAAATGGCAACAGGTATAGGTGCTGCAAAGAAAATGGTTGTTTCATTAAAGATTTATACAAATTGGGAATATGAGAATATATTGGAGCCTGGAGAAATAATATTGCCCAATAAAGAAATGTGACAAATAAAATGGTAAATCCAAAAACTAAATTTCTCAGTTCGAAATCAGACCATAATTGTTTCCAATTCGGCTCTCTTAGATAAATGATAAAACCCAATACCTGAATGCCAAATAGAATGATTAATAATAAATATGGAGTAAAAGTCTCAAAGAAGTATGCAAAAATACCATAAACTTGATAGTGCTCAGTTGTAGGGAAAAGAATAAATATTTCAATGGCTAAACCAATAAGAGTTACCCCCGCTAAAAATAACCCATAAAATGTATTATCTGAGGTTTGAGATATTTTTTGACTTATCTTGCTAAACAGGATTCCCTTTTTGAATGATTCTATAAGTAAATACCCAAAGAAAAGAAGGGGAAGTATTAATGAATAGACCAAAACAAAACGCACAACTGAATGACTATATATCAAGCTGATTTTTGATCTGGAATTTATTGATAATATGGCAAATGCGATCAGACTTTCAAAAATGGAAAATAAAACGATGATTCGATAAATGGTGATTAATTTCTTATTATTAGATTTTTCCTCTGAATAATTATTCACCTAATATTTTCTCCAATTATCTAAGTATCGATCCTTATTTAGTATTGTATAACACCTGAACTCAATGATGAGCAATCTGATTTATCTTGGCAATAAATGGTTATACGCCCCAAGATTGAATAGAATTATCGTCTTAATCCGTTGAGGAGCAAATAGATCGGTGTCCTGGGTAATAATTTTTACTTTACTGTAGAATTCATTAAGCATTGGATTTTCGATTACCTCAGTTCCATTAGACACACTATTAATATATCCAGCTGGTATATCTCTGCGAAAATGACCTATGCGCCACCGTTCTGGAACATGTAACCTGGCTAAAAGGGGATCGGTAATTGCAAAGGGATCGATTATTATTTTTTCAGTTCCAGAATAGTATCCAAAGACTCCAACACTTTTTTTAACAATTATTTTTTCAGCAGATTCTTTAAATTTGTTTCCTTCAGCAGCCCTGGGAGGGTCTGGAACAGTATTGTTATCTTTATTGCGAAGGATATAATTATTTAGCGATAGGTATTCAAAATAAAATCCCCGCTCATCGGCTATTCCCATTTTTATCTTTCTGTTTTCATAACTTAGAGGAGAATTGAAAGGTGTGTGTGGATAGAAAAGAAGAAATATAAAAACCAAAGTGGTTGTTGTGATCAAAGACTTCCGGGTTTGGACTTTACTAAACCATAAAAGTAAAATAATGACGGAGACCAAGTAAGAATATGACCAAAATCGTCCCTGCATAAAGTCGCCACCAATACTAACTACATACAATAAATTGAGAATAATGCCTAGACCGAAATATTTAAGATAACTATTATTTGATACGAAGAATATTATTGCTAAAGCTCCAGAAATGACACCCAGAGTGATAATGTCAAATTCCAATGATGAATAAATATATTTTAATCCTTGCTTTAAAATCTCAATTTTATCAATACCAATATTCACCTTTGCATAGGCCGTGTTCGGGAATGGGAAACCATAGTAGATCAAAGAAAATAATGTAAATAATATAAGAGGGGATAAAGAAACTATGATCCATAAAAACCATTGTTTTTTCGAAAAAATAGTAAAATTTTTCAATACAACATAAATAGTTGGGGGTAACAGTAGTAATGCCAAATCATGCCGAATACAAAGGATCAAGCCGAACATTAAAAGAGTAATTTTCATTCTTAACTCAGGTTTAACTTGCTTGTCGGCGATTGAAAAACCAGAAAATCCAAAATAGTTCAAAAAATATAAAGCTATTAATAAGTAAGCTAAAATATTTTCTAATCCGGAACTTGTATAATCAAAAAAAGCAGTAGATGCCGATAACAATAAAATTGATAAAAACAAAAGGCTATTATTTTTTAAGATTTTTTTTATGACAATAACAGTGGATATCCACAAAATGGAAGAGATAATGATTGCATTTAAGTAAACATCTTTTGAGAATAATCTAATAATTAACAAGACAAAATACCACAGTGGGCTTGTATAAACCTGAACCCTTTCATGCGGATTCCAGACAGGCCCGTTGCCTGCGATAAATTGTTCAAGGCTCCTAAACAATATATAGGCATCTTCAGAGACCCAGGCATTCTTTAGGAAAATGAGTATTGCGACTGCAAAAGAGATTAGTAAGAGAATTATTGATTTCTTGCCATTCTTCATGGAGACACAATCCGGACTATATGAATAGGAAAAAATTCAAGTTAAGCAGATAGCACAGTAACACAATTGTCATAATTGGGCATAAGAACCTAAATTGCCATATGAAATAATGGGAGGTGAATTGCGATAGGGTTTGATGTTGTTGGTTTGCCCATCCTAGACCTTATTTCTAAATGTAAATGAATACTATTACCGTAAAATATTTCCTGGGCGATAAAACAGGGAACCTCGTTCTATCGAATATTATATGTTAGGTTCAGGAAATAATGAAGAAAAAATTGCATCACATTTTCAGAAGGACGGTTTCGTTTTGTGGGTAAGTGAGATAGAACTCAACCCGCGACTTTGTTTATTTCTATGCGTATTGGATTACATCTAGCAGCTTTCCAGTGGATAATTAAGAGTGGAATACTGTTAAGATCTCTTCCAACGTCACTGGCCCCGTGCGAAGGATAAGCGGTTCGGCTTTGGTGCAGTCCAAAACCGTGGAGGCAACACCTCCCGGCGAGATTCCCCCGTCCAGAATCAAATCGACCTTCCCACCTAAATTTATCAGCACCTCATCTGCCGTTAAAGCGCTTTCCTGCCCCGACAGGTTAGCGGATGTAGCTGCCAGGGGACCAGTTTGGCGTAATAACTCCCGGGTAAAATCATGATCCGGGATACGAACACCGATGGTCTTCGTCTGTGAGAGGTTTGCTGGCAGCCCAGGTAAAAGAGGAAGAATTAATGTCAAAGCGCCGGGCCAAAATTTTTCCATGAGAGACAACACCATCTCACCTGGAAGGGGTGTGATTCCCACCAATCCAGAAAGATCTGCAGCCAATATCGGTATTGCTTTCTCCTGGGACCGCTCCTTAGCCCGGTAGAGTTTCTCTATCGCGGTATGATCAAAAGCCGAGGCGCCAATCCCATACACGGTATCAGTTGGAAAGGCTATTACACCACCCGCCTGGATAATTCCCGCGGCAGTGGAAAGCGATTGTTTTTTATCAAGGCATATGATCCGAGTCTCTTTTTTCATTGGGTTTGAACCCTCAAATAACGATCCATGCCTGCTAAATCTTTTTCCACCCTGATCTCCGCCCGGGGAAAAATCGCACGAGCGGTATTTATTGAGTCTGGGCCTTTTCCCTCATCGATTTCCATCAATATCAATCCTCCGGGGTTTAAAAATCCGGAAACATTTTCCAGTACTTCCCGGATCTGCGATAAGCCGTCAGTCCCTCCATCCAGGGCCAGGCGAGGTTCAGTTTGGTAGACAGGTAGTGATTTTAATTTTTCCGTAGGAATGTAGGGTAGATTAGTGATCAATAGATCAACTCTAATCTGGAAACCGTCCAGTAAATTTGAGGTCAGGAAATTAATATTCTCTTCTACTTTGTTTTGCCGAGCATTTTTCCTGGCAATTAGCAGGGCAGGATAGGATAAGTCAGTCGCCAGAACATTTAAGCCTGGAATTCTTTTGACAAGGGTCACGGCTATGCAACCCGAGCCAGTTCCCAGTTCCAGGCAGGTTCTTCGAGAGGGATAGTTCTCCAGCCAATCGATAGCTCTTTCAATCAATCCTTCTGTTTCTGGGCGGGGGATCAGCACATCAGGAGTAATAATAAATGGCAGCTGGTAAAATTCCCAGGAACCGATTACATAGGGTAGGGGAATATCATCCTTGATCTGGTGCAGCGATTTATTCAATAGAGATTGTTGTTGATGAGTGAGCTCGGGAGAAGGATTCGCCAGCAGCTGGGATTTGGTTTTTCCTGAGACAAACCCTAACATTACCAGGGCATCCAGATAGGGGGATGAACTGTAAGGTTCAATTTGATGGCGAATTTGCTGCAGCAAAGAGCTGGTGGACTGATTCTTAGTCTTCAAATCCCGCTTCTGCCAGACGTTTAGCCTCATCGTCAGTGGATAATTCTTCAATAAACCCATCAATCTCACCATCCAGGACTGCTGCCAGTTGGTGGGCGGAATAATTGATCCGGTGATCTGTAATCCGGGATTGAGGGAAGTTATAGGTGCGGATTTTCTCAGACCGATCTCCCGAACCTATTTGGGATTTCCGGTCAGCAGCTTGTTCTTGGTGCCTTTTATTTTCCTCGATTTCAAATAAACGGGCTTTAAGAATACTCAAGGCCCGGGCCCGGTTCTGAGCCTGGGAGCGTTCATCCTGGCACTGGACCACAATCCCGGTAGGTTTGTGGGTTAACCTGATCGCAGTTGAATTTTTTTGTACGCTTTGTCCTCCCGGACCGCCGGCTTTATATACATCCATCACGATATCGCTGGGAGGTATTTCCACTTCGTCAACATCATCCACTTCTGCCAGAACTGCCACTGTGGCTGTAGAAGTATGGATTCTCCCCTGCGATTCGGTTTCAGGTACACGCTGCACTCGGTGCACGCCAGATTCGTATTTTAACCGTGAAAATGCTCCCTTACCGGTTATCATGGCGGAAACTTCTTTTACTCCCCCCACACCGGTTTCATGGAGTGAAAGAACCTCTACTTTCCAACCTTTCCTTTCGGCGTAGCGGCTGTACATCCTGAATAAATCACCCGCAAATAGTCCAGCTTCATCCCCGCCGGCTCCACCTCGAATCTCAAGGATCACGTTGCGATCATCCCGGGAGTCTTTGGGAACAAGCATTCGTTTTAGTTTGTTTTCCAAATCTTCGATCTTGGTTTTGAGTTCCTTAACCTCTAAATCTGCCAGTTCCCGCATTTCATCATCACCGGATTCAGCCAGGGACTGCGCGCCCTCCAATTGCTCCAGGGAAGCTTTATAATCCTCAATTGCCTCGATGAAAGGATCCAGGTCCGCTTTCTCTTTTCCCAGTGCAGCTGCCAATTTGTAATCATTTCCAACTGTGAGCAATTTTTGGTTAATTTCTTTGTACCGGGTTTCAATTCCCGCTAGTTTTTCTATAAGCATGGACATAATGATTTCCTGATCGAGCAAATATATTAAGACTGGGAAATTATACCATCCTCGCAATATGGTGCTTAGTTTCTGATAACCGTTATAACTTGTAATGTTTAAACGTTGATATTTCATTAATTTGAATAACCGGTTGTTCATGCCATAAATTTATTTACCCCTGAGGGCGCTTGCACAAGTTTTGGGTTAATGCTATAATGCAATCGTTCTAACCCCACGAAAGGTCAAATTGAACTTGGTATATCCTCTTTTCCCGCTTATGCGAATATAAGTTGGTGTTGTTTATTGGAGAATCCTCCAATTGGAACTGTGTTGTATCATCTAGTTAATAAGGTCATCCCAAACGAGAAATATTATGGAAGCTAAAGAACTTTATGTTAAGCCGTTAGGCGAGTTGCGTCAGATGGCGGAAAAATTAGACGTTAATCGAGCCAAATGGCTGAAAAAAGAAGCCCTGGTCCTGGAAATTCAACGGGCGGATGCAGAATTAAAAGGACGTGAAGTCAGGGGGGGAATCCTGGAGATCATGAGTGAAGGGATTGGATTTCTACGGTCTGCCAATTATCAATCTGGACCGGATGATATTTATGTCTCCCAATCGCAGATCAGGAGGTTTGATTTACGGAGCGGAGACCTGGTCATCGGGCATGTTCGCCCTCCCCGTAATTCCGAAAGGCATTATGGTTTACTAAAAGCTGAGAGTGTGAATGGATTGGAGCCGGCCCAGGCTAAACGCAGACCAGAATTTCACTCTTTAATTCCGATTTTCCCCAATGAACGGTTTGATCTTGAAACAACACCCCATATCACTTCAACCCGATTAATTAACCTGATCACCCCTGTAGGTCGCGGACAGCGTGGATTAATTGTATCTCCACCCAAAGCCGGAAAAACCACCATTCTCAAGGAAATGACCAACTCGATTTCATCTAAATATCCTGATGTTCATCTAATTGTGGCTTTGATCGGTGAACGACCAGAAGAAGTTACAGATATGGATCGAACTGTGGATGCGGAAGTGATTTCGTCCACCTTTGATGAACCTGTTTCTTCTCACGTCCGGGTAGCAGAAATGGTATTGGAACGCGCAAAACGCCTGGTGGAATCTGGTATGGATGTGGTAGTGATGCTTGATTCCATTACCCGGCTGGCCAGGGCTTATAACCTGGTGGTTACACCCTCCGGCCGGACTCTTTCCGGTGGTATTGATCCCTCAGCTCTTTACCCACCTAAGAGATTTTTTGGTGCTGCTAGAAATATTGAAGAAGGTGGATCGTTAACAATCATTGGCACCTGCCTGGTTGATACCGGTTCCCGAATGGATGATGTGGTTTATGAAGAATTTAAGGGCACCGGCAACATGGAGCTCCATCTCTCACGCACCTTACAGGAACGACGGGTATTCCCAGCAATAGATATTTCACGTTCCTCAACCAGAAGAGAAGAATTATTACTTGGACCTGATCTCACTCCCCGGGTTTGGTTGATGAGAAGGATGTATGATCAAATGGTATCTGATCCACCGCATGGTGCAGGATTGGACCAGTCCTCAGCAACGGAAACGATATTAAAGAGAATCAGTGAAACCGACAATAATGAAGAGTTCCTGGCAACTCTGAACGAATAAAATTTCCCGCTGAGAAAATTCCGTGAACAAAAATAGTGAATTGATATTTTCCTGGTTCTTATGGTTTGTTGCCATCGGCCTGATTTTCGGGGCAGCATATTTCGCCTGGAAAGGTTATTCCCCGGCACAGGTCAAGGCGGGATATCAAAATCAACCCATGCCTGCTGTAATTAATTTATCTCAAGATCCTGATAAAATCAGGATCCCTGATTTTATCCCTGATACCCAACAAACATCGATTCATCGAGCAGCCTTGGTTAACACCACTATTCCAGAGAGGAATAATATCAATCCGCTCACATACGAGGTTGTCTCCAACGATTCTGTGTTTGGGATTGCAGCCCTTCATGACCTGGAACCAGAAACAATCCTCTGGTCAAACTACGATGTGCTCCAGGATAACCCCCATACTTTAAAGCCGGGCATGGTACTTGTCATTCCCCCCCTGGATGGACTAATTTATGAGTGGCAGGAAGGGGATGATGTTGAGGAAGTGGCGACAACCTTTGATACCGAATCTGGCTTGATCTTGAATTGGATTGGAAATAGCCTGGATTTAGTAAATCCAGAGTTTAAACCCGGTGATCTGGTGATGATTCCGGAAGGAAAAAGGGAATTCCAGCAGTGGATCCTGCCCACAATTGCTAGAGGTGTAGCAGGTGTGTCCGCTGGTGTGTATGGAGAAGGGGCTTGTGTTGGGCCCTTTGATGGCCTGTACGGGTCCGGTGGTTTCATCTGGCCGACACTTGGCCATACGCTCTCAGGGAATGATTACTGGTCTGGACACCTGGCAATAGATATTGGATTGGTGGCGGGAGAAGCGGTATCGGCATCTGATTCTGGTGTGGTTGTGTTTTCTGGTTGGGCAACCGGTGGATATGGATATGTGATAATCATTGATCATGGGACTGGATATCAGACCCTTTATGCCCACCTCAACGCGGCTCTGGCATCCTGCGGATCCAGTGTAGTGCAGGGGCAAACCATCGGTTTGGGTGGGAGCACAGGAAATTCTTCGGGAGCGCACCTGCATTTTGAAGTCAGATATCAGGGTGGATTCGTCAGTCCCTGGTACGTACTGCCACCTCCCTGAACAAGAATAAAATTTAAGGAGACAATATTGAGGGAAAATATAGGTTTTCGTTTTGGATTGCTGATTTTGAGTTTTGTTTTCCTGTCATCCTGTAATCTACCTTTACAAAACGTGCCTGGGGCAACAGAAGTCCCCCTTCCTACAAAGACAGCTCCTCCTACGCAGACAAATATTCCTCCTACTCCAACTCCTGATGCTTTTATAGCTTTAGATCCAGGTATGGTCGCTCTTGATTTTGTTGCTCAGTCCTGCAGTGCAACCTGGTCAAATAATGCTTTTTATTTACCCTGTCCCGGCCATCTGGACGAAATAGAACAGGGCTATGTCGAATCTTCCGACCATGGTGTTGCCGAGGGAATGATATCTGTTTCAGCTCCTTTGATTTCCATGCTGCCCGGGCAAGGAGATGGTAATGGTTCTGGACTTTTTGGTCGTTATCCTGCCCTGCTGATATATCCCGGTGATAGATTTCGAACAATTCTGGCCTGCCAGGGAGACTCTCCCTGCAACGCAGAATTTGCCCTGGAATATTTTGACCAGGATGGTACTTATGTAGATACCAATTGGTCCTGGATGCATATGGAAGGGGATGGTTTGATTGAAATATCGGCAGATATAAGTTCTCTTGCTGGTCATACCATAGAATTGATGCTTGTTATGCGGGAGAAGGATTCCGCTGATAATAATTGGTTTATGCTCATTCAGCCTCATATCGAGCGCGATCCGGATGCGCAGCCGCCGCCTACCGTGGCTCCCACATTCACTCCAGAATTGGCAGATCAGACACCGGGTGTGATTTCTGGCATGGTAGATATGAGCACCGCACCTCCTTATCTCACTGATCCAATGAATACGGAGGGCGGTACCCCTGTCGTGGTTACTTTCTTTAACCTGGATAACGGTACTTACTGGTATATTCAAACATCTCTGACGGGCCACCCTTATTATCAGATGACAGTCTCTCCCGGCACTTATCAAGTAGTTGCATATGCACGAGGAGTAGGTGGAGAGCCCTATGTTGTGGGTGGGTATACCGGAAAAAACCCATCCTGCGGGCAGGCCCTGCAGGAAGTGAAGGTTAACCAGAATGAGCGAGTAGAAAATATTGTTATTGCTGATTGGAATTGGACTTGCGGCGGAACGGCTTATCGTCCGGAAAAACCTGGACAGGTCCCTATTCCCTGATATTTCTGGCAAGGATTTAAAAGAAACAAAGGAGAATTATATGAATAAAGAAAATGAGGAACAGGATTTTGATACAGAAGTAATTGCAGAAACTGAAAGTTATCTCGCCTGGCGGGCTGATGAACCGGATGGCGAGAGCACCTTCCACCTGGAATTGAACAACCTGACCGTGCACTTTTTCGCCGAAGAATGGGAAGAATTCCTGCAGCTGACAGGATTACTATTAGAACAGCAGGGATAAAAAGTGCTTAAGTTAAGGATCCCGGAGTTTCTGAAAACTCCGGGATCCTCATATATGGGAACCCGATTCCTCATTAATAGATAGCCTTTCTTATTATTTCCTATTCTTCCATCCAGTTGAAAGATTTAGTTACTGCTTTCTTCCAGAATTTATATTTTATCGCCCGCTCTTTTTCAGTCATATCTGGATGCCAGGTATGATCTTCCTGCCAGTATTTCCTTAAACTTTCCAGATCCTCCCAGAATCCAACTGCCAGACCGGCAGCGTAGGCTGCACCCAGAGCTGTGGTTTCAGTAATTGTAGGACGAATTACCGGAACATTCAGCACATTAGCCTGGAACTGCATTAACAATTCGTTCTTAACCATACCCCCGTCAACTTTTAAACTCTGTAGATTGATCCCAGTATCTTTTTCCATCGCTTCCAAGATTTCTTTAGTTTGAAAAGCGGTTGCTTCCAGGGCGGCTCGGGCAATATGGGCTTTGGTGATGTACCTGGTTAATCCCGCAATGACGCCCCGGGCATCAGATTGCCAATAGGGGGCGTATAAACCTGAAAAAGCAGGAACAAAATAAATTCCTCCATTATCTTCGACCTGCCGAGCCAATTCTTCTACCTCAGAGGAGGTTTCGATCACTCCTAAATTATCCCGAAGCCATTGGATCAAAGCGCCAGCAATCGCAATTGAACCCTCAAGAGCATAGACAGGTTTTTGATCGCCGATTTTAAAAGCCAAGGTAGTCAACAAACCATGATTGCTGATGGTAGGTTTTTCGCCGCTGTTTAAAAGCAAAAAGCAGCCGGTTCCATAAGTGTTTTTTGCATCCCCGGGATCAAAACAACCCTGACCAAATAAGGCAGCCTGCTGGTCTCCCAGAATACCTGAGATTATTAATCCCTCCAGGGGTTTAACTACCGTTCCATAAATTTCACTGGAAGAGCAGATCTTGGGTAGGATAGATAGAGGAATGCCCATGGATTCCAGAATATCCGGAGCCCAATCCAAAGTTTTTAAATCCATCAACATTGTCCGGGAGGCGTTGGTTACATCTGTAAGAT
>Ga0255374_10105_pt1 | contig 11134 bp, 13 predicted proteins | sample ANMaggSeSYBR01H4_FD_182088 | JGI IMG/M metagenome (GOLD analysis project Ga0255374, IMG submission 182088) | Sediment cell enrichment communities from methane seep in Santa Monica Basin, California, United Staets - ANME aggregate JGI... | ecosystem: Environmental > Aquatic > Marine > Cold seeps >... | reverse complement strand
CCCCTATCTTCAATACATTGAAAATGTTTTCAATTAGTACCTTGACGAAGAAGTCCCAAATCTTTAAGTTTTTCTGATAGTTTTTCTGCTGCTATTGATACATCCGATACCTTTCGAGCGCCAGTACACACAATCTTTCCAGAGGAAAAGAGCAACATAGCCACTTTAGGTTCCTTTATCCTATAAACCATTCCAGGGAATTGTTCCGGCTCATATTCAATATTTTCTAAACCTAGACCCATAGCGGTTTCAGTAAGATTGAGTTCTCCCCTCAGGTCGCCCACAGCCACAATATTCTGAACAACTATCTCAAGATCTTTATATACATCTACCCCTAATTTTCTTAATTTTTCTGCTATTATATTGACACTCTTATGTACATCTTCAATGTTCTTTGCACCAGTACAATTTGCTTTCCCACTTTTAAAGAGAAGTGTAGCGGTTTTCGGATTTTTTAATTTATAAACTAATCCAGGGAACTGTTCAGGTTCATATTCAGCTTCTTCAAAAGATTGTATTATTAGGTCTAAATCTAGCTTATCTGCAAAAGCCGTAGATGCTACAATATTTTCCACTTTTATTTCTATCATCTAATGTTCACTTCCCAACGAATATCGTTTTCATTGTATAGATCGAGTTAAACAAGTATGCAGTCACCCTATATGCCATTTTCCACTCTAAAATGAAGAAGTTTTCCAATCAATTTGGTTTTTTGAAAGTCATTGTATATCATCAGAATTGGAACAAACGCTAGAAAAAAACGAGCCTCCCCCCCAGATTAAATAATCTTGTCAACTCCTTTTTTCTTACACGCTTCAGCAATATTTCTATTATACCCGCTTGCTCCCGTAATACGAACCTTCATATTATCGCAACATTTATTGCCCTATTTAACAACCATGTTGTTCTGTTTTGCAGTTTTATTATCTTCCGCCGTCGTTCAGATATCCAACCAATGAGTATTTATAACAGATTATATTCTATTTTTTCTCTCACGTAAGGAGAAAAACACAAAGGAAGTTGATTTAAATGACAAAACTACGATTTGATAAAGGCGATTACCTTAATGTGGGTGGCCAACCATTAGCCGGAACCTCTTTTGTTAATTGGATGAAATTGTTGATAAAGAATAGATTTCATATTGATTGGCAGTTTCTACCAAAAGCTGTATATGTTACTATAATGATTTTGATTACTACCTCTTTCCGTATTTCTGAGAAAAGAAAATTTGATGAAAAATTGGAAGATGTAAAAATTGCTCCACTTCTTTTCATTGTTGGACATTGGAGAAGTGGTACAACGTTTCTACATTATCTAATGGGACAAGACAAAGGCTTAGCATATGTTTCAACCTTTGAGACAATGGCCCCAGGAGTTTTTCTTGGAAATGAGAAAATGTTTAAGGGAATTGTAAAAAACCACTTGCCAGAAAAAAGACCAATGGATGACTTAGAAATGGAAGCAGATTTACCGTATGAAGAAGAGTATGCAATAGCAAATCTTAGCCCTTATTCATTTTATCACGGATGGTATTTCCCAAGGAGAATAGATCATTATTTCAAGCAATATGTTACGTTTGAGGGAATTGAAAGCAAGTCCATAGAAAGATGGAGACAAGTTTATAGTTATTTTTTGAAAAAAATCACTTACAAGAATAATGGAAAGCGAATAATGCTTAAGAACCTTGTTAACACAGGTAAAATAAAATTACTTCTGGAGATGTTCCCGGATGCAAAGTTCATCCACATTTATAGAAATCCATACAAAGTTTATCTCTCCACTTGGAAATTATATAAGAAAATACTCCCCCTGTTTTCATTTCAGCATGTAAAAATCGAACAATTCGATAAATTAATAATAAAGTTTTACAAGGAACTTTATACAAAATACTTTGAGGAAAAGAAATTAATACCAAAAGAAAATCTTGTAGAAATAAGATATGAAGATTTTGTTAAAGAACCGGTAAAAACACTTGAATCAGTATATAAAAAGTTGGAATTGACTGGGTTTGAAGAAGCAAAACCATCTCTTGAAAAATATGTTAGAAAACATAAGGATTACAAGCCAGATACATACAATCTTGATGAAAGCTCAAAGAAAAAAATATACAAAGAATGGGAATTTGCATTCAAAGAATTTGGATATACAGAATAGATATGTACTTTTCAGATATTCATCATTTTATCGATCCAGGGAAAAGAAAATGAGAGGGGACATGGTTGACAGAAAAAAGCATACCAATTAATTTTACAGTAGAATGTTTGGAAAAACCATTGAAACAGAAACAGGTAACAGCAACAATACGAAGTGGGAATTATATTTCGAAGTATGGTTTGAAAGTCGGTGAAAAAATCGAGGTCAAGTATAAGAGAAAAAGAATAGGATTTGCAGTCATCAAAAATATATATTTGATTGGATACTTTGATTTATTTGATCCGGAAATCGTAAGGAAAGAAGGATTCAATTCATCTGATGAACTGATTAGTGTTTTGAAACAGTTTTGGAAATGGCATTGGAATAATATCGTAGATGGAAAACAGAAAATGCCCATAATTGAATTTGAGTGGATGTAGCAGAAATAAAAATCAAGAAGATATGATTTATCTGCCTGTATAATTGTATTTAGTTGGAATGAAGTCAGAATGCCGCGATGACATTCTATAATATTCTTTTATGACCACATTCCAGGCATTTTGTCATTCCTTTCCGCTTTTTGTTTGATCCGGTATACTCATGCCAAGTCATTTTTTTGCATTTATCACAGTAGTTCTTTTCTTTCAGTCCATTCATTTTTCTCCCCGATCATATGAACCAGCGAACCAGAAAATGATTTTTTTTGAGAACTTTATAGGCATTTCCATATATTGAACTACATGTCGTCTAATTCCGCATCCATTTTGAGCCGTTCTGTAGGTATCATTTCATCTGTCTGTTCCAGTTCCTCATTGTATCCTCGTGATTGACTACCAAATCGTCCAAGTTTTTCTTCTTTTCTCAGCTCTTTTACTATTTCCGGCTCACCCACCATAAGTTCGTATCCCGCCTACATATTTCATAACAACTATTTCTTTAAAAACCTTACAACTATGTTCGCCCAGTTGGGTTTGGAAACACTACCAATCTTCTTGAGATAATGTATGGAAAACTACAAAAGTTATTTAAACTCTTGTGGCATTACAGTATTGATAATATGTCAAAAAAACCCAAAACCCCAACAAATGAGGCGGATGTTATATAGAGGTTCTTAAAACTGAACAACTACGCCAAGAAAACCCAGAAACTCTATAAACACTCAATAACGAAGTTTTTTAGATACCTCGAAGTAAATCCAAACGAGTATATACAATCCAAAAGAAACTTTGAAGAGGACGTAAGAAAGTTTGCATTGTATATCAGTGATAACGCACCATTAACTCAAAAAGTCTTACTCAACGGAGTAAAACAATTTTTGGAAGAGTATGATATAGACATTCGAAAAAAGATTTGGAAGAAAATAAAGAATCAGAGAAAAGGCAGTAAACCCTTAACTATTGATAAGATACCCGACAACGAGGACTTAAAACGTATACTTTCAGATGGTAACATTAAATGTAAGGCATATTTTCTTTTGTTATCATCCACTGGCATGAGAGAAGGAGAAATATGTAAAATCACTTGGGATGACATTGAACTCAAAAACAGAAAGATAAACATAAGAGCAGAGGTTGCAAAAAACAATTGTAACCGATATGTCTATTTTTCACCAGAGGCAGAGGAATACTTATTGATGTGGAAAGATATGTATGATAATTGGACTCCAAAGGCAGGAAAAGAACATAAACAAAAATGTTTGGAGAATAAACAAGACAACAGAGTTTTTCCTTTCAGTGAATCCACAGCAATTTGGATGTGGAATAATCTGATTGAGAAATCAGGTTATGATGAAAGAGATAAAGTAACCAATAGGCGTATTTATCACATACACACATTAAGAAAATTCTTTAACACCAAGATGAAACTTAACAACGTACCAGAAGGAGTTGTTGAAAAGTTACTTGGACACGAGGGTTATTTAAACGGTAGTTATGACAGATTTACACCAGAGGAGATAAAAGAGATATATGATAAGAACTGCCCTACATTATCTGTATTTTCAGACATTCACAAACTACCTGATATGATAAAACCAGAGTTAAAAACATATGAAACAAAAATAGATAGATTGGAGAGACAAAACATCACACTTAAGAAAGAAGTTTTAGACCTTCAAACAAGAGACCACTTTTCAAATGAACAGAAAGAAGATATTAAGAAGGGATCCGATAAAGTTATAGGTGAACTACAGGAGCAGATTAGAGTTTTAACAGAACAATTCAAGACATTAGAGAAACAATACAGGAAGTAATTCCTCCAACTTTCTTTATTTATTAGTATCAAATTTTAGTGAAATGAAACGGAACAAGTAGTTCCGTACACTTTCTTCTTTTTTTAGTATTTTCTACAAGAAAGAATTTTATTTACTAAATTCAATTTTTAGTAAAATACAAAGATTTAAATAAAATATCGGACCCTTATAATGATGACTGAAAAAACCCTGCAATATCAAACAATGAGAATAGCAATGGAACTAGAGCACACCATTGATGTTTTAAGCAATATTAAAAATTTAATAGAAGATATGAATCAAGATTTAGTAACATAAGACTAGCAAGGAGAAGTTTTTGAAATTGAAGTTAAACACTAAAAATGAACAGAAACAAATTTTTTTATCCGAGTACACAAACTTAGTGTATCACGTGAAGACGTGCCTATTTCTTTCTCTCGGTTGGGTAAGCGCTCTCTCCTTGGCTTGCCCTGCAGAGAGAAAACAAGGAGACAACTATGGACAGAAGAGACTTAGAACAATTTAGAGGCAAATACGTAGCAATCGGTGTTGACCACATAATCGACCCGAATAGACTTTTTTTCAACTTTGGTACAGTTATCGGTTTAAACGATAGTATCTTAACTCTCAAGTGGAAGAGGGGTGTTAAAGAGATACTTATATCCGATATTAGAGAAATCCACCTAGACAGCAAAAGGGGTGGTTCTTAATGGTAGAGAAAACACCTCATGATCTTATAGTAGAACACCTTATAAGTGATATAAAAAAGAGAGATAAACAACTTAGAGCGCTACAAAAAGGTAGAGATAAAACAAGTTATAAGGAAATCGCTGAAGGCATTCTCGAGGAAGTAAATATTTTAACAGACCGTGGAACAAAAATGATGTATCTTTATAACGAGAAAGAACGATATTATGAATGTAGAAATGCGTTGGATGATATAAGAACAATAATTCTTAAAGAACTGGACGTGGGTTTCTCTATAAACACTGTTAAAGAAATTCTTGAGTATATTAGATTAGTAACAAGACAACCTTTGGATAACGGTTACAATAATTTGATATGTTTTAATAATGGTACTTATAATATTCTTACAAATGAATTGTTGGAATCCAGCCCTAAATTGTTTGTTTCTTTTAGAATAAGAGCAGATTACATACCTGATAAGGATACAACGGAGTGGGATACTTATATTGGACAGATTGTGGACAGTGACGATGTTTTAAAGTGTCAAGAGGCATATGGTAACATACTAGCGCCACATTATACAACTAAAAAAATATTCATGCACATAGGTAACCAACACAGCGGTAAAACTAAATTCACCGAGATACTTATGGATTTATTTACCAGAGAGAATTATAGCCCGTTAACATTACACGATTTTTCTAATGGTTACAATGTCGCCGACTTATATGGTAAGAGAGCAAATTTTGGTGGTGATATTAATGCAGAGAAACTATTTAAGGAAACTTCTCTGATAAAACGATTAACTGGTGGAGATGAGTTACAGGCAAGAAAAATATATTGTCCACCGTTTCAATTTGTTAATCGGGCTAAACTGTTTTTATCTGGGAATTACGTACCAAAAGTAGTATCTGATGTTGACCCGATATTTACTGGTAGGTTCGAATTTATACACCACCCTAATCAATTTGCAAAGGATAACACAATATTTGATACATACACTACTAAAGATATGAAAGAACAACAGGTAAAGTGGCTAGTTGATGGTTATCTTAGATTACACAAGAACAAATGGATATTTACCAACCAGTTGAATGATGATAAATTACAAGAGATATTCCTACAACAGAAATTTATAAAACCTGGATTTAGAGATTGGTTACTTACTTGCATTCCTGATATTGATAATTGGATAAGAACCGAGGATTTATGCAGAGAGTGTTTTGATTTTTGTTTTATGCATGATTTAGAACGCCCTTCAAATGTAACTCAGTTTGGTAGAATGTTGAATGAACAGAGTATAATAAATGTAGTTAAAGAGAGAAAACGTGGAGTTAATGGATATAGGGGTATCAAATTATGATACATAGTAAACATAGTAAAAACAGAAAAAATAATATTAAAAATGGATTCCTATAAAACTTTCCAATAAGTTAGTATGTTTAGTGTGTTCCTTATCTATAAAACAGCACTATTTAGTGTGTATGGAAAAACAGTATGTTTTCTCGAAGAAAAAGTGGAAACATAGTGAGAAATATATCACTATGTTTAGTATGTTTGCAAAGGTAAGTAGTTAAAAAGTAGTAAAAACTCGAAGAAGAAAGGGAGGTAAAATAATGATAACACAAGACGAATTGGACGATATGAAGCTGCAACAAATCAAAGACCTGCTTGGCAGTGGCATATCAGGTGATGAATACAAACTGGTAATGCAAGAACTCATGAAACGTAAAAAACGTGATGTATATGGATACTGACAGCCCCTCTCACCCCTACGGATATACATTATTGAATTCCTTCCTTGCGATCACCTGATCGAATAAGATAAATCCAAATATCAAAACTAGAAAAAATGAACGAAATAGAAGAGATATCAAATAATCTAAATTTAATCATGATGGAACTGCGCCAAATGAACTTTTTCTTGGAGCGTATAGGCGACTTGATGATCTCTGAGCATACTGAGGATAAAAAATGACACTACAGAAACAAGTAATTATCGACAAACTGAACAAAATCCGTGCCCTGATAAATCAACTTCAATCACAACTAGAACAATTGGAATGATTTGTTTTGACTAAACGAACCACTAAAATTAGATAAGGCGATAAAAACATAATTGGTTTTTAATGTAAAATCCAACTAAAAACCTAGGTTATTATTATGAATAATATCAATTTAGGACTAGAGACAGATAGAAATACTGTACTTGATACTAAAAACAAAGTACCTTTGATTAAACAGAACACTCGAATTTTTAGACCTAGTGAATACAGACTTGTAGTTGGTGCAATACCCAAACAAGACCATCGAACTATGGTTAATGCACTACTATTAACTGGAATGCGTTATGTGGAGATGCAACGGTTTCAACAGCACCCAGAGTGGTTTGATGGCGAGTTTATACATCTACCTGATTATGCACAGAAGAAACACAAGAGAAAACAAAAGTCCAGAGTGATACTTCTTAATTCATTAGGCAAACAAATCATACCGTATTTTTTGCAATTAGATAAGAAACTACCTTGTAGTGAAACATGGAAAACAAATCTAAGAAGATGGACTATCAATGCAGGACTACCACCAGATAATGTGGGCGTTAAAACTACAAGAAAAACTTGGGAATCCTGGTTGTTATCAAAATATCCAACACGAGTTATGGAGATTACATTATCACAAGGTCATACAAGTGTTACAAGTATCCAACACTATATGGGCGTAGGATTTAATGATATTGATAAGTTACAAATGGACGAATACATAGGCGGTTGGATTTAATGTTTCGTTCAGTCAACACGAAACACTGGAAATATAAAATGAACTTCTTTTTTGGGAGATAGTAATGCGGAGATGAAATCTGTCTAATCATATTGTTGCTAATGTTGCGATTTGAAAAAGGAAGGAGGGGAAAAATAAGGGGCATTAATATGTAAATGCTGTCCTTCCTCCCTTTGTTGCCGTAGATAATATATTTTGTATGTATATAAATTTTCCCACTGTAGTGTTACAAATGTTACAATTAAATATTTCATAATATATAACAAATGTTGCATTAATTTTATTTAGCAACGTTTATATTATATAATGGCATTACAATAATAATTAATAATCAAATGGAGGTAAAGAATTTATGAAAACAAAAATATTAGGAATTTTTATTGTGACGCTGTTGATTGCAACTGCTGTTTTACCAGTAGCGGGGATAGGAGAAGAATCAAATGCAGATGTGGGCCAGAATAATCCGCCTTTGGTAGTTATTGAATATCCATCGAATGGAACCACATTTAGTGCCCCTCACATAGTATTAACAGGATATGCAACAGGTGACTTAGAGATAGTAACAATTGGTTCTCATCATGAATGGACAGGTGGTGACGCAACGACTGATGGTAATATTGTTCCAACAACATATTGTCCTTTTACTTGGAATTTTTGGCTACATGAAGGTTGGAATAGAATAACTATTTTTGCATATGACGTAATAGATTCGATTGGAGAGGATCAGATAACAGTATATTATTACGATACAGAACCACCAAATAAACCAGCGTGTTCATACGACAGTATCAGCGATAAACTTTCGATTACTGCTACAGATCCAGATGGAGATCAAGTGAGATATGGTGTTGATTGGGATAAGGATTGGACTGTTGACCAATGGACTACTTTAGTCCCAAGCGGCACACAACAAAGCATAAGTTGTGGTGGTAGAAAAGACACTGTAGGAGTAATAGCTGAAGATGAACACGGTGCTCAAAGTGATTGGGCTTCAGTAACACCAAAAAACAAACCATATATCAACACACCATTCCTAAACTTCCTAGAACAGCATCCATATATGTTCCCACTGCTACGACAACTGTTTAGGCTATAACACAATTGTTTAATGTTCTGTTTCGACAAGACATATCACTGAGTATGATAAATTGAACTTATTTTTTGGGAGATGGTGATGTTGAAATGAAATCTGTCTAATCATATTGTTGCCAATGTTGTAATTTGAAAAAGGAAAGAGGAGGGGGTGGTAAAAATATGAACAGTTTTTCCTCCTCCCGTCTGTTGCCGTAGAGAATATGTTTGTGTGCATATAAATTTTCCCACCAAAATGTTACAAATGTTACAATTAAATCTTTCATGATGTGTAACAAATGTTGCATTAATTTCATTCGCAACATTTATATTATATAATGTTATTACAATAATAATTTTAGGGAGGTAAAAGAAACTATGAATAAGAAAATATTAGGAATTTTAGTAATGACGCTGTTGATTGCGACTGCTGTTTTGCCAGTAGTAGGGACAATGAATGTATTAGATAACAGAGTTAATAATTCATCTCTTTTTAGCGAAGACAAAGAAATCAATAAAAGAAATCATTGTTCTTTGCACGACCACGACCTGGAAATTGAATGGGAGAGATTATATGGTGAATCTAATGATGATCTTTTTAGAAATGTGAAACAAACAGTTGATGGCGGTTATATTTGTGTTGGTGTTAAGGATGGTCAATCACATTGGCTGCTAAAAGTTGATACTAATGGAGATGAAGAATGGAGTGCAACTGCTCTTCCAAATACTGAACTTTGGCCTCGTTGTTATATTGTTGAGCAAACAAGTGATGGAGGTTTTGTTACTGCAGGGTGCCATGAAGATGGTATAGCATGGGGGTATGATAGATGTATTTGGAAGGTTGATGCAAATGGAAATATGCAATGGAATAAAACATTTGGGGGAAAAGCATCAGATCTGTGTGGAGGTATGGATTTTACAAATGATGGTGGAATCATTATTTCAGCAACAAAAAATGCTTTTGGTATGATGGCGCCAAGAGGTGATGGTCTTGTTATAAAAACTGATGCAAATGGAAATATTGAATGGCAAAAGACGTTTGGAGATGTTAAAGAAGATCAATTACAAAGTCTTTGTTCGACTAGCGATGGAGGTTACATTGTTGCAGGTGGGTTTACTTCTACAGAAACTTCTGGTGCAGGATTAATGGATGGCTGGCTAATTAAAATAAAGGCTTTTGAAAACAATCCTCCTGAAAAACCATCTAAACCATCTGGACCAGCAAAAGGTGAACCAGATACAGAATATGCTTTTTCAACCAGCTCAACAGACCCTGATGGAGACCAAGTATCTTATCTATGGGATTGGGGTGATGGTAACTTCAGTGATTGGCTTGATACAAATGAGGCAACATACACTTGGACTTCCGAGGATAACTTTGAAGTTAGAGTTATGGCAAAAGATGAACACGGTGGAGAGAGCGATTGGTCAGATCCATTATCATTTAGTACACCTAAAAACAAAGTAATCAACACACCATTCCTACGATTCCTAGAAAACCATCCACATATGTTCCCACTGCTACGACAACTGTTTGGGCTATAACACAATTGTTTAATGTTCTGTTTCGACAAGACATATCACTGAGTATGATAAATTGAACTTTGATGAAATCTGTCTAATAATATTGTTGCCAATGTTGTAATTTGAAAAAGGAAAGAGGGGACATAAAAATATGAAGAAATTTTCCTCCTTCCCTTTATTGCCATAGGTAATATGTTTTGTGAATATATAATATTTTTCACTGTAGTGTTACAAATGTTACAATTAAATCTTCCATAATGTGTAACAAATGTTACATTAATTTATTTAGCAACGTTTATATTATATAATGTTATTACAATAATAATTTGAGGTAGATAAAAAATGAAAAGCTTGTCGTATTTTGTAGTAGGATTACTTTTATTAAGCGGTCTTGCTGCATTAGGTATGGGAAATGAAGCTGATGAACAACTTGAAATCATGAGCATAAGTTTTTTAGAACCGGATATTATAGAAGGAGAAACATTTGTAGAGTTAAAAGTTGAAGGCGCAAATGCATGTTTATATCATGTAGGTAAACCAATATTGCCAATCTACACTACAAGTCTGAGTTTTTCATTTGGTACAAAAATAGTTGATATTGAATGTGAAACAGGGAAAGTTAAAAGTATGGTTTTATCAGATAAAATTTCACCTACTCCAAAACCTGTGATACAAGGAAATAGCAAAGACGTTCGTCATGTGGAGATGGAT
>Ga0255374_10103_pt1 | contig 11179 bp, 8 predicted proteins | sample ANMaggSeSYBR01H4_FD_182088 | JGI IMG/M metagenome (GOLD analysis project Ga0255374, IMG submission 182088) | Sediment cell enrichment communities from methane seep in Santa Monica Basin, California, United Staets - ANME aggregate JGI... | ecosystem: Environmental > Aquatic > Marine > Cold seeps >... | reverse complement strand
ATTGGGAATTGCTTCTTTGGTAATGATAGGTTGTCCTGGGATCTGATAGATGCTGGCAGCAAAATCAGCTTCCGCTATATCAAGACCGATAAAAAATAAGTTCTTTTTCATAATAAATATTCCTTTCCTTACCGAATAAACGATGATATGAGCTTACTCCATTAATAATCGTTCATTGAGCGACGAAAGCACTATTTAGCTTTAATCATCAAGAAGGCTGGGTCTTATTCGCAATATAAGTCTTACTTTTGAGCTTGCATAGACTTGTTCAGCCTTCTTTATTCGGTACCTGGTTTAATTTAAAAGACGTTTATTTATTTTAATAGATTCTTAATTAATAGTCTAATGGAGCTTTCGAAGAAAGCGCGGCAATCCCAACATTGTATTTAAATTAATTCATCGCCTTGCCTTCTTTACAATTCCCTTATTTCCCTATGTTATTCCTTTATTTCTCTTTGTCATTCCCGCGAAAGCGGGAATCCATCCTTATTAAGCGTTGTATTTATGGATTCCGCATCAAGTGCGGAATGGCAAAAATGATATTTAGAATAATTTATACTAAGAAATCCAAAAAGATATATCGAAGCAGCCAATATTGCCACCACCTTAAACCCAAAGAAGAGGGCGATTATCACTGCGGAGACAGAGGCGATAATAGAACAGAAACTGTTAGTTGCCCACAACCAGGGGATAAGCCCCTTTCCTTGCTCCATCGAATTGACCAGTTTTATCCCTAAAGGGAAGGGCATACCCATTAAAAATCCTAAGGGGAAGATTAACCCCATAGTAATAAATATTCTACCCAACAGGCTATATTTCAAAGTGGTATTAAAAACATAAGGTAAAATAAATTGATAAATTATTAAGAGACCGCACAGGGTAAAGATAATAATTTTCAGAGCATTAACATAATTTCTCTCTATCTTTTTTGAATAAAAACTCCCCAGACCGGAAAAGAACAGAAAGGAGAAGATAATAATAGAAGTAGAATAAGCAGGGTTAGTCAGATATAGTATAAATTTCTGGATAAAAGAGATTTCTAAAAGCATATATCCTAAACCCAAAGAGGCAAAATAAAGCAAAAAAGGAATTTTTTACCTTTCTTTTACTTGCAGGGAATCTCTTTAAAATTAAAGGCAAAAATATAAAAATGATACTAAATATTATTCCTTGAATAAAAGTGGCAAATATAATTAAATTCCCCCATTCTATCAAGGGCTGCCAATTACCCGTACTTTTGATTATCATAGGGATATTTCGCCATTTTAAAGTATAAAAGAAGTAAGGTTGATTATCGGTGACTACCGAAACATTAAAGAAATAACTATCATAAAAATCCTTTAACTCATCTCCTTTAAAACTATTTATCAATTGGTTTATCTCCTGGTAATAATAACTCTGCTCCAGGATATGATTTGTATTAGCCTCCTCTTCTTTAATCCCCGGAAAATAGACTGTATCAAAGTTTCTTTCATCGCAAAAATCTTTAATTGCCCTTATTTCTTCCTCTCCTATTTCTTTTTTACTTAAGATAAGGGTAGAAGTAGCCCAACTACGGATTACCGCCAGATGATTTTCCGGTTTTTCTATCCCCATTCGACTAAGAGCCTCTAAACTGATACTGCAAAGACGCACAATCTCACGAGGAGGGAATTTTAACCAACGAGTAATACCCAACTTCCCACCATCAGAAAGATGCTGCCAAAAATCCATAAACGCCTCTACAGTGTAAAGATAATTTTCAGAAATACTATAAAATCCTCCGGAGGCAGTATTGGATGAGCCGATTAAAGAAATTTGAACCAAGTCAAACTTTTGCTCTAATCCTTTTAATACACTTCTCCCTTCACCGGTTAAGATTTTAATTCCCTCACGATTATAAATATTTCCAGAATAATCAGCATAATTATTTTGTAGTAAGATTTTAACATCGGGATTCATTTCAATCCCCCAGATCTCGCCTACTTTATTATAAACTCCTCCCAGGATATCTAATCCTCCTCCCGGTCCAATGATTAATATCTTTCTCTGGTTATCTATATCCCGTATAAGATGAAATCCTAAAGCAGAAGAGATATAATCTGAAAACTCTATTTTTTTCAATCCCTCTAAATCATTCTTCCCCTCCACTCTGGTAATCGCACTCAACCCATCACCATCAGTGACCAGACCTAATTGTTCAGGAATCTCTCCCGAAAAGTTCAAACTTAACCCCGGGGCGTATTTTACCCCCTCACTTTCTACCACCTCCAATCTGGCGAAACTATTCTCCTGCCTATCAATTATTCGGGAATTAGGATAGCGCAATAAAGTGAATAAACTTTTATAAGGATTTATCGGGAAAGAATAAAAACTCTCTGCTCCACTAAATAAAATAATAAATACAAATATCCCCACAACATAAATTACCGAACTTTTATTTTTCAGCTTTAAGGAAAATAAAAAAGAGGCCAGAAAAGAAAGCAGGGGAGGAATAATCGATAAATGACTCAAACTTATATAATTAGCCAGAACTAAAAAAGAGATACAGCCTATAGATGCACCCCCCAAATCACAGAAATATATTTTATTTACTTTCTCTGGTAATTTAGAAATAGCTAAAGAGATGCAGATTCCGGCAAAGAAAAAGGGTATAGTAATAGCTAAATAATAAATCACCAGGTACAGCAATTGATATCTATCTGTTATTGCTCGATAAAGGTCAAAGGGGACTTTAGAGATGACAAATATAGAGAGTAAAGAACCCAAAGAAAATAGCAAGGAAAAGAAGAGGAGATATTTATATAAATTTTTACCTTCAGCCCTTTTCAGAATCGAAGAAAAGACCGATAAAAAAGTCCCGCTTGCTCCGTATCCTAAAAAGGCGATACTAATAATCATGAAAGCCAGATAATTCCATTGGAGAATAGAGAATACCCGCATAAGAGAGAGTTCAAAGAGCAAGACCGAAGTTGAAAAGAAGAATATTCCTATATATAAAGAAAAATCACTATCTTTTTTAGACATTACCATAGTGTTCATTATTTCATTCCCGTAGTTTTTCTTTTATTGCTCTTTTAATCTCAGGTATATTAATCATAGCAGCCATAATCCCGCCTTTAATGAGCATTTCTGCCTTATCAAAATCGAAAAGATTGATTTCTTTAATTCCAAAGGGGACGATGACTACATCTGCTTCCTCCAGACATTGGTCGGTAATCTTTGCTTCCATAATATCGATGGATTGATTGATTATTTCAAAGATATTAGGACCTTCAAGTTTTGATTTAACCTGCTCTATTTTTTGTTTCAAAATACTTTTTTCTTTATCAACTGAAGAAGTAATTCTTTCTGTATCACTAAATTTTGGATTTTCCTCTTTATTTATTTTTAGATCCTCTAAATTTTCAACCTCTTTTAAGTCGCCGGTTTCTTTATCAATCATCAAGACAGTAGTGTAAGGGTTTATTTTAGCCAGACTTACGGCAATAATAATATCGGCTCCCATCTTCTGAACTACATCCACCGGTACCGGGTCCACTACTCCTCCATCTACCAGATAATAATCCTGATATTTTACCGGTGTAAATATTCCCGGGATAGCGATACTGGCCCTTACCGCATCTATTACTTTCCCTTGATTCAAGATCACCTCTGCTCCGCTTTCTACATCGGTAGCTACAGTAGCGAAGGGAATCTTGAGGTCATCGAAAGTTCTATCCTCTAAAGCTAAATCATTTAACATCTCTTCTATTCGTTTACCACTTATCAGGCCTGAATGAGGGAGGGCAAGGTCTATTAAAAAAAGTGTCTTGCTTTTCTTCATCGAGAGAGCAGCTTCCTCCAGTTGACCAATAGAAGCTCCAGCAGCATAAAGAGAACCCACCACTGAACCGATACTGGTACCGGCAATTATATCAATGGGGATATGATAAGCTTCCAGAACCTGAATGACCCCCACGTGAGCCAATCCCCGGGCTGAGCCGCCTCCTAAAGCCAGCCCAATTTTTAATCCTCTTTTTTTAGCATTTAATATTAATTCCTCTAATTCCAGGTCTTTTTCTATTTTCATCTCTATTTTTCCTTCTTCATTAATAATTATTTTATCTTTAAATCGAAATTCTATCATCGTATTGATAGATATAAAGTATCCCGTTTTTTTTCCATTATCTTCAACATAATAGGCAAGGGTAGAGGGTGCAAATAAGTAAAATATTAAAATAAAAATTAAAGCAAACTTATAGATATTTTTAAACATCATTTTCTCCTCTAATTGTATATAATTCACTATAATTTTATCCCGGCAAAGGGGGATATTCTTCTTTTATATTCCTATATCCCTACATTTATTGCTAAATAAAAAGTAAAGCATGTCCCCCACCCATTTTTTTGCTCTATAAATTTAATATTTCCCATATAATAATAATTCGCCATTTAAATTAAAAAACCCTTTTTATCGAAAATATTTTAATACAAATTTATCAAAACATAAGTGAAATATTGTCATTCTTACCTCTCTTCTGTCATTCTCGCTCCCCCTTCTGTCATTCCCACGAAAGTGGGAATCCAGTCTTTCCCCTTCCATCCGATAACTAATAACTTTTTCTTCAAAAAAGAAGGATTTTTTAAACTCTTTGTCGAATATAAATATATGTGTATTTGTAAATCAAAATGGCAAGATAACTAATCGAGATGTAAGAGAGATGTTTATATTTTCTAATCGGACTGCCTTAGATGAAATGAATAAGTTTGTTGAATTGCGGATATTTAAATCTCAAGGAAAAGGGAGAGTCTTACATTACATCCTGAGATAAGGTTGACGAATAAGTTGGCGATACGATTGGCAATTTAACAAGATTGAGTAATATAAAATAGTTTAGGAGGAAGAAATGTTAGAGTCTTACTTAAAGAAGATTTCCGAGATTATGCAAAGAGGAGACGCACGAGAAGAAACATATTATTCTACTTTAGAAAAATTGCTGCAGGAATATTCTGAATCAATTAATAAGAAAGATATTAAAATAACTACTTTGCCCAAGCAAACAGAAGCCGGGAATCCTGATTTTAGGGTATGGGATGGGAAACAACATATTGTCGGATATATTGAAGCCAAAAAACCAGGATCAAATTTAGATGATATTGAAATATCTGAACAATTAAAACGTTATAATAGTACTTTCCCAAATTTAATTTTAACAAATTTTACAGAATTCCGACTTTATCGCGATGGCAGATTAATGGATAAAATTTCTCTTTGCCGACCTTTTATTATTTATCGATTAGATACTATTCCTCCATTAGAAAACAAAGAACAATTTTTGAAATTATTAGGAGCATTTTTTTCATTTTCTCTACCCAAAATTTATAATGCTAAAACTTTGGCAGTCGAATTAGCCAAGAGAACTCGTTTCTTAAAAAACGAAGTAATTGAAGAAGAATTAAGAGAAGAAGAAAATAGTAAACAAGGTTTTATTCTAGGTTTTTATGAAGCTTTTCAAGAATATCTAATTAAAGGACTTTCTCAAAAAGATTTTGCTGATCTTTATTCTCAGACTATTACCTATGGACTTTTCGCTGCCCGTACTCGTTCGACCGGTGAATTTAACCGTAAATTGGCCTATGATAGTATCCCTCATACTATTGGAATTTTAAGGGATGTTTTTGAGTTTATTTCTATTGGCAATTTACCTATCCAGATGGAATGGACTATTGATGATATCTCCGAAGTTTTAGCAGTTACTGATGTAAATAAAATTTTACATCAATATTTTCATAAAGGCAAAGGAAAAGACCCTATTTTTCATTTTTATGAGACTTTTTTAACAGAACATGATCCCCAAACCCGAGCAAAAAGGGGAGTATATTATACTGCCGAACCAGTTGTCTCTCATATTGTTCGTTCCCTCAATTTTATTTTAAAAGAACATTTTAATAAATTCGATGGTTTTGCTGATAAATCAGTTACTGTTTTAGATCCGGCTGCTGGAACGCTTACCTTTTTAGCAGAAGCAGCTAAATTAACTATAGAAGAGTTTGTTTTAAAATATGGAGAAGGTGCCCGTGAAAGTTTTATTAAAGAGCAGATCTTGCAAAATTTCTATGCCTTTGAACTGATGATGGCTCCTTATGCTATAGGCCATTTAAAAATGTCTTTTCTCTTAGAAGAATTAGGTTATAAGCTAAAAGAAGATGAACGATTCAAATTCTATCTAACCGATACTTTAGAAATGGAAGAATTAGCACAAACAAATTTACCCGGAATGGCTTCTCTATCTAAGGAAGCTCATTTAGCTGGAAAAGTTAAAAAAGAACAGCCTATTTTGGTAGTTTTGGGGAATCCACCATATTCCGTGAGTTCTACCAATAAGTCTAAATTTATTGAAAAGGAAATGGCTATTTACAAAGAAGATGTTCGTGATGAAAGAAATATCCAGCCACTATCTGATGATTATATAAAATTTATACGATTCGCTCACTGGAAAATAGATAAATCGGGTACAGGCGTTATAGGAATGATTACTAACAATTCCTATCTTTCCGGCTTAATCCATAGAGGAATGCGAAAAAAATTATTGAAAAGTTTTAACGAAATTTACATTTTAAATCTTCATGGTAACGCTCGCATCGGAGAAAAATGTCCTGATGGAGGTAAAGATGAAAATGTATTTGATATTATGCAGGGAGTTTCTATTGCCTTATTTATTAAGAATAAAGAACAGGAAACTCTTGGAAAAGTTTATTATCAAGATGTGTATGGACTTCGAAAAAATAAATACGATTTTTTAGATAGTAATGATATTAAAACAATAAAATGGAAAGAATTAAAACCGTCTGAACCACATTATTTTTTTGTAGAAAAAGATTTTTCACTCCAAGTTCATTATGATAAATTTTTTTCCGTTTTAGAGATATTTAATAAATTTTCCAGTGGTGTTCAAACTCATCGTGATAATTTTGTAGTTGGATTTACAAAAGGAGAAATTATACAAAGAATGCGAACATTTACCAGTGATTTACCAGAAGATTTAGTAAAACAAGCACTTAATTTGAAAGATACAAATGATTGGAAAATGAAAGGTGCAAGAGAGAAAATAAAAAATGAAAATTGGGCAAAATCAATATTCTCTTATTCTTATCGGCCATTTGATATTAGATATATTTGTTATCGTAATGAGCTAATTGATAGAAATAGAATTAAGATAATGCAGAATTTCTTCTATAAAAATTTGGGATTAGCTCTTATGAAAAAACCGATTCCTGGAAATTTGACGCAAGTATTATCTTTAACAACCTTATTTGATAAAAATTTTTATGCATATCAATCATATATATTTCCTCTCTATATCTATAAACTTAGAAAATATTTATAATCAATATAGAAAAAAACACTCTTTATTAACGCCTAATAAAATCAAAGAAACAAGAGAAAAATATGGGGTAAGTCAAAGGGCTTTCTCTCGAATATTAGGTTGGGGAGAGGTAACTATACATAGATATGAAACCGGAGCTTTGCAAGACCGGTCTCATAATGACGCGTTAGTTTTGTTAGAAAATCCTGAGAATATGAAAATATTATTGGAAAATAATAAAAACAAAATAAATAGTAAAGACTATGTAAAGATAAGGGCAAATCTACAAAAATTAATAAAAGATGATATTGATAAAACATTAGAAGAAAATATCACAAAAAAATATTTTAATGAAGCTTTAGACGAATATTGTGGCTATTCTCAATTTAATTATGAAAAACTTGTTAATATGATTTTATTTTTTGCTGTTAACATAAAAAGATTGTTTAAAACAAAATTAATGAAATTACTTTTCTATTCCGACTTCGTTAATTTTCGTAATAATACTTTGTCTATTACTGGATTAAAATACATTAAAAATTATTATGGTCCTACCCCTACAAAGTATGAAATCCTACTTGGAGAACTATTCGAAAAATATATAACCTATCAAGTTGAATATGTTAAAAATTCTAAAGATAATGTTGAAGAATACGAATTTATAAAACCTCTTGAAAAACCATCCATGGGTATTTTTTCTCAAGAAGAGATAAATAGTATGGAAAAAGTATTGAATGCTTTTAAACATCTCACCTCTGAAAAAATAACCCAATGTTCCCATAAAGAAGAAGCCTGGATAAAACCAAAAGATAAAGAAATTATCAGCTATAAATACGCAAAAAATTTAACTTGTATTTAGTATTTAGTAATATTAATTACTAATTGAAATCGCAAAAAAAGCTATTGGAAATGGCAAACTAAAATGCACTTAACGTGGAAAATAAATAGGAACGGGGAACCGTTCATATCACATTCTAGGTTTTCGCAGAAGTGATATCAATGAAAATGGGTATCTGTCATTATTATGCTCTCATTATTTACGCTCTCGGTCTTCTATTCCTTTATCCGTATAAATATATTTTTTATCTATTTGCTCAAATAATTCCATTCCTCTTTTTACAAAACTTCTTGGAAATATTTTTAGCCCAAAACCTAATACTGAACCAGAAATAGTAGATCCAAATCCTATGCTCCCCTTATGGGGATTCTTTAAAAAAAGTAGAGAAATATCATTAAAAAGTCTCAAAGCGTATATGCTATTTGCAAAAGAACCAACAGTTATCCCAATTATTAAATCGGCTATTTGAATAAAAGGTGAATCCTTAGAAGAAGTTGTTAAAGGGGTTAAACAAACTTTGTTAAATTTTTGATATTCTGTTCCGTGATTAATATAAAATTTGCTTTGTTTGATTAAATTTGATTCTTCTTTTCTATTGCTATAATGATCAGCGATAATTAAACCTATATCATTATTTTCTTCAAGATATGGCTTTTCAAATCTTTCAACTAAATACTTAAACTGTTCCTTTGTAGCCCATAAAATAGCTTTATTAATTTCCCAATTATATAACTTTATACCATGGCATTCATTAATATCATGAACGGTACACAATATATTTGCATCATATTTAGAAAGTAATAATAGAATTTCCTTAAATAATTCTTCCCTATTTCCCTTAAATTTTTTATTTAAAAAATGATCTTTATCGGGAGACCATTTTAATTCAATATTTCCAGGTATATTATATTTTTCTCTTATTACATAGAAATCAGTACTCAAAGATTTAACTTTAATAGCATCTATACAAAATCCACCGTAGCCTAAATATTCTTTATTTTCATTTTTTTGGTCTTTTTGTCTACTATCATCGACAAATAAAAATCTCATCTATTTTTAACCTAGATTAATACTGAATTTTTAAAAACAATGATTATCCACCATATGATTTATTCTAAATCTATTAAATATCCGAATTTTACTATTTTCCAATAGTCAATTCTGTATGTTTGAATAGTACATGCACTTCATTAAAAAGCTATTTCGTTTTCATTTTCAGGAATATTTTCTTGATATCTTTCCATAATAAAAACAATTAATGAACCTGTGAGATGTAGAAAGAAAGAGGCAACTGCGTAAGTGACTTCGTTTTTTTTAGAAGGTATTTCTTTTTTTCCATGTCGAGAAGATTCGTTCGCAATTGTAAAAGCCGATTGCAGCAATCCTTCAAAATGATCGCAAAAACCTTGAAAATAGTCAGGTATAATCCCCGATTTTATTAACCATTTTTTTAAATTTCCCTGTTCACTTTTTTCTTTATTCAGTACCTTCTTTAAGGTGCTTTCGATTGCATTGTTTGCCTCGATAATTGTTCCAGAATAATCTTCTGCCGTTAGATTATTTCTTGCACTGAGAAAATCTTTACAAGCTTTCTCGAAATAATTATTTTTAAGGGGTTCGTATGCCTTATTTAATATCTCACTTTCTAAGAAGGCAGAATCTAATTTGATTATATAGCCATCAAGAACTCTAAAAGAAGAATTCTCTAATTTAAATATAAGATTGCACTCTTTATGGAAGTTTACTTTTTGACCTTGATTGTCAATAAGAATACTATATGCTTCAATTGTATCGAGTACAAACTCAGGTTTTGTACCTAGAATAAATTGCTCAATATTAGTTGCCTCTTGAAAGACATCTTCAACATAAGCCTTAAGAGAAACTTCACCATAATTTTCAAGGAGTTTCTGCTTAAGATCATCATAAAATATTGAATCCTCTTGATTCCATCCATAACAGCAATTATATTTTTGCATACAATAAACTAATTTTTGCCTTATTTTTTTGGATATAGATAAAAACAAACTTTTATTTTCTATTGCTTCCTTATGCCGTTGTGAAAAGAGTATCATTGCTAGTTTTCTCCTATTCTTATAGCCTTAAGATTAAAGATCTTCAATATTTAATTTAAAATAAATTGTAAATAATATTATTCAATCCAAATCTATATACTCACCTTCGGTTGACTCCCAAAGACGTTTTAAATCAGGCCAAAGGTCTAATTTATCCCAAAAAGCTTTTATAAAAATCTTAGCATCTTCAATAACTTGGTATACATCTTTTCGATTTAACTCATATTGTTCAAAAATATTTACGGTTTTTCCTTTTTTAAATTCTTCATTTTTTCGAAAATCTTTAAAACCTTTACGATGTTTAAAAGCGTTTATTTTCTTCCTCATAATTTTTAATCTTTTAAAACCTGGTAAAATATCTAATTTTATATTATATATTTGTTCTATCGAACTGCACACTTCAGAAATTAGCATATCGTAAACAAATTTGATTTTTTTATTTTTAAAGTATTTTTCGGACAACTCTGCAAAACTGTAAAGCACCCATTCAATAAGTGCATTCACTTCATTAAATACTGCTCGTATAACTATTTGCTCATATTCCAATGGAACATAACGTTCATTTTCGAATTCTTCCGGATAATGACAAAACTCTCCAGATTCTTTACGCTTAGAAATATCTGATAGTTCTTCATTAACTAACCTAATATTTTTATCTAAAAATCTCTCAATTGTTTTAAGCTCTTCGATTATAATTATATAATTCATTTTATTACTCTTTGAAAATTTAAGTTTTATATTTTATTCAAAAGAATTTATTTAACTTCTATAATATTTTTCTCAATTTTTTCATAAATATTATCAATTTCCTTTTGTATTTCTATCGTCTTCTGCAAAGCAGTTACCATTTTGCAATAACGTGTAATATCTTCAAGAGACAAACGACGGCCTTTTCGATCTTTTAACCATTTTCTGCAAACTTGATAACTGCCAATTTCATA
>Ga0255374_10099_pt1 | contig 11314 bp, 9 predicted proteins | sample ANMaggSeSYBR01H4_FD_182088 | JGI IMG/M metagenome (GOLD analysis project Ga0255374, IMG submission 182088) | Sediment cell enrichment communities from methane seep in Santa Monica Basin, California, United Staets - ANME aggregate JGI... | ecosystem: Environmental > Aquatic > Marine > Cold seeps >... | reverse complement strand
TCCGCCGATAGCCGGATAACTTGCAGACCCTATACTACGAACACTGGAATTATAACCCATTGCGGCTACAAGTTCTTTTCTGGAATAAAGGTCTCCGATAATGGTAACAGTTAAAGAGCCCAAAGAAGCTGCTCCTGCCCCTTGAATTAAACGCAATATCAGCAATAGTTTAAAATCACGTACAAAAAAACACAATCCTCCGGCTATACCGAATAGCATCAGAGAGGGAATAATTATCCTCTTTCTGCCCCATCGGTCGGCAATTACCCCTAAAAAAGGGGTTAACAGGATGCCGGGAAAAGAAAAAACAGCAATTAAAAGCCCGACATCCCTGGCTGATATATTTAACTCTTTAACTATTTTGGGAAAGGCAGGAGTAATACTGGATACTCCCATAATATAGGTAAGAGTTATCCCAAATATAATCTGCAGATTAGTATCCAGATAGATTTTCCTTTTATATTTCTTTTCTTCTTTATCACGTTTCATTAAAGAAAATATTCCTACTTCTTTTTTATTATCTCTATAGATTTTTTATAAATTGCCATTTTCATCTAATTTTATTACCCAGATATCTGAATTCCCTGCTCCTTTTGATTCGGTCCAACCGGCAACAGCATAACCTCCATCTTCGGTTTGAACGATAGAATGGGCCTCATCATTTTCACTTCCTCCAAAAGTCCTATCCCATACCAGGTCTCCTCTTCTGTTAAGTTTTATTATCCAAACATCGGTTTTACCTGCACCCATTGAGCTTGTCCAACCAGCTACCATATAGCCTCCGTCTTTAGTTTGAATAAGAGAATTTGCCCAATCTTCACTCGTTCCGCCAAAGGTTTTATCCCAAATCTTATTACCTTCTTTATCCAGTTTTATTACCCAGACATCTCTATCTCCTGTATCTTCTGATACCGTAAATCCGGCAACAGTATAACTTCCATCATCAGTTTGAATAATAGAGCGGGCATCATCATAATCGCTTCCCCCAAAAGTTTTGTTCCAAACGAGGTATCCTCTTCTATTGAGTTTTGCTACACAGACGTCTCCTCTCCCCGCGCCTTTTGACCATACACTTCCGGTAGCAATAAAATCACCGTCTTTATTCTGGATAATAGAATATATTTCGTCCCAACCTATCCCACCAAAGTTTTTATCCCATTCCATATTTCCTTTGGCATCAAGTTTTATCACCCAGCAATTTACTTCCCCCCAGAACCTTTTTCCGCTACCGCCGGCAATTACATAACCTCCATCATTGGTCTGAATGATAGAGTATGCAACATCTTGTTCATCTTTATCAAAAGTTTTCTCCCATTCTTTATTCCCGTTCTCGCCAAGCTTTATCAACCAGAAATCCTGTTTTTTTGCGTATTTTGTCCAAATAGATCCAACTACTGCATACCCTCCATCTTTGGTCTGAATGATAGATCTTGCCACATCAGTCATTTCCTCACCAAAAATCTCATCCCATTCCGTATCTCCATTCTTATCAAGTTTTATTATCCAGAAATCCTGTCTTTTAGATTTTTCTAATATGATGTATCCTAGTTTTGTTCTCCAGTCCTCCTTTTTTTCTCTCGGCAATATTGCATATCCGGCTATTGCATATCCTCCATTTTCTGTTTGGATAATAGAAAACCCCATATCCTCACTACTTCCACCAAAGGTCTTCTCCCAGGTAATTGCATTTCCCTTATTTTCACCAGACGCATAATCAACAGATAAAAAAGAAATTAATATCAGGCACAACAACAATTTAATAATTACAGATTTTCTCATAACTTATACCTCCTTTATAAGATAACTTTTATAGAGTCATATTTATTTTTTTCTCAGATTATCTTTCTTTATTGGGAGAAATTTTGCAAGTTATGTTTTACTTAACCAATAATAAATTATACCCGGGTTAGGTGAATAGGTTTACCGGTTATTCCTTCGGCTGCTTCAGCGATGGCCTCTGCCAGGGTAGGATGGGCATGGATAGTATTTACAATCTCTTCTGCGGTAGCCTCCATAGATAAAGCCAGGGCACCTTCAGCAATCAGGTCACTGGCATGAACCCCCAAGATATGCACACCCAAAAGTTTGAGAGTATCGCCATCGGCAATTATCTTTACCATTCCTTCGGTCTCTCCCATACCCAGAGCTTTGCCATTGGCCATAAAGGGGAATTTAGAGACCTTAATATTATCATTTTCTTTCCGGGCTTCCTCTTCAGTTAATCCTACACTGGCTACCTCAGGCATAGAAAATACACAATTAGGGACCACTTTATAATCCATCAAAACCTCTTTACCGGAGATATTTTCTACCGCAACTATCCCTTCCCGGGAAGCGACATGGGCTAACATTATCTTGCCCACTACATCCCCGACCGCATAGATACCGGGAATATTGGTTCTCATCTTTTCATCTACCTTGATCGCTCCTTTATCTAATTCGATACCCAGTCTTTGAACATCTATATTCCCCAGTTCGGGTACTCTACCGGCAGCTAACAGTACTTTTTCGGTCTTTAATTTCTTCTCTCCTTCTGATGTTGAAACCAGAACTTCTAAATTCTGATTGTTTTTCTTTGTCTCCTTAACTTTACAATCAATAAGAATTTCAATCCCTTTTCTCTTCAAGCTCATAGTTAGCTTACGGGCTATCTCCTCATCTATAGGGAGTAAGATTCTGGGAAGCATCTCTACTACGGTAACTTCCACTCCTAAAGCCTTGAAGATACCGGCAAACTCTATGCCTACTACCCCTCCCCCAATAATTATCATCTTTGAGGGCAGTTCGCTTAGGGATAGGGCTTTGTCACTGGTTATTACTCCTTCACTATCTATACCTGGTATAGGAAGTTTCATTACTTTTGAACCGGTAGCGATGATGATGTTTTTGGTCTTTATAACCTCTTTTTCTTCTGCAGTATCGGTAATTTCTACTTTCTTTGGTTCGATTATCTGTCCTTCCCCAAATGCTACCCTTACCTGATTGGCTTTCATCAACTGCTCTACACCTGAGGACAATCTCCGGGTTATCAGGTCTTTCCGCTTCATTATGGCAGGAAAATCAAAAGAATAATCTTTAACCTGAATCCCGAATTCCTCGGCTCTTTGAATATGGTTTAATATCTCCGTAGTACTTATTAAAGCTTTGGTAGGGATACAGCCTTTATTTAAGCAGATTCCTCCTAACTTATCCTTTTCTACCAGCACTGCCTTTAATCCTAAATGAGCTGCTTTTATGGCCGCTACATAACCACCGGGTCCTCCACCGATAATTACTACATCAATCTCGCTCATATTTTATCTTATCTCCTCCTTATAATAAATATAAGTTAAAAACAGATCAGAAATCACTCTAACCTGTTTTTAACTTAAACCTGAATGAATATTTAGCAAAAAATAATCAATATATTTTCTCTTATCGTCTTTTTTATCTTTTCTATCTCATCTTTAAATATATTTCATTAAAATTATTTTAATACTCTATTTCTATCATCTCTACATAGATAGAAGTAGTCTCATTGGCATATACCCAAATATCCTCTACCCAGGTTCTATACCCATCCTTAATTAAAGTGATTTCGTATTCTTTTTCTGTTAATTCCTCTAAGACTTTTGGTTGAGAAGATAAGGACGCCGCCTTGTAAGTTCCATTTACAAATATTTTTGCTCCGTTTACATTACAGTAAACAGCAATAGAACCATCATAGCTGATTTCGGGAACCAAGAAAGCAGAGACCATATGAGTCTGATTAGCTGCAACCATTACAGTACTAGTCCAATCTAGATAACCATCTTTAGTAATTAATAATTCATGATAACCTTCTCCGACTTTCTTTATTTCTACCGATTTATTAGCAGAAGTTCTTTTTTTATAGCTTCCGTCTAAATAGATCTTAGCATTACCCTGATTACAGTAAACAGAGATTGAACCATCAACTGCCTGCTTAATTAAATTAACTACAACTTTTATAGTTTTAGAAGATGAAACATATACCTTTTTACTCCAATCTTTATAGCCTGTTTTAGTTATAAGAAGCTCATGATATCCTTTTTCTACATCTTCTAATACTACCGCCCTGCTCGAATAAGTTGTCTTTTTATAGGTGCCATCTAAAAATATCTTAGCACTGCTCTGATTACAGGAAATAGAGATTGAACCATATGCAGGAAAAGGAATTAAATCAGCAGAAACTGTAGTGGTCCGGGAAGGTGATACTGAGATAAAACTACTCCAATCCTGATAACCTTCCATTGCCAACTTAATCTGATGCTGACCTGTGGCAACTCTATCCAAATTTAAGGGAGTCGTTCCCCGATAAACATTGTCCAGATATACCTTCGCTCCTTGAGGTTGGGAAGTTGCTATAATCCTGCCATAATTAGTAGGAGGCGGAGTTATTGGCCTTACTGTATAACCTAATATGTTACTCGAGGTCCAAGTGGTAGGAGGCATAGAAATTATTATACCCTTGATTATGTTGGTAAAGGTTTTATAACTTTTACTTATTTCTGGCATAAATTCTTTAGAGATTAGATTTTTTTCCTTATCACCAATAAGTCTTGGTGTGGTGGTAGCAAATCCCTGTATGTATTCCATTCCTGGTCTGGTATGTGGATCAATCAGGCCTTCAACGGAATGAATTTGTCCGGCCCTTACAAAATTATGCGGTGAATACTGGTTGGGGAAGATAATTTTTACTCTACCTTCGGTGTCATAGTTATAAAGCGTTACAAAGGAATCCCGAGAGGTCTGGAAGGAAATCTTAATCTTCTCTCCAGGGGCGTAAGTAGCTCCTCTTTCTTTATCCAGCCACAATCTTAGAGAAAATGGGGGATGAGGATTGATAATTTGAATGCTTTTCATCTTTTCGACTTCCTCCGGACTGGGGCTTTGAGCAAAATTAATTCCGGAAATACCCAACCAAAGAAAAACTATTAGAGCAACAAAAATGCAGGCAAATATTTTTCCTTTCTTTTGAAACAATATACTTCTTAACATCTTCAAAATCCTCCTTTTTTATTTAGTCATTAGTACTTAATTAGCGTTTAGCGTACAGCGGGTAGCGTATAGGCGCGGGGAACAATTGCGGGAAAAAATGAATGCCAAAAGTGCGAAAACATCCCCCAGCCTTCCCGTAGGACAGGCGTCTCGCCTGTCTATTAATTCTTCAATTAACCAATCAGCTAATCATGGGAGCGGCGTATAGCAATACGCCCCTACTGCACGCTGTACGGTAAACGCCATCCGTTATATTTTGAGAGACAATTAATGAGATACGAATTTAGTTTATAGATTTTAGTTCACCCTTAAGGTTTTTTAGCTTATAACTAGCAACATGTAACTTGTAACCCGCATTTTAACTGGTGAACTGGATAACTATTCTCATGTATCTACTTTTTTTTTATTATAACACATAGAACCCGAACATAACTAAAGATTTTGGGACTGTTTTTCCAACTAAATTGCCCTCAATGAGTTAAAACACTTGCAATATATAGCAATTTCTTTTATAATTACTCAACGTGTTTCTATTTCAAAAGAATTTATCTCTCTTTTAGGTATTAGATTAAGTCAAATTTATTTAAAAATGCCTGAAAACGTTATTTTTTCTTAAAAAAATAAAAATAATTCCAGAAAAAAGAAGGATTTTTAAAATACTTGTCGTATATTAGATAAGTAGTAGTTATGGAATGCTTAGAAATACTTGTATTTTTTTATTTTAGGATATTTTCAAAAATGAAAGGAGGTGTAAACGGTGAACAAAGGCGAATTAATCGATAACGTAGCAAGTGAAATCGGTGTTACTAAAAAGGAAGCTAAAAAAACTGTCGAATGTGTATTCGAAACTATTACTGATTGCTTAGCCAAAGGTGACGCAGTTAGATTAGTAGGATTCGGAACTTTTGGTGCCAGACAAAGAGCTGCTCGAATGGCAAGAAATCCACGTACTGGTGAAAAAATCCAAGTAAAGGCTATGAGTGTACCTTTCTTCAAAGCAGGCAAGGAATTAAAAGAGAAAGTAAAATAAAAAAATATTTTAACTGTATTAGCAAATTAAGTGTAATAGGCCTATCCAGGTAATTTTTTAAAATCTGATAGGCCTATTCCTTTGAAATATTAATTATTTCTTTTCTTCTATATGCACACCCTGAATGTTTACATTTACTCCGGTAACTTTAAGTCCGGTTTTAGTTTCTAATTCCGCTTTTACTTTCTTTTGAATCTCTTTGGCTACGTCAATTATTATTGAACCATACTCTAAAATAACCGAAATAGTGGTAGAAACTTCTTTATTTTCTCTAAGATCAACATTGATCCCTTTTTCTAATTCTTTGGCCCCCAATAAAGTTCCTATCCCGCCTTTAGCGCGAGTAGCTAATCCGGCTACCCCGGGTATGCCGATTACTGTTCTACTGATTATGGTCGCTATTACTTCGGGTACAATATTAACTTCTCCTAAAATTTCTTTGGCTTTAACTTTTTCTTTTTTCTTCTCTTCTTTCATTATTTCCTTAGGTATTTTTTCAGTTTTCTGGGAAGGTACATCCTCTATTTTTTCTTTTTTCTCCTTTTTTTTATCCATAATAATTTTAATTCTCCCTCTTTTACTCTAATATTTTTTAAATCTTCTTTTTCTGTTAAATCACCTTGGTTATAAATTACTTTCTAGGCCAACCGCGTATTTTCAATAACTTCTTACTTCTTCCTGTTACTTTTCACCTGGAGTGACATTAATAATATAATCTTTTATCCGGGTTTGACTAAAAATTTAATAGCGGTTCTCTCTTCCCCTTCAATTTCTACATCTACAAAAGCCGGTATACAGATTAAATCAACACCACTGGATGCGGTAAAACCTCGAGCAATAGCAATCGCTTTAACTGCCTGATTTACTGCCCCTGCCCCTATAGCTTGTAATTCTGCTTTTCCTTCTTCCCGTATTACTCCTGCTAAGGCACCGGCTACTGCTTTAGGATTCGACTTAGATGAGACCTTTAACAGCTCCATTCGTTTCTCCTCCTTATAATATTAAATGCTTTATAAAATATCCACATCTACTAATCTATGTATGCTATTTTTGTTCACTTTTACAGCCTGGGGATAACCTATTTTTTAAAAATCACCTCCGCTTATTATATTCAAAAATCTATGGTACATTTTATTTCAATTATAACACATTTAGTTTATATTATTTTATATTTTCGCTATTGATATTATTTGCTGATAGACTCTAATTGTAATATTCGGTGATAAATAAGGTAAAAGCGCATCATTATGAAAAAGAGGATCAACGTCTCCTTTTAAATTAAAATAAGTCTTGGCTTCGTTCCAGATCTTTGTACCCGGAATGGCCGAAAACTTAGCTAAACGCGGATGGGCACCACAATCTATCACAAAACAGATGGAATCAATAATTTCCTGAATATCCTGTCCGGGTATCCCGATTAAAAGATAAGCACCTATCTGAGACCGCTTAAATCCTGCTTCTAAAAGGCAATTCACCGCCTTTTTAAATTCAATATTAGTGATCTTCCCTCCTGTATCTGACTGGACTCGAGGATTTACTGTCTCAAAACCCAACCTGATGGTCTCTACTCCTGCCTGATACATCTTGCAAGCTATTTCTTTATTTATCATTCGGGCATGAATTCCATTAGGAGTATGAAGCTTGATGGCCAGTTTTTTATTGATTAATTTCTCTAAAATAATCAGAAAATTGTCTTCCAAATTTATCAATAAGGCATCATCATAGAAAATAAAATCTTTTATTCCCCTTCTCTTATTCCAATATTCTATCTCTTTTACAACTTCTTCAGGGTTTCGAAACTCCAGTTTGGGATTTATTTTAAAAGAAGCACAATAACTGCAACGGTAGGGACAGCCCCGAGAGGATAAGATAGGAATATAATCAAGATCTGAATAGAGGTCCCAGGCCGGATAAGGCAGGTTGTCTAATCCTTTTTCGTATTTTGAATAATCATCTTTATTCCCGTTATACTGTTCTAAAATTTTTATTAAATCTCTTATACCATTTCCTTTTATTACATAATCAGCACCAGAGAATTTAAAGGCATGCTCAAAACACAAAGCAGCATAGACCCCTCCTAAAATTATGGGGATATCGGGAAAATTTTTTTTAATTATCTCTATCATCCTGAACACCCCGGGATACCAGTAGGTCATAATAGAGGTAATCAATACTCCCTGGGGTGGAGGCAGCTTTTTTAGTTTATTCAGGAAAATTTCTTCGGTAATTCCATATCGGCTATATCGGCGGGGTATATTTTTTAAAATTGCAGGTTTTTTGACTTCTTCTTTATAGAAAGGACCCCGGCCAAATTCATCTTTTTTTGGAAATTTTCTATTCTTTAACTTTAAAATCTCCCGATTATAACGGTCCATACAGTCTATATAATTAATCTCATAACCATGCTCTCTCAAGATGCTGGCAATATACAATAACCCTAAGGGCTTAGACCAAAAATCATAAGCTGTAAAATCATAAATCCAGGGATTAATCAGCAACAAATTAAATTTTTTTTTCATTGATAATTCAATTCTTTTACTTTTAATTTTTTTGCTTCAAACAAGGAACAAGGTTCCCAAGCAACCTCAATAAGACTCAAAATACCTATAGATCTTAGTTCATTCACTCAGTCACTTATAAAATCCCTACTACAAAAAAATTCTTCTCTGCAAGAAAAATATCGTTAATATACACTCTTGCCTTCCACTCTCCAGGTAATTGAGAGGCATAATTACCCTTAATCTTTATCCAGTACCAGGTGCGGTAATTAATATAACTGCCAGCTTCCATTTCTACTTCTCCCCGGTGATATAATTTGCCCTGAGGAGTAATCCATTCCCACTTAAGTATAAAATTCTCTGCAGAATCATAAGAAAATCTAAGCCAGGTAACCACTTTCTCGTCCTGCGGAAGGAAAGAATTGGTCTCTCGCAGTGGGTTCATTTCCAGAACATCTTTACAAAGAGCGATCTTTTGCAGATATTCCGAATCCTTAGCTGCCTCCTGTGCCATATTTGCTCCGGAAAATATCATTAAAAATATCAATGCAAACAACCACAATTCCATCCTAAAAATTTTCTTTCTCTTTCTAATCGACATTTACTTTACCCTCCTTTTAAAATTTACCAATTGACCAATTACCCAATTCACCAATTAAGATTACAGGTTATAAGTTTCTAGTTGCAAGTTTACAGTTATCGGTCTTCAGCTGTTAGCTTATTATGCTTTATATCATTATTCTGATTTCGGGTAGGGATCAAATTCATTCGACCCGAAACGGGTTCGATAAATCGAACGCCTGTCCTACGTCTATTATAATGCTTCGTACTTTTATCGATTTTTGGATTTTGTCTTTCTATAGGCAAATACAAGTTCTGCCCCTACATATTATACATTACTATTTTCTTCACAAGATATTCGAAATGAATTTATTCTGAATTCTGGCTACTGGCTTCTATTTCTTTCCTTATTCACTATTCACTATTCACTATCGACTATATTAACTGGTTAACCGGATAACTAGTACCAACTAACTAATTCATTGTTCTACAAACTAAACCTAAATTCCTGCATACTTTCAAAAAAATATTATTATTTTTTAAAATAAAAAGGTAACGGCTTATCTTTACTAAAACCATTACCTTTTTAAATTTTCATTTGTACGAAATTTTCTATATTTTATCCACAAGTCGAACAAGAACCAGATGAGCAAGAACTGCAGGAACTTGAGCTCGAACTCATCGAAGATGAAGTCTTACCGGTGCAAACTCCAAAACCATTAAAAATTCTTTTGATATTCTTGCTCTTACATTTTATACAGGATATTTTACCTTCTTCCATCTCTTTGATAGTTGCTCTAACCTCAAAAGCTTTATGGCAGTCCTGACATTCAAAATCATAGTTTGGCATCTTAATTTTCCCTTCTTTTCCATACTATATTTGTCAACTATTTTTTCTATATCTATTTATACTCCAAACTATCCTTTCTGTCAAGAAAAAAATTAAAAAATTTGTTTACCTATCCGCTATTTTTTCTTCTATTTCTTTTCTTTTCTCTTTTTCTTTTTCTTCTTTACTCGATACTATATACTATATACTATATACTGTCTTAAAGTTTGACAAATACTTAAAAAAGGTATAAAATTCGAAAGTAAAAAAGGACTATTATATTTTAATCGTTAAATCCCTCAAAAGGAGGGAACGGGGGAACCAAGATTTTGGGGTGAATCTCATTACCTCTGATTTTAGTAATGAGTAGAGCAATCCTTTCAGCTCGAACCCGTCAGCTAACCTCGTCAGCGCGGAAGGAGATATGATAATCAGGATATATTTTTAAAATATTTCAGAGAAACTAAAATCGAATAGTTTCTCTTTTTTAGTTAAAAGGATACAATAAATAACTGGGTTACTTTGAAGTTTAAAGAAAAATAAAATGAGGTGATGAATCTCTTGAAAATAATCATTATAGGGGCGGGAAAAGTCGGTTGTCAAATAGCTAAAACTCTTTCTTCAGAAAATCATGATGTAACAATAATTGAAAAAGACGATATATTCCGCCAATCTGCTCAAAATAATTTAGATGTACTCACTATTTTAGGCAATGGAGCTAATGTCCGCACTTTAGAGGAAGCGGGAATTAAACAAGCAGATATGCTAATTGCTGTAACCAGCAGTGATGAAATAAACATGATAGCTTGTATGACTGCAAAGCAATTTGGTGTGCTTCAAAAAATTGCCCGTATTAGAAATCCTGAATATCTTTATTCTAATGCCTTATCACGAGAAAAATTAGGAATAGATCTTACCATTAATCCGGAAAGAGCTACCGCTAAAGAAATAGTTAAATTACTTAAATCACCAATAAATGTTGCTCAGGTACAGAGCTTCGCCGGGGGGAAGGTTCAGCTTTTTGAACTTAAAGTTGAAGATAGTTTCCCCTTTATTAACCAACAATTAAAAGCTATTACCTTTAAATATCCTATATTGGTTGCTGCTATCTTCCGAAATGACAAAATAATTATTCCTGATGGAGAAGAAAAAATTACTGCAGGTGACAATTTATATATTTTAATTAAAAAAGATTATTTTTCAGGATTAAATGAAATTTTAAACGAAAAACCTCTGAATATGCAAAATGTTATGATTTTGGGAGGAAGCAGAATTGGTATTCAAACTGCTGCAATATTAGCAAAACTGGGTATTAACACCAAATTGATCGAAAGAGATAAAGAAAAATGTGAAAAAATTGCCGAAACCCTTCCTCGCACCCTGGTAATAAATGGCGAT
>Ga0255374_10048_pt1 | contig 11323 bp, 11 predicted proteins | sample ANMaggSeSYBR01H4_FD_182088 | JGI IMG/M metagenome (GOLD analysis project Ga0255374, IMG submission 182088) | Sediment cell enrichment communities from methane seep in Santa Monica Basin, California, United Staets - ANME aggregate JGI... | ecosystem: Environmental > Aquatic > Marine > Cold seeps >... | reverse complement strand
TTACACTTATGTTTTAACATTAGATGATTTAGATAAAGTCTGGATGAATTTCAGTCGAAAAAGAAGGAATGATATTAACAAATCATGTAAACAAAATTACAATATTAAGCTTGGAGACCTTGATAAGTTTATTGAATTAAATAATTGTACTATGGAAAGACAAAATCATCAAATTCTAAATCCAAAATTATGGGGAAATATTTTTCGTACATGTAATGAAAAAAAATGTGGTCAAATATTCACAGCATATTTAAATGATAGAGCGGTTGCAACATTATTTTTGGTATGGGATACTAAAAGAAGTTATTATATTGGTGGTGGAATTGCTGAAAACATAGGCAATGATCGTGGTGTAATGTCGTTATTAATTTGGGAATCCATTAAATATACAAAAGAAGTATTAAATTTAAATGAATTTGATTTTGAAGGGTCGGATATAAAAAGTATAGAGTCATATTTCCGAAAATTTGGTGGGAATTTGAATCCAATATATTTTATTAACGATGATTCGTTTGGTAAATTTCTAGCCCTGAATTTATATTCTGTTTTTTCGAAATTAGCAAAAAGGTGATTTTGTGACTAAAGTGTGCATGGTTTCTATAAAACATTCATCATTCGATGATCGACTTTATTACAAGGAGTCTAGGAGTTTACTTAAAAATGGATATGAAGTCCATATTATAAGTGCATTGTCAAGTATTACAGAGAAGGATAATGTTCAAGCAAGTGATTATTTCAATTTAAAGCGAGAATACGTTTCTGAGATTACAAAAAATACAATCTTTAATCGAATTCTGGCATTACCTTTATTGTTTATAAAATCGTTACAAGCTAAAGCAGATGTTTATCATTGTCACGAACCTGAAACTTTTTTTGTTATACTATTAATTAAATTAATTACGGGAAAGAAAATTATCTATGATGTTTATGAATCATATCCTGATGTAGTATCCATGTCAAATGGATTCTACAAATTAATTTTGATGACTATCTTACATTTAGAACCTTTATTGTGCAGATTTGCAGATGGGATTATTACTGCGGATAGTGATATTGCTAAAAGATATGAAAAATTTAATAGGCCAATTTGTACGCTATATAATTATCCCTGCATGGATTTATTCAATGAATCAATCCCGGAAGATAAATTGGACTCTACGGAGAATGTACTTATCTATGTGGGCGGATTATCTGAAGAAAGGGGCATTCTTGATTTATTAAAAACGATTAATCTGATTTATAAGAAAGATATTCCGATTAAATTATTACTAGTTGGACGATTCAGTAATCGCAATTTTGAAAAAAAGTGTATTGAATATGTAAAATCAAATGGAATCAGTGATGTTGTTTCATTTGTAGGATTAATTTCTCATACTCGCATAGCAGAATATATATATTGCTCTGATTTTGGAGTAGTACTACTTCACTTGATTCCGAAATTTCATAAAAATATACCTACAAAACAATTTGAGTATATGGCATGTGGAAAACCAGTGATTGGAAGTGATCTACCACCAATTAGTAAATACATAAATGACGCTCAATGTGGAATTCTAGTTAATCCTAATAATACTACTCAAATTTCAGATGCTATTATTTTTTTGATTGAACATCCCGAGGAAGCAAAGAAAATGGGGATGAATGGAATGAAAGCAGTTCATGATAAATATAATTGGGAGAAGCAAGGGCACAAATTAATTTTGTTTTATCATTCTATTTTAAATTGAGGAATAATCATGCTGAAACATAATAATAACAATGACAATTTGAAAATATTTGTAGTTGATAGAATAGAACCACCTCAAGATGGAACAATATTTCTAAACCCTCTTTGGGAAATTTTAAAAGAACTTTCTGGTATGGGATGTGATATTCATACTATTAGTTCTAAAAACGATTCCTGGCAAAATGTCCACTTTCATAGAATGCGCTTGTCCAACAAATGGCCAATTTTCTTACAAGGTATTGCATATATTTATTCGATATTTGGAGCCATATTAATCGCTAAAAAAAATAAATTCGATCTTGTATATTTTAGAAGTGTCCATGGGAGGCCTATAGCCTTATTATTGAAGTACGTTTTAAATCTAAATTATGTATGTGAAATTCATGGGGTTGAATTTTTTGAAAATGAATATTCTGCAGAAAATACAAACTCTTTCAAAAAAATATTTTTAAAAGTGAAAGCATATTCTCAAATATTCTCTGCAAAAAATGCGGATGGTATTCGAGCTGTTACTGATGAATTAAAACAGTATTTGATTGCTCAGGGAATAGATGGATCTAAAATTGATGTTATTGAAAATGGTGTAAATACTAATGTATTTAGGCCATTTGAAACATCTACTGATGTTGTGAATTACAAATATAAAAAGGGCATTAAAGAAAGTTCCAATGTAATTGTTTGGGAAGGATATTGCTATCCTTGGCAAGGGGTTGAATTTTTGATAAAGGCATCATCTTTGATTTTAGAAAGATTTCCTAATACTGTGTTTCTGATAGTAGGCGATGGTGAAATGTTATCTTCTTGGAAAAAACTTGTACACGATTTAAATTTGGAAAGTGAATTTGTTTTTACTGCTTCAGTACCTTATGATGAAGTATGCTCTTACATTAATATTGCTGATGTGTGTGTTTGTCCTGAGATTAATGATGAAAGAAATGATGTCACTGGTGGTTCCTCTCTTAAATTATTTGAATATTTGGCTTGCAACAAGCCAGTTGTAATTGGAAATCTAAAAGGTAACATGAAAATAGTTTCTCAGTCTGGGACAGGATTAATAGTTGATGCACAAAATACTGTTGAGTTATCTGATGCTATTGTAAAATTACTTGGTGATAAAAACAATTCAGTTGAAATGGGTATTAGGGGAAGAGATTTTATTTTGAAAAAATATAGCTGGTCAAAGTTATCTCAAGATGTTTTTTACTTATGTAAAAGGTGTGTGAATTAATGTCTCAACACTGCTATAAAAGAATACTTGTTTTGAGTCCACATACAGACGATGGTGAAATCGGTGCGGGAGGTGCGATTGCAAAATTCATCTCAGAGGGTGTAGAGGTTTATTATGTTGCATTTTCTAGCTGCGAAGATTCAATACCAGTTGGTTTTTCAAAAGATATATTAAAATTTGAATGCAAAGAAGCAACCCGAATTCTTGGTATTAAGCCCGAAAATCTAATTCTATTTGATTATGAAGTTCGTACTTTCCCAGAACACAGACAAGAAATTCTTGATGACATGGTAAAGTTAAATAAGAGAATCAATCCCGATTTGATACTTATACCTTCATCCAATGACACCCATCAGGATCATCAAGTAATTAATAGGGAGGCTCTAAGAGCATTTAAAAAAACCTCTACAATTTGGGGATATGAGCATCCTTGGAACAACCTAACTTTTACAACTGATGTATTTTTAAAATTGGATGACATACATATTATGAAAAAAGTAAATGCATTAGAAGCATATAATTCACAGGATTATAGGACATATTTTGATGAATATTACATTAAGGCGTTATCATATACAAGGGGGTCTCAAGTTGATTTTAAATATGCTGAGACTTTTGAGCTATTAAGATTATTGGTGTTATAAATGAAAAAAGTTGTAATTCATCAACCAAATTATCTTCCTTGGATTGGATATTTTCAAAAAATTTCGTCATCAGACATTTTTATTATTTTAGACGATGTCCAATTTTCAAAAGATAGTTTTACTCAAAGAACAAAAATCCGTACTCCTAATGGTTGGATGTGGCTAACAATTCCAATTCAGAAAAATAATAATTTTAACAATATTAATCAAGTTTTACTTCCAAGTGATTCTAAATGGTTGAATAGTCATTGGAAGAGTATTGTTGCAAATTATTCTAAATCAAAATATTTCAATCAGTATGGATCTTTTTTTGAAGAGCTTTATTTAAATAATAATATTCAGGATTTACAAGCATTTAATGAAAAAATCATTTTGTATTTGCTAGATGTGTTGAAAATTGATGTTGAAGTATTTAGGTCTAGTGATTTTGAATTAGATTCATTGAAAGGTACTGATTTGTTAATTGAATTAGTCAAAAAAGTTGATGGAGATTGCTATATATCTGGAATGGGCGGTAATAATTATATGGATACTAATCTCTTTTCTCAAAACAATATCAAATTAGAATATTTCAAGTATAAACCATTTGAATATGAGCAAAGGTGGGATGGCTTTGAACCCTATATGAGTATTATTGATCTGTTGTTTAACTGTGGAGATGAATTTAAATCGGAAATATTTTAAAAACAATTTCACTTGAATTATTTGTATACACTATACGTTTAAAATATCGCAATGAGTTTGAATATATTATGAGGTTAATATGAATAACATATCAATTAATTTCAATAAGCTTTATCAAAGACATGATATTATGTTAGCTTATATGGGAGTAATTACTGGCATTTTTGTAATTTCTCTCTACTATTTAATAGAATTAAATCAAAGAGATATAGGCCTTACAATATTCAGTTCATCGTTGATTTATTTACTTATTCACAATAAGCTTTCAAAAAATAGTGCTCCATATTTTCAGTTGTCTACAAATGAAAAACTACTATTAAATGGACTATTTTTCATTTTGTTATTTAGTACCTTATATATTTGGTGGTCCCAATTGTATCAAAGACCATTTATCTACTTTGTATTGATTTCTATTTTAGTCAGCATTATTGCAATTGAAATATTTTATATGGATGAAAGTTCATCAGCTTCGCACATACTCATTAAAATATTGTTGTTATCTGTTAGCTTTAGAGTAGGACTTTTTTATAATTATCCAAGTCTTATGGGTTATGATGCATATACGCATGCTGAACTCGCTAAATTCATTGTAAGTAGTGGATTTATACCTTCTATTGAAATCAGTGGTAAATATTTTTATTATCCAATTTTTCATATATTTATCTCAATCATTCAGATTGTCTCTGATTTAGTTATAAAAGATTCAATTTTCAATTCAATTGGTATGTCTAGTATATTTTCAACAGTATTCATTTATCTTGTGTGTATGAAAATTAATACTGGAAAGCGGGTAGCATTACTTTCAACTTTATTGTTGAATTTCATCAATTTCATCATTGTAAGGGGTATTGCAAATATAACACCGGGATCTTTAGTAATTTGCTATTCATTAATTCTTTTATACATATTTTTTGTAAAAGAGAAATCTCCATCTCTAATTTTGTTAATGATATTCTTAACTTTTCTTATGATCATTACGCATCAACTTTCTACTTTCGTAATCTTTATTATCGTTTTATCGTTTATGATTAGTAAGTATCTTCATCTACGCACAATTTCAGATTCAAATTCGATTGTCAATGCTAGTTATGTCATATTGTTTGCAGTTTCATTACAATTCTATTGGATGAATTCTTATACATCATCTGGCGCTTCATTTTTTGATATTGTATTAGGTCCTTTGATTGGTGTTCTTAAAGCAGGAGGAGGTGAATATGGAAGTAATGTATTAGTTGTTGGTCAAACATATTCATATACTTTACTTGAAACATCATTAATTCATTTAAGCTATTTGATAATTCCTTTTTTTGGGATTGCAGGTATTTTTCTTTGGGCTTCTTCTAAAGAATCAAATAAATTCTCAATTGCAATTGTTACAATTGTCTTATATGTATTCATATATGGGATTCCTTTACTTGGAATCCGAAATATGTTGACTAGCAGATGGCAACCCTTTATATCTTTATTTTTGGCTATATTGGTCGCAGCATACTTGGTTAAAATAATAAGTTTAATTAAGTTAAAATCAATTCGAATTTTTTCTATTTTTATACTTATATTCATCATATCTTTTTTTATGATAACAACTCCAGCTATCAATAAAGATAATTCTCTAATTGCAAAGGATACAACTATTAGAAATCAATTTGAATATAATGAAATATTTGGTGCCAAGGCGATTGGTCAAATGTCTACTGGAAATATATACGTTGATACTTCATATTGTAACAGTTTTTAGTATTATGCAACGCTTACCACTTCACGTGTGAAATCGTACAATCCTGAATACATCTCTTCAAATTTACAAATGAAAAATAATGGAATCTATATTTTGCGAAGTTCATCCTTGTATGATCCTATTGAGATAAATTCTGAGTTATTTGGGATGACTATCGCAAAAGTGTTGTCTGAGGATGTCTTTATCGAAATGAATGATGGATTAAATCTTTTATATAACAATGGGAATATTTTAGGATATTCTTAACTATATCCATTTTTTCAACTTTGAGTAGATACTTCAATATTTAACCTCTCTATCTTCAATTGCAGTAGATTTATCATTTATTTGAGGATTTCGATAAACTTATGGTTTCGGACGATTGTTTATATATAATTTATAAGCAACCGCTTAAATTGTGGGGTTTTTCGAAATCCTCATTTGTTTGTTTGTAAATGAGATTATTCTCAAGGTTTCTAAAAAAATGATCAATTTAAAATTGTTGAATGTAAGACTCTGTAGAAATCCTCTGTATTCGGACACTAATCCAATTTGAATAGATTATGGAATGTGTTACATGATGTCGAAATATCATCCTAATTTCAGCCTATATAAGTTGATTCTGATAGGTTTTCTACAGAGCCGAATGTAATATAAGTTATATCCCTTTGACAGTTAAAATCTATTTCGAAAGAGAATATATTCTCTTTCGTTCCACTTTTTACTTTTTTGTCAGAAAATCCGATTTGATAGTTCCAATAAATTCACTTGAATTGTCATGAAATGCCCTACTTTTATTTATCGCATCAAAATTAACATAAATATATTTTTGATTTTCTCTGCCATGAATCCACAGTAACTGCCAAATTCGAAATGGATTTTTTGATGAATTTTGTTGACGTATGTTTCAACTCTGCAAATTCATACCTCATCAGCGATATGAACAACTGTGCAATAAACCCAATGATAATAGCACCAGAAATACTATCATCCGTCCACAAACTCGCGGTTTCATCTTTATTTCGCTCTTCAATGAGTGACAGATTTTCTCGATTGAATCATTTTTCGATATGCATAAGAGCTTGTTTTAGTGTCAAATTCTTGCTTGATTTTAAGCAGAAAAATCCTTCTCTTCCTGTAATAATCTTATCTTCAAGAAGCTTAATTGCTTCATCTTCACTGAGTTTAATCAGTTTAGTCTGAAATGAGTAGCTTACATCAATCAGTACATTATTGATCCTGATACTTTTTGGAATCTTCTTTTTCCTGTCAATGATTTTCTATAGCTCTTTAGCCTCATGAATTTGTCTTAGAGCTTTTCTTCTCTTGATTCAAGTTGTTCTTTTTGAAGTTTCTCAGAGAAGTAAAGATAGTTCACATATTGTGTTTAGTGATCTTAATTCCATCTATTCTATTCTATTCTCTGGATCAACTATGTCGGGACAATATCCATAAAAATCTGCAATGATTTTATAGTCGCTGTTATTGAGTTTTTTTGCAGCTATCCACTGCATCCCATCTGCTCTGATCAAAGTGGTATTCTCTATACTGTTAGCACCTTATCAAATACAACAAGAGAACCTTTCCTCAGTCTTGTTTACCTGATGATACGTCTTCTTAAAATGAGTCTGATCATTCAGATTACCTTTCTCTACAGTGATTCCCAATAGAAAGGTTGATGGGACTAGCGAGTTCGCTGATCCCTATGGTTATTTGCTTCTTATCTGGCCCGTGATCGCGACTATAACCATATTTTCCAAGTGGAGTTTCATCTTCATGAAGAACAACACTTGTCCAATCCATATTGGTATGTTCGAAATCATACCTTTCGAACAACTATCCTGGATATCTGAAATGATCTCTTCTCGATTTGAACCAATATTTTCAAGAACTCGATAGAGAGTTCTTTCGCTGAATGTGTCGAGATCAAAGATTTCAAGCACCTCTTCACGTTTTATCCATTTATGCTTTTTTTTGATGCTAAAATTATTTGTGAGCTTATGGCTCACAAGAGCTTTCAAAGCTTATTAATGCCAATACCATTTTTGTATTTGCTGAAAATACTAGAAAAGTTCAGGACATCGTAGAGTTTTTCAATGGTCAGGATAGTTCCAATCGGAAACGATATATTGGTGTTAGGAGCATACTTTATATGTTCTTAGTTTGGTTTGCATGTTTTGATCGACTCAAACAAAACTAAGGGCTCTTATATTTATTTTGCCTGTCCACATTGGCTATAAGTTCTAAATGCTTATCTTCTGAGAATAATCGTTTGAAACGGTCTAATCAGTTCATTTAATTGCTTATCAGTTTTAATAATGTATCCATAATAAAAAGCAATAAACAAACCTGATATGCCTACAAGAACAAACTGGTTAACATCTAACAGTTTCAAAATTAAGAGTAAAACCCCTGCGGGAACAAAATATAATATATTAGATATAACAATCGTTATAACTCTGGATTTTTTTACTCCTGCATAATCCATCATCTTTAAACACATATATCCATATACTAAAACACCTGATGCAGCGAAAAGGATCAATGCTAGTCTTGCACTGCCCAAGTAGCCTCCTATTGCAAGAGATAATATTCGGGTCGTAAAATTGAAAATATTGTATTGAAGGCCAAATTGTTGTTTTTCCATTACTATATATATTGTACTTAATGGAGATGAAATAAACCAGACAAATGCCCAGATGCTTAAGATTTGTGCATAAACTCCTGCTTCGGCCCAAGCTTGTCCAAAGAATACGCTGAACACATCGCTACCAACAATTGTAATTGTAAGTATGGGAAACAGTCCAATTATTACAAGAATCTTGAATACATTTTCAACAAGTGAATCGAGTTTACCTTCTGATTTGGCTACTGATATTCTTTGGAAAAACACTTGAGATATGGCTCCACCAATAAAGCTCATTGGCATTTGAAGGAGGCGAAATCCTAATGAGTAGAACCCTACAATAGCGGGTGAGAAATAAAATGCAAGTAAAAATGCTGGTAGTTGCCATGATATCGCATTTAGAAGAGCTGACCAGCTATCAATAAGGGGGAACTTTCGATGTCTTTTCAATCCTTCCATCATTTTTTTAGGTCTGATGTATGCTTTGAATGATTTTTTATCATCTTTCCAGATCTGTCCCGACAGAACTATTGTTGAGACTATATTTCCAATAAAGGTTCCTATAATCAAACCAATTCCGGTTGTATAACCACCAATACCAGCCCCTATCTGCGTTCCTGTTGATGAGAGTGAACCGGAAACCCGAGCAAATGCTAGTCTTTTGAAGTGCTTCGTTCTAGAATTCCAGTAGTTCAGTGCAAGGAAAATTCCATTCAGAAAAACAAAGGGTGGTATTAACCACACATAATTTCCGAGTTGTGGTGAATTGAGGGCTAGAACGAGGGGATCTTTAAATATATATATCAAAGGAATTGTTACTACTGTAATTAGTAGAACAAATACTATACTCAGGGCAAGAAGATTTATTGCATCTTCATCGGACTCTGGTAGCATTATTGAAAGTTCGTACCTAAGGCAGGTAATAACGCCTATTATTCCAGTAATCGAAAGAAATAAAGTCCATACCCCAAAATCCTCTGGTCCGTAAAGCCTTGTAAGTATGGGGGCTGCTAATAGAGTGACTATATGAGCAAAAGTTGTTCCACCAACTATTGTTAAGACATCAGATGCAAAGCCTTTATTCTTTTTTTGATGGGATGAAATTTCATCAGGTTGTGTTTTTGACGGATTCATTTTAAATAACCAAAAAGTAAAATTAATTTTATAATCTCATGTTCTTTATATAATATCGAACTCTGCGGACCCTCTGATTTGTCAATATACTCATTAAATACTTAAGGTTGAATTCAAATCATCTTCAATTATCAAACCCGTACTCCATATATTAAATGACTCCCCTGCATAATATAGCCAAAACTCATCATTAGGGAAGCTATTCCTGTAAATATCATTAGTTATTACACATGGAGTATCTTGATCATGGTAGTCAAAACCCAAACTAAATGAATTCATGTTCTTTACAAATTCCCTTTCATCATAATAAAAAGTTGGATTTGTGTCCCTATACAATTCCATATTTGCATAATCAGTTCCATACCTATAATGCATAACTAGCAAGTAATAATTAGAATTATATTTGAATGGTGCCGCTTGGAAATATCCAAGCTTTGCATTTGAATCTTCAAATATTGGATTATTTGGATCTTTTGACCATGTAGTTAAATTTGTAGAAGTTGCTAATCCTACTCGACGGGGGAAATTTTTTAGAGAGTTATAATAAAGATAATATGTATCATTAACTTTAATTAAATTCATATTTTCTGCATCATTAGAATCCCATTCTCCCAGAGAGCCTTCTAAAACCGGATTTGTTTTCTCTTTTGTCCAAGGACCATCGGGTGAAAAGGATGAAGCTAATCCAATTGCATATACCGAACTATTATTTGACCCAGTATAAAGCATATACCATGTATCATTTTCTACCCATACAGCTGGATCCCAAACCATTAGCTCATCCCAACTAGGACCAGTTGCCAAAACGGGATTGTTAGTATCTTTCTCAAAATTTTTACCATCAAATGAAATCGCATGCCCTATTTGAAGACCATCCCCAGAAGGTTTATCATAAGAATAATACATGTGATAAACATCTTCATCTTTCCACACACTACCCCAAGCAGCTTTTTTCTCATCAATACCAGGACTCAATACGGGTGGACTAGAAAAATAAGACAGTGAATTCTGAAAATATATAGATAGAGGGATTTTAGAACCAACATAATTAACATAATTCCCTCCAATGTACAATAATGAACTATCTTCAGTATTATTAAAAACAAAAATAGTGCCAAATATAATACTCAAAATGCAAATAATTATTAAAATGTGTCTCATGTATCCCTCTTTAAACATGTTTAAGTGGACATCCTTATTTTTAATCCCTCATTCTTTGGATTACCATCTTTACACCCAATGTGTTTCTAATGATATAAATATATTTACGGGAATTGGTCGTATTTTTTTTGAATGCACTGAAAAAGCAACACTACGACTGGCAAAAATTAGCACTGTATGAGTTGATGAATAACAGCCTTATATCAATAACTGCACAAGGTTCTCACTTGAGCTTCAAATGGTCGTGTAAATCGATATTTCCTTGGTCGATACGTGTACGATATGGGAAGGTCGTCATCCGCCATTACGTAGTTTATGCTCAATATCTTTATTTCAGCTCTTCCGGCGGCCTTTCTTATCTCGTTGATCTTCAGGGCAACGAGATTGGTCTCGGGGGATACTA
>Ga0255374_10097_pt1 | contig 11375 bp, 13 predicted proteins | sample ANMaggSeSYBR01H4_FD_182088 | JGI IMG/M metagenome (GOLD analysis project Ga0255374, IMG submission 182088) | Sediment cell enrichment communities from methane seep in Santa Monica Basin, California, United Staets - ANME aggregate JGI... | ecosystem: Environmental > Aquatic > Marine > Cold seeps >... | reverse complement strand
TAAATAAAACTAAAATAGATAGTAGAATGATGGTTAGTGCATATCTAAGATGAAGAGTGACAATTTGACCATAAAATCACCTCCCTGGTTTTAGGTGATGATGAGTTAAATGAGTGGGTAATTGAGAAAATGTAACAAGTTGCAGCAAAGCACGCCTTTTGATTATACTATTTTAAAATAATATTTCAATATTTTCTTTCTGTCCCCTCTCCGTCATTGCGAGGAGCAACGCGACGCGGCAATCTCGAATTACTTATGTTAAATATCAAAAAGGATACATTAAGACAAAAATGGGAGACATTCTTCTTTTGTATTCCCGCTCCCCTTTATGTCATTCCCGCGAAAGAGGCTGCTTCTAATCCTCAAAAGATATATATTGTATTGTTGGATGAAATGAATTTAGCAAGAGTAGAACATTATTTTAGTGATTTCTTAAGCATTATAGAAACAAGAGAATATGACGGAAATAGAATTGTCACTAAAAATTTGATTACAGATGTGAATTATAAAGGAGAAGATGAATTAAAAGAATTAATAATTCCGGAAAATGTTTATATTGTCGGAACCGTCAATATGGATGAAACCACTCATCCCTTCAGCAGAAAAGTGCTGGATAGAGCTAATTCGATAGAATTGAATCAAGTTGATTTGGATTGGGTAAATGAATCTTCAGGGAATATAGAAAAATTAGAAGATATTGATAATAATTTCCTAAAAGCGAGGTATCTCCGTTTCCAAGATTTACCGGAAAATGAAAAGGAATATTGCAAGGAAATTATTAATACCCTTAAAGGGATAGATGATATCTTAAAAGAAGCCGATTTCCAAATTGGGTATAGGATCAGAGATGAATTATGTTTTTATATGTTATACCAAAGAGAGATCAAGGATGTAATTTCTTATGAAGAGGCTTTTGATTTTCAAGTTATGCAAAAGATATTACCTAGAATACAAGGAAGTTCCTCTAGAGTAAAAAAATCGATAGTAAAATTAATAGGATATCTATCCGGGAAAGGAGATTTTGACGAAAAATATTCCGTTGAAGAGATAAAAGAGTCAACAAATGAAGCTACAAAGAATAGAAAATCCATTAATAAGCTTTTATTTATGCTTCGAAAATACGAAGATGACGGATTTACATCTTTCTGGATCTAAAGATGAATATAAAAAACATCAGATTAAAAAATAAATATGGTGAATTATTAATAGAACCGAAAAGCGTTAAATTTGCAGAAGAGGCATATAAAAGTATTATGCAAATAAAAGATGCGAGGTTTGAATTAGATAAAGACACTAAAATAATAGGTGATGAAAAACAAGAAATTACATATGATGGGAAGCCTAAATTTTATGAAAACCAAGAAATACATTTTAGTTTTGTTCCTGACCCCCGGTACAAGAATAACAGATATTCTTTTTATTTAAGAGATGAAGAACAATTTGAATCAAAGATAATTAATGACCAAACACAACTAAATGGTTCTATAAATTTTTTCAATTGTGTTGGTTTTACAGATTTTAAAATCAGAGATTTGTCTTTACAGCAAGACATATTTTCTATAAAGACAGAAGTTTTTCCCCAGAAGCTTGATTATAAAAATGACTTTAAGTTAATGCTAGATGAAATTACAGAAATTATCTATAATTTAGCCTTTGATTATTTTAAAAAGACGTACCTAATGACAAAGCCCATAGATACCTCCCAGAAAACCCTCAGCCAATGGTTTGTTATCTTAAAATATTTATTTGATAAATTACTAAGAAGCACAGATTTTATTTTAAAAAATCCAAATTATAAAATCGTTACACTTAATGTTATAAAGCCCATTAGTCAAGTCAGAAGGGCAGATAAAAAATTGCATAAGTGGTTAAGAAAAAATAAAAAATATCTTAAAACAAATCATATTAACGAGACTGATACATTAAATAGATACAGTCCCAGTCATCTACCGGAATATAAGAAAAAATTATCCTACAATACTTTTGAAAATCAATTTGTTGTTTGGGGCATCAAACAAATTATAAGAAAAATAGATAAAACGTGGCATATTTTTTATTCGCAAGCAAATAACCGAGAAACGGTAATAAAAGAAATGGATCTTTTAAAAAATTATAAAATGCGTTTGTTAGGAAGAGTCAATGATATCTATTTTAAGGAAGTAGGCAAGTTTAGTAATCAAATAAATTTTTCTACCGTTTTAACTATGGCTCCCGGATATAGGGATTTTTATTTTAATTTTTTGTTATTAAATAAAGGTTTAGAAATTGCCGAAAATGATATTTTTAATTTAGATTTAAAAGATATTGCTATGCTATACGAATACTGGTGTTTTCTCAAAATTCTAAAGATTTTGAGAGAGAGCGATAAATATGAATTGATAAATAATGATTTCATTAAAATAGAGAATAAAAAAATCAATATAGGTTTGAGAAAAGGAAAAAAATCAGAAGTTGATTTTATTACACGACATAATAAAGAAAAGATAAGCATTTATTATAATAGGGCTTTTGAGACTCCTACATATTTGCAGAAACCGGATAATTTTATCGAATTTAAAAAAGAGGGCTATTCTAATCCTTTCAGATATTTTTTTGATGCTAAATACCGTTTTGAAAGGAAGGAAGACACAGCTGAAAATAGTTCTTTTCCGTATTCTCCTCCACAGGACACTATAGGCCAAATGCACAGATATAGAGATGCTATTCTAAAGAAAAGTGCCGGAGAAGAGACCTATTCTAATGCAATAAAAAGTTTAGGCGGAATCGTGTTATTCCCTTTTCCCAAAAATGAAAATGAATTTAAGGATTGTAATTTTTACAAAAGTATTGATCTGGTTAATATCGGGGCAATACCGCTACATCCGGGGAAAGAAAATAAACTTTTTGAAAACTTTTTAGATAATATTTTTTCTAAAAGTGCAGAAAGTAATTTCGAAAGTATGATTAATTACGATAGACGAGAGTATCAGAAATATTTAAGAGAGATAAAGATGCCAGTTCTTGTCGGAATGATAAGAAGGGATGAAAATGAAAGAAGAATAAATTATCTTTACGAAAATAAAAAATTATATATACATGAAACGGCAAATCCTGATGCTTTTTTAATAAAATATATTGTTATCTACAATCAAAAAATAAGAAAAATAATCGGTTATTCAAAAGTTAAAAAAATATTTTTTGGTATCGATAAAAAGATGATTAATCCCAACAAAGAAGAATATATATTTTACTTGCTAGAGGATATTAAAAAATTGGACGTAGATTTTACATTAGATGGTTTTGGTCAACTGGGATATTTTTATACTAATTTATATGTATTTAATAAAATGAAAGAAGGAAAAGAAAAAGAAATACTTAAATTGAATGATTTTTATAATATAAGAATGTGGAGAGAAATTAAGAATCTTGATACGAATTGTAAAATTATCAGAGATAAATTTATTGTAGATCAGGAAAGAAAAGATATTAGTGTTATTAAATTTAAATTTAGATATGGAGAAAAAAGCTTTTATTGTATACAGGAAAAAGAAAGAAGAAATGTATTCTATATCGGAAATAGCGAAGAGTATTCAAAAAAAGATATGGTCAAATTTACAGTCGGTGAAGATTTGTATAGTTTTATTAATGAGAAGTGGAGTTTATAAGATTGGTATGGGTGGTTTGATATTAAAACAAGAAAGATATTTTATTTACTTATAATTTTTCTCTATTTTGAAGATATAATTAAGAGCTAAAATTTAAAATCAGGAGGATAAGATGTCGACATTCGAAGAATTAAGTAAATTAATCATGGTAAGTGATATTTGTGAACCATTTATTGGAGAATTTGATAAATCTCAAAGTGTTGAGAGTGTTTGGGAAGAGTGGATACAGGATTTATGTGATGAAAAAGCACTTGATCCCATGGACCAATTTGCATTAGTTAAGAGTAATCAGAAAATAATTGGATGGATTGGTTTTGAGGATCTGGATTCATCTAAAAAAACTCTTTGTGAATGCATGGAGCCTATCAGAGGGAGTGTCCTCATATCTTCTGACACACCATTATTGGAAGCCATTCGTGTAGTTTGTAGAAGCAATGATTTTATATTTCTTGTATTAAAAGGAAATCAATTTATAGGTTGGGTATACTATAACCATTTTCATAAACTTCCCTTTCGTATGTGTTTGTTTTCTTTGTTAATTGATTTAGAGGAAATGTTACTAAAAATAATTAAATATGATCCTACTTCATTTTTGGAAAAATTAACACCTGGAAGATTAGATAAGGCTAAAGAAATATATAAAAAGCGTCGATATTCATTAAATAAAGAAAGTAAGGAATACAATTCAAAACTGATTGAATGTACGCAATTTTGTGATAAATTTACTATGTTAAGAGAAGATCCAGTAATTGTTAAAAAATTTCCCAGCATTAATAACAAATTTGGAAACGAAGCAGAAAAAATTCGCAATGATATCGCTCATCCTAAGGGAGAAAAATCAGGAGCATTACCTATAAAGAAGGAAAAACTAATTCCATTTATAGAATGGGCTGAAGAACTTCGACAACAATTAGATGATTATATTAACCGAACCGATTAGATTATTTTAAGATAGGTAAAACACGATAATGAGCGGAGGGTTAAACTTTTAATCAGCAAATATCAAGGTTGCCTACTGGGACTTGCAATTGGTGATGCATTAGGCACTTCTGTGGTTCATATATATATTGTTATAAAGATATAAAAATATCAATTTTTTATAAGGGGGTCTTAATATGATAGGAAAAATGGAGAGAGTGGACTTAAGGGAAGTATGGAAGAATGAGGCAAGAGATTTTACCTCATGGCTTTTTGATAATATTGATATATTGGGAGATGAATTGAATGTTAGTATCACTCCTATTGAAAAAGAAAAAAGAGTCGGTTCTTTTTCTGCTGATATATTAGCAGAAAGCGAAGAAGGTGATCCAATATTAATTGAAAATCAATTGCAAAAAACCGATCATGATCATTTGGGTGAGTTATTAACCTATGTTTCAAATCTTGAGGCGAAGAAAGCTATCTGGATTTCAAAAGAACCGAGATCAGAACACGAAAGAGCAATTGAGTGGCTTAATGAATTAACTTCTGATGTTGATTTTTATTTGGTAAAAATTGAAGCTTACAAAATAGGAGATTCAGATCCGGCACCTAAATTTACAGTTATAGCTGGTCCCACTGAAAGCGGGAAAGTTGTAGGCAGCGAAAAGAAAGAACTTGCAGAAAGACACAAGAAGAGATTAATATTCTGGGAAGGTTTATTAGAAAAAAGTAAAAAGAGAACGCCACTGCATTCCAATATATCACCATCAATAAATTCATGGATTAGTACTGGCTCTGGGAAAAAAGGTCTAGTATTCAGTTATGTTGTAACAAATAAGCATAGCCAGGTTGAGTTATATATTGATAGGGGAAAAGATAGCCAAGATGAAAATAAGAAGATATTTGACGAGCTTCAATCTTATATGGATGAAATTGAGAAAGAATTTGGAAATAAGCTCAAGTGGGAACGACTAGATGATAGAAGAGCTTCTCGAATTAGTAAAAGATTTGACTACGCAGGATTAAATGATGAAGAAAAAAAGGATAAACTACAAAACGATATGGTTGAGGGAATGATTCGATTAGAAAAATCCCTAAAAAAACATATTAGGAATTTAAAAATATAAAAGAAAATTTTAGTGGCATTCTATTGTTCTATATAGGGCAGTATAAAAGGGGACTATTTTTCAGAATATCACGAGTATAGATTCTGCCAGTTCAATAATTCTGTAACTTTTATATCGCCGGAGTTATATTATGAAAATAAGGATTGCAACCTGGAATATGGCTTATTGGCAATATAAAAAATATTTTGAAGAAGCATGGGATTATTATCTCAAAGAAATTGAAGCAGATATTATCTTTTTTCAAGAAGCTAGACCTTCAAAGAGAATTCAAAATGAAAAGGGACATCTTGTTTGGAATGAGATTGTTTAAAACGAGGGGACGGTTATTAATGTTCAGTAATTCGGTAACTTTTTCCAACTTTTAGTATAAAGTTAATTAGCCTAATCTTTATGCCTTATTAATTTTTTAAATTAAAATAAGGAAAAATATAAATATGATTAATTCAAAAGAGAAGATAGTCAATATTTTAATAGAAAAAGGAAATGAATTATTCAAACAACCATACAAGTACATAGAATTTAATAAAAATAAGGAATCAAATAAACTTCTAAACAACCTAAAAGATTTTCCCCATGCCTTTGTCCTCGCTTGTGTAATGGATAGACAAATTAGAGCAGAGAGAGCCTGGTTAATTCCCTACGAGATATCAAAAGAAATAAAAGGTTTTGAGTTTTCAACGCTGTTGAGAGTTAATCAAGAGAACATGATAGAAATATTCAAAAGAAAAAGCCTTCATAGATTTAACAAGGTAATGGGAGAGAATTTTTATTTAACCCTACAAAAAATCCACAATAATTACCAGGATGATGCTTCAAATATCTGGAAGGATAATCCAAGGAGTGCAACCATAGTAAGAAGACTTTTAGAATTTGAGGGAGTAGGGATTAAGATTGCTACCATGACAGCTAATATTTTGGCAAGAGATTTTAAAATACCCATGAAAGATTATATTAATATTGATATTTCACCAGATGTTCACGTAAAGAGAGTTTTTAAGAGATTAGGATTTATATCTAAAGATGCGAGCAATGATGATTTAATTTATTGTGCCAGAGAATTAAATCCGATGTATCCCGGTATTTTTGATCTATCTTGCTGGGAAATTGGGAGAAACTGGTGCAGGCCTAATAAACCTATTTGTGAAAAATGTTATTTAAATAGTTTCTGTAATAAGAAAAATGTATAAAAATATTTATTTTATTTTATAACGCTAAGCTTAAAAAAGGAGAACAAATAGAACGATAGCAAAAATATTGTGTGAGGTGGAATATCATGAAACTTAAAAGAATTATTATTTTAATCATTCTTGTTTTAACTATCTTCTCATTATTTGTATCGGCTGTTCATGCTAATTTTTCAGACGGGTTTAAGACTGGCTTCCAGATTGGAACGCAGATAAAACAAAAGAGAGAAATGAAGTGGAAGGCAAAACAGTTAGAAGAATTAGAGAAAATATTTGAGCAATGGGATTTTTTTTCCGATACAGTTCAAAAACTCGTTGAATCTGAACAGATGACTCCTGATTTGGGGAAAAAATTCTTGGTTTTAAATTCTCTATTACCCATGGATTTACAAGTACATGGGCAAAGTTTCTATAATGGAATAATGTCTGTTGATAAGGATAAAGTTGCAGAAGAAAAACAATATTTTAAAAATATAATAGACACAATAAGTGTAACCAGTGGAAAGGCTAGCTCAAAAACATTCAGTAATCTATATAGTTTACTTGCAAGTAATAAAAAATCATTGATTGATCTTATTATTGAAAGCGATTTTTCCTATACAACTCCACAGAGCGAGTTAAAATACAATTCTTTCGAAGATAAATGGGAGCACGCTCCTCCAAGTAGCACGCTCAAATTTAATGCCTTTGAGAGTAAATGGGAATTCGCCATGCCCAATGAGAATCCAAAATTTAATGCCTTTGAAAGTAAATGGGAATTTGCTTCTTCAGAAGACAAAACAAAATACAATCCATTTGAAAATAAATGGTCTTATGAAAAGCCTAATAGTGATCTCAAATTTAATCCTTTCCAAAATAAATGGGAATACGCCCCTTCAGGCAGTGTTCTTAAGTATAATCCTTTTGCAGATTCGTGGAGTTATGAATAATTAAAAAATAAAAAATATATCAAGGGACGGTTGTTCGAAAAGAATAGAGGACGGGTTTTTTGTTCTTTTTCTCATGAGAAAAAAGGGGAAATCGGTAAACGGTGAAAAAGCGGATAAATCAGGAGGTAAAGAAAAGATGATTAAAAAAAGTTTAAAGGAAACAGTTCAAGTTCTCGAGCACGAATTAAAAGATGCAAAGAACTTATATAAATCTAAGTGTATTAATTGGAAAGGTAAAACCTTAGATAGTGAAGAATATTATACTGAAGTTATCTCTGGAGAATTGTCGAAGAAGGAAAAGCTAGTGTTATTGAGGAAAATTGACCAAATTGACAGGGGTAATTACAACGTCGATACTACTCATAATGGAAAGCACAAGGGTGATACAAACAGAAAAGAAGAAATTTTTGCAATAAGGCTAAAAGGTAAAAAATTAGAAAAGTTAGGGCTTGTTATAGAATATCAGGTTCCGTTGAAGGGAAAACGTTCGGATGATGCCGGAAAAATAGATTTGATTACCTCTACAAATAAATCCGTTTATATCGTTGAACTGAAATATGTTGATAATAAAGAAACCTTATTACGGGCTATACTAGAAATATGGACATATTATAAACAGCTTAACAAAGTTAATTTCTTGAAATCCTTTAAGTTACCGAAGCAAATTAAAATTGAAGATATAAGAAAAGCTGTGTTGTTGAGTGTGGGCTGCAATGCATTTAATGAGGCGAAAGAATTAAGCAAAAGGCCTGAGTTAAAAAAATTGGCCAAAGCGTTAGGTGTAGATATTTTTCTATTAGAAAAAAATGGAAAAATATCCTGTCCGTCCCGCGCATGATAATGTTTTTTTTATAGAACAATGGTGTGAAAGTGTATTAATGGAAAAACTGAAAGGTCTTGTTTTAAAACAATGAAAATAATAATTCACCGGGGAACGCATGAAATCGGCGGTTCATGTGTGGAGATACATAGTAAAAAAAGCAGAATATTAATTGACATCGGTATGCCTTTAGTAAAAAAGGATGGAGGTAGATTTAATTTTAAGGAATATGAAAATACGCCCGGTCCTGAGCTGGTAAAGGAAAAGGTGCTGCCTGATATTAGTGGAGTTTATTCCTGGGATAGCGATAAGAAGATGGTTGACGGGGTGCTTATTTCACATCCGCATGTAGACCATTACGGTTTTTTCGGTTATCTAAAGAAAGATATCTGTTTTTACCTGGGGGAAGCTGCTAAAAAAATTATAGATTTAACCGTAATATTTACCCCGGTTAAAGGGAGCATTTCAAATTATCATCCTATTGAGAGCGGGAAGAGTTTTCGTTGCGGTGATTTTAGAATAACGCCTTATCTGATGGACCATTCAGCTTTTGATTCCTATGTTTTTTTAGTAGAGGCGGATGGGAAGAGTCTTATCTATTCCGGTGATTTTAGGGAACATGGTCGAAAGCCGGGAGTGTTCCGATGGTTTTTGGAGCATGCGCCGGAGGATATAGATGTACTTCTCCTGGAAGGAACGGTCTTGGATAGAGGATTAAAAGGGAAGGGAGTAGGGGAATTTAAATCTGAAACAGAGATTGAAGCTGAGACGGTGAAATTATTAGAGGGGAGTAAAGAAATGACCCTTCTTTATTTTTCAGCCCAGAATATTGACCGGCTGGTTTCTTTTTACCGTGCTTCTTTAAAAATGGGGAAAATATTTGTCATTGATTTTTATACTGCCAATATTCTTGGCTGCCTAAAAGATTATGGTGAGATCCCTTACCCATCTGAAGATTATGCAAACATCAAAGTTTTCTTCCCTTATTGGCTGTGTGAGAGAATAAGGCGGCAGGGCAGAGAAGAATTAATGTATAAATATAAAAGTTATAAGATTACCAGGAAAGAGATTTCCGATAGGAGCGGGGAGATAATGATGATGGTCAGGCCCTCGATGTTGAAGGATTTAGAGTTAATAAAAAACATTGAAGGGGCTACATTTATTTATTCCTTGTGGGAAGGGTATTTACAGGATTATTCTATGCAGAAGATGATGAGATTTATAAAGAAAAAGAAGATGAATTTTTACCAGGTTCATACCAGTGGGCATGCCGAGATTGCTACCTTGAAAAAGGTGGTAAAAAAATTAAAGCCGGGGAAAATAATCCCCATTCATACTTTTCATCCTGATAAATATAGTACTCTGTTTAGCCGGAAGGTAGTGCAGGTTACAGATGGAGAGGTTTTTGAGGTGTAATACATGTTCATGAGGTCTCCTTTTTTGATAAGAAATCAAAAAGTGGTTCAGAGTGGGTTTTTATATTCTTAATAATTGTTTTTTGCCATTTTAAAGGCAATGAATGAAATATTTCCAAAAGTTTTTTTCGTTGAGTCTTATTTTTTAATAAAAATTCCCCGATATCTTTTGCGGCGATTAAATCTCTTTCTTTTTTACTTTTTTTATTGCGTCTTTCAAAAATTATGAATTTATGCAGTACATACGCAGCAGGTTCCGGTAGTTGTATCAGCATATGCTTATATTTTATTTTCAATATATTAGATTGAAGAAGATTCAAGTATCGTAGTCCCTGAGCGTTGATATGCAGTTTAGGAAGTTCATATGGTTTATTTTTTCCTCTGCCAAGTTCGGGAGTTAAAAATTCCAGTTCAAGTTCAGGATGCTCATATTTGGTGTATCCGGTAGTATAGCTATGGGTAGGGATGAAGTCCAAAGTGCGAAGTATTTCGGGAATATTTATATCTTTACGTATTTTTGCTGGATTAGGGATAAGAAAATCAATATCCATAGTTCTTACCACAGGTATTTCAGGAGCGTTATTAAAATAAGTCCTGTAAAAATGGTGGCACCAGCTTCCTATAAGTATAATGTATTCAAAGGCACCTGACTTATGCAGGGCACCAAGCGTAGCGAGAAATAAATTATTTTGTTTTGTCATTTTATCATCTTTTCCAGTTTTTTAATGTCTTTTTTGACTTGTTTGTTGAGTTTTTCAAGTTTTCTTCTCTCTTCTATTTTATCTAATAAGTTTTCGAGTTCTTTTCCGGGCAGCTTTCCGATGTATTTAAATATTTTCTTTTTTTCCTGCCTATAATTAAGGTAATAGTATATATTCCCTTTGATATTTTTTTTGATAAGGCTTCCTTTGGGAAGTTTTGCAATTTGCTTTTCATAGTTCTTTCTTAATTTATTAAGTCGATCTAATTCTTCGTTTAACACACTATTTAAGATTTTCATAGCATCCTCTTTAAATTACCAGACAAATGAGTGAAAAATAGTATAAGTCTGGTAAAAAAGAATACATATAAACATGATATATTAAAGTAGACATAAGTTACCAGACAAATCTATATATATAATAATATGTCTGGTAACTTATGTCAAGAAAAATAAATTCAAGGGATTATTACAATTCCGAGATTGATACCTTAAAAAAGGTGGTAAAAAAATTAAAGCCGGGGAAAATAATCCCCATTCATACTTTTCATCCTGATAAATATGGTGGTTTGTTTAACCGAAAGATAATACAGGTTTCAGATGGAGAGGTTTTTGTGGTGTGAGGGAAGGAAATG
>Ga0255374_10096_pt1 | contig 11404 bp, 10 predicted proteins | sample ANMaggSeSYBR01H4_FD_182088 | JGI IMG/M metagenome (GOLD analysis project Ga0255374, IMG submission 182088) | Sediment cell enrichment communities from methane seep in Santa Monica Basin, California, United Staets - ANME aggregate JGI... | ecosystem: Environmental > Aquatic > Marine > Cold seeps >... | reverse complement strand
TTATTCCCAAATCCTTCCCTTTTTTCTCTTTCATAGCGACATATTTCTCACCTGCGAAATCGTTACCTACCATTATGATGTCGAGTCTTGGAATTCTACTACAATTGTCAACCATATCAGAGATTTCACTCCTTAGCTTATCTAAAATCTCTTCTGATGTTGTCTTTCCATCTAATATTGTCATTATTTGACCCTTTGTTAAATATTTCTTCCTATATTTTACAGGATATGCAGGGTTCTATACAATCATTTCTTTTTCTTAACTTTCGTTCCTTTATATGTTTTACCTTTTTTCTTTAATAATTCTTTCCAGGTACCGGATTCAACCATATGGCCATTTTTGAAGTAGTATACTCTATCGAATTTTTCTAAATCTTCTGTACTTCGTGTTATGTATATGAGAATTCTCTTTTTACCTACAAAATCTATGATACCTTCTACCATTTTTGATTTTGATTTACTGTCTATGAATGTGAATGGCTCATCCATGATGAAAATCTCTTTATTTCTATACAACATTCTTGCAATCGCTATTCTCTGCCAATATCCAGGGGAGAGTTCACGACCGTCTAAGAAGTGTCTTCCCAAAATTTCCTTACTATCTATTCCGTCTTTCTTTATCAACCTATCGAGACCCGTAATCTTAAGCGCTTTTTCATAGAGTTCTCTGTCAATATTTTTTCTATCAAGTCCTATGGTAATGTTTTTTTCTAAAGAGAAGTTGTAGTTTATGAAGTTTTGGAAGACTACGGAGATATGTTTCTTAAGTTCTCCTCTCTTGAGTTCTCTAATTGAGTACCCACTTATTACATAGTCGCCTACTAGAATCTCGTACATTCCTGTTAGTAGTTTAACTAGACTACTTTTTCCTGAGCTATCTCCTCCTAAGAATGCTACTTTTTCTCCTGGTTGGATTTCTAGGTTGATATTTTCTAATACCTTTCGTTCTGGCTTATCTGGATATGCAAAGTCTAAGTCGTCAAATTTAAGAGTGAAATTCTCTTCTGGTAATTTCTTTGTCCCATATTTGATATCGCCAAATCCTTTCCATTGTACAAGGTTAAAGAAGTTGGAGGCGTATGAGAGTCTGTGTGAGAGTAGCGCTACAGTGTCAAATATTCTGAAAGCACTGTTGTATGCGACTGTGGTGTAGTTAAAGAGGGCTGAGAATGAACCGATGGTAAGTCTTTTTACAAGAGAGTACCCTATGATGTATATGAGATATCCATATTTGAATATCTGTCCAAATACCGATGCCGCTATCGTATCTATGTAGAGGTGTTTTCTTCTTTCAAAGAGTCCTCTTTGAAATTCGTAGTCTTCATTCTTTAGTGTATTTTTGATGTATCTGAATGTGTCGTCTACTCGCAGTTCACTGAAGAATTTGTTGTTTGTAGCTAGTGTTGAGAGGTAGTTTACAAGTTTGAGTCTACCTACTTCTTCTGTATTGTATGTTCTGATCTTCTTTCTTTGAATATATCCTACTATTACTTCTGGTAGTACAAAGATTGCAAGGAAGAGGATTGAGAGTCGCATATCTATGAACATGATGGTAAGAGATGTTGCCAATCTTATACCTTGTGACACGATATTTGAGAATGCTTGGTATGAGAGAATCATATTGTCAATTGAATATGCTGGTACATATGTTACAAGGTCTTGAAATTCTGGGTCCATAATGCCTTGAAGGTTTGACTTGGATATTTTGTTAACCATCCCTAAGTTACAGTCAGACCATATTCTATCGTTCATATTTTCATAGATATTGGCTCTTACTTTGTTCCCAATATTTATCACTATCCAAAGTAGTAGTGTCATCATGAGGAAGAAGAATGCGTCTGTAGGTACAAATTCTTGTATATGGAATTCTTCTACTCCAGTTTCTAGTAGTACCGACATACTGTCTAGAAAGTTACCCATTACTTTAATGTTGTACATTTCTGCTACAGTGATAGCTATAAAAAGTATATCTCTTAGTACTACCCATATGGTATATCTTCCGTAGAAGAATGCTACTACCTCTCTGAGTGTTTTAAGTTTTTCTTTGATACGCTTGTTCATGTTAATATACAATATCATTTTAATTCATTCTAATCTAGAAGTGCGAGACAATCTTTACCTTCAAAACTTGTTGTACGATGTATGGGATGAGTATTTTAGTGATGTTCCAAGGAGGAATTTTGTTCTTGCTAAGTTTGGTAAGTATTCTAAGAGACAGCTTGGGTGTATTAAGTATGCGAGGGAGAAAACAAAGGTTAAGTCTTTACTGAGGGAGTATGAGGAGGAGATATTGAGTCAGGATGTACAGAGTGTCTCTATTGTTGTCCTTACAAAGTATTTCCAGGATAGTTTGATTCCAGAATATCTCCTTATTTCAACAATTGCTCACGAGTTGTGTCATTACACTCATGGTTTTAATTCTCCACTAAAGAGACTTTACAAATATCCTCATCAGGGGGGTGTTGTAAAAAGAGAGATGGTAGAGAGGGGTTTGGGCGGTATATTAGGGCAGAGTGAGGGTTGGTTGAAGGAGAATTGGTTGCATATTGTCGCACATAGTGGTTAGTATTCCGTATTTATGATACCCGTGTCTATATATCCTTTCGTGAATATTCATTACAATTCATATATATGGAATATCATGATATAGGGGAGAATATACGGAAGTATAGAAAGAGGTTGAAGTTAACTCAGGATGAGTTGGCGGATAAGGTGGGTATTACTTGGGAGATGATTTCAAGGTATGAGAGGGGGGAGAGTTCTCCTATGAATCAGATTGATAAGTTGGCTAATGCTTTGAGTGTTTCCGCAGGGGATCTTGTGGATGGGGATAGTGTTAATGTTTTTCAGGTTCCTTTGTTTACGTCAGTTCCTAAGGATTTGGTTTTTAAGAAGGAGAATACTTTAACTTACTACAATTGTCCTACATGGGTTACTAGGTTAGATCATGAGAGTTTTGTAGTTGATATGGGGGTAGTGAAGTTTAGTAGTTTACTTAGTGCTTCGAATGGTTTTTTGTTTGTGAGTCCTAATTGTGAGTTGTGTGTTGATGATATTGTTTTGGTAAGTAGGGATGGTAAGTTAAGGGTAGAGAGTTACAACAAGAGAGAGAACAGTGTTATTGGGAAGGTTGTTATGCAGGAGGTGGTTTATTAGCTAATATAGGGAACTATTAATTCACTATATAATTCCACCCTGGCTGCCACTTTTTCTTTTTCCTCCAATCAGCAGCAATTGCCTGCTCCCACGATTGTCCTCCTAACAAAACATCTAATGCCAATTGAGGAGCTTTATGAGCAACAATTGCAATATGCTTACCATTATAATTTTCCTTTAAGAATTCAATAAAATCATTCATGCGTTTCTTCACATCCTCATAGCTCTCTCCTTCAGGAAATTTCTTCGTGATATTTTGTTTTTGTAATGGCTCTACAATTTTGGAAGGCTGAGCATTATATTTACCGTAATTGCACTCACGAAGTCTTCTGTCCTTAATAATTTCAATATCTCCTTTGAATGTTAACTCTGCCGAATCTACTGCACGTTTGAGATCTGAACAAAAAACAATGTCAATCCCTTTATCTTTAATCAAATCTTTCAATTCTTTTGATTGCTGAATACCTAAATCAGAGAGTTCTACATCATACCAGCCAGATGAAACTTCATTTTCGTTATCAGTAGTAGTGCCATGAACAAAATATGTAATTTTGACAGCCATAGAATTTTCCCAACAACTTATTATACAACCTGTTCTTATGTATATTCTACATCATCCCTGGCATACCACCACCCATTCCACCCATAGCTGGTGCAGGTTCATCACTCTTTATCTCTGCTACTACAGCCTCTGTGGTTATAAGCATTGTACCCACCGATGCACCATTCACTAATGCTAACCTTGTTACCTTTACAGGATCTATGATACCTTCCTTAATCATATCTACATACTCTCCTGTCTTAGCATTATAACCAATCCTCTTAGAACAATTAGATGCAACTACTGCACCATCCTGTCCTGCATTATCTGCAATCTGCTTAAGAGGTTCACTAAGTACTCCCTTAAGTATCTCAATACCAAGTTGCTCATCAATATCCTCAAGAGTAACACTATCCAATACCTTCTTTACATTGTGAAGTGCTAAACCACCACCAGCTACTACACCCTCTTCTATAGCGGCCCTAGTTGCATTGATAGCGTCCTCTACCCTCTGCTTCTTCTCCTTAGCCTCTATCTCAGAAGCTGCTCCTACCTTAATGATAGCTACACCACCTGAGAGCTTAGCAAGCCTCTCCTGTAACTTCTCCTTATCATACTCCGAAGTAGACTTATCAATCTGATTCTTAATCTCAGAAACCCTATCCTTAATACTCTTCCCTATACCACTACCCTCTACTATTATTGTCTCCTCTTTACTTACTACCACCTTCTTAGCACTACCAAGATCTGATACTTCTACAGACTCCAATGTTCTACCAACCTCTTCTGAGATAAAGGTAGCACCTGTAATAACTGCAATATCCTGCAACATTTCCTTCTTCCTATCACCAAACCCTGGAGCTTTAACTGCTACAACATTTAATGTACCCCTTAGTTTGTTTACTACCAATGTAGCCAAAGCCTGATTCTCTATCTCATCTGCAATGATTACAATCGGTCTATCCGTTATTGAAAGGACCTTCTCTGCGATAGCTTGGATATCTTGAAGATTAGAAAGCTTCTTATCCGTAACCAATATATATGGACTTTCCATAGAAGCGTCCAAAGAATCTCCATCATTCACAAAATATGGACTTACATACCCTGTATCAAACTGCATACCCTCTGTATAAGCTACCTCATCTCCAAAACCTTTTGCTTCTTCAACAGTTACAACTCCATCCTTACCAATCTTAGCAAATACCTCACCAATCATTTTCCCCAACTTCTTATCATTATTCGCTGATATTGTTGCAACTTGCGAAATCTCTTCTTTACCAGAAATCTTCTTAGAACTCTTAACCAGAGCCTCCATAACTATCTCTACCCCTTTATCTACACCCCTTTTAACTGAGATTGAGTTAGCACCTGCAGTTACATTCCTAAAACCTGCAGTAGCTATAGCTTGCGCTATTACAATGACTGTAGTTGTACCATCTCCTGCCATATCATTTGTCCTATTTGCTGCTTCCTTTATCATCTCCACACCTACATTTTCAAATGGATCTTCTACTTCAATCTCTTTTGCAACAGTTACACCATCTTTAGTAACTACTTGAGAACCAAAACTTTTTGCAATTGCTACATTCCTACCCTTAGGTCCAAGAGTAGTCTTAACTGCATCAGATATTGCATCTACACCAGCTTTGAGAGACTTTCGTGCCTCTTCATCATATTTAACAGACTTTGCCATATTTATACTAAAAAAATTTTAACTACTTAATTACTGCTAATATATCACTAGCGTCTAAGATGAGATATTGCTCACCATCAATCTCCACTTCCTCTGGAGAGTATTTCTTGAAATATATTGTATCTTTAGGTTTAACCTGGAATACAAAATCTTTACCGTTTTCATCTTTACCAATCCCTAATTTAAGAACTTCACCTACAGCTGGTCTTTTATCATCACTAGCACTTGGGGGTACAACTAAACCACCTGCTAAGGTTTCTTCTTCTGCACGAGGGATAACTAATATACGATTACCTAACGGTTGTATTTTTAATTCTGCCATTTATATATCTTAACAATTTAAATTAGCAAGAGAATAAATTAACTGCTAAGTATTCTAAAAGGAAGTGGCGAAAATGTCAAGAAATTGACGAACCTGATATGAAAAACGTCGCTAAAGATGTAGTTAACTAATACAAACTCCCCTTTACTACTAACCCCTCTTCCAACAACTCAATATTCTCAAATATTCTTCCTACAAACCCATTCTCATTGGTAGTAACTAAAGCCTCTGCAATACCCTGATTAGCCAAAATTAGAAGCTTGGGATATATCTTACTCACACTAAACCCCTGAAACTGTATATCCTCTAAAAAGAGCTGTGCCGTCTGCATACTATCCTTACTCACATCAACACAAACCCATGTATGAATTCCCTTGACTTCCACTAACTCAAACCTACCACACACACTCCAATTACCTACAGCAGGCTCTACATACACATTTGTAATACTCAAACCACTCTCTCCAACCATATCGGAAACACTACTAAACAGAAGTTGAGAAACCTCCGTAGGTGTAAATGTAACAAACTCAGTATCACTACCACTCAATACATACCCCTCTATCTTCTCATCCATCGCATCCTCAAACACCAAACCCTCACTCACTAGATATTGCGAATTAAGATCATCTACAAAACCTTTTTCCCAAGACCTTGATTTAAGAATGACAAAGAGAAGTAATGAAAGAAATAGAAGTAAAAGACAAAGGATTACAATACCTACAAACTTTAGAAATTTACGCATTCTTTTTAAATACCCTCTTCTTAAAATTACTTAACAGCCCTACACCATACTCCTTAATATATTCAAACTCTTCTATCCTGAAAAGATATGATCCAAGTAGGTATGATATCCCACCATATATACTAGTAACCACTGTAAGTAAAAGCACCCATACTGTTCTAGAAGTATCTAATTGAAGATCAAATATCTTAAATACAAAATACATACCGATAGCCATAATGGCGGCGTTTAATATTTTAAGAAATATTGGCTTAACAGTCTCTTTCCAAGATATTAACTGTGTCTCCGTTATCCTATTCAAATACCAAAAACCAACTATAGTCTCAACCAAATATGCCATACTCACTCCAATAGCGAGACCTCCTACAGCCAAAGAAGAATCTCCCCTCACTGTCATCCAACTCCACATATCCTTGAGGAAACTCTCAATGACAGGTCCAAGTCCAGCACCATTTGCAGTAGATATTTGATATATAATCTGATCCAATATTATTCTCCAATCGTAGTAATGACTAAAGAAGTTGGTAATGAAATATACACAAAAGAGATTAATCGCAATACCTACTACTGTAATTATCAAAGCCTTCCATGTATCTTTGAGTGCATAAAATGCTCTCATAATAATCTGCATCAAGGTTTGACCAAGAATAGATAGTCCAAGAAGTACAAGACACCAAGAAGTAAGAAGTGTATCTTCCCAATCAAAAGCTCCAGAACCAAATGTAAGACGCACTATTGGAAGTCTTAAGATCATTAACACCGAGACAATCGGTAACACCAAATACATAGCGAACTGTATCGCATTATTAAGCACCACCTTAAACTCCCCTCTATCCTTCTCTCTACTCAACTTTGCTAAATCGGGTAGTGTAACCTGCGCTACAGCACTCCCTATGATATTAATTGGGAACATATGTAAACTAAACGCGAACTTGTAAGCACTAAGTGTACCTGCAGTAAGCGTAAAACTAATTACAGTATTCACAACAACACTAAACTGCTCACCAAGTATTGATAAAACTCTAGGAGTCGCCAATTTAAGAGCTCTAATGACAGAACTATCTCTAAATATCCCTCTAATACTCTCTCTAAAATCAACTCTGCCCTCTTTGTAATATTTCAGGAATAAAGGTATCTGTATACCCAAATGTAATGTTGTACCTACAATTGAAGCAAGTGCTAACCCATTTACTCCCATACCTCCATATTTAACAAAAAGGAGAGGACAAACAATCATTGCAAGATTGTAAAATACAGGGGCTAAGGCTGTAACAAAAAATTGTTTTCTAACCTGCAAGTAAGCAGTTACAAAAGCACTAAGTCCTAAAAAGAAAGGAGATATTAACCCTATTCTCATGATACTGATAAAGCTAGATATATCCGACGCCTGAAGAGTACCTGAGAGATCAAATATTAATCCTGCAGTACTATTTGAAGATATCAACCACTGTGCAATCTGTGGAGTGAATATGAAAAGGATAGTAACAAAAATCATGATTACACTCGCAAACAATACTGTCAATTTATTAAACAGCATATTCAAAGACTTCTTACCCTTGTCGTAGAGCATGTCCGTAAGAATTGGGATAATGGCTGCATTTACAGAACCTGCCACAATTACTAGGAATATAATATCTGGGATAGTGAATGCTGCCCAAAAGATGTCTAATTCATGTGATGCACCAAAAAGTTGAGCAACTATTCTCAATTTCACAAAACCGAGTATTTTCGTAAGGAATAACAATCCCATTACAGAGACAATGCCGTTCTTTTTTACCACAAGTGTGTTTAATAAGCGTTAAATATGATAGTGATAATATCATAAATTATGTTAAAAGAATTAGCAACCTTGTTCATCATATGTTCATAATCAAGATATATAATACATTATGCTAGATTTTCTCTTCCCAACCTACTGTGTCAACTGTGGAAGTATTGGTAATTACCTCTGCCCTCTCTGTATTAAGAAACTAAAAAGTACTCTACCAGAATGCTATGTTTGTAGAAAACTATCTAGTGGGTATACTACTCATGAGAATTGTAACAAGGAAGATCTTGATAAGGTGTTTGTAGGATGGGAGTATGGAAATATTTCTAAGAAGATACTCTCCCAGTATAAATACCGATATGCATACAAACTCTCTGCAATACTTTCCTCCCTCCTTATCACAAGATTGGAGATAACTGGTTTTGCAAAAAATATAACTTCACAGACTCTCCTCATACCTATTCCTCTCCACTCTTCACATGAGAAAGAGAGAGGATTTAATCAATCGTCCCTCCTTGCAACCAATATTTCCAATTACTACAAATGTAGAATTGATTCTAATATTCTAAAAAGAATAGGGGGTGATAAGCATCAATCACAACAAAGTTTAAGAGATAGGGGATATTTAGAAAAAGATATCTTTAAAATCAATAACGGTAAAAAGATGGTCGGAGAGGATATAATACTAATAGATGATGTCATTTCTACAGGTACTACCCTTAACCGTGCTTGTCATTCCCTAAAAGGTAATCATATTTATGCAATTACTCTGTTTCGAGGGAAACCTCGTTATCAATATCTTCGTCAACAAGATCCTCTTGTGTAAAACTCTCTTCCCCCTTTATTATTTCAATTTGTTCTACAGTATCTAAGTATAGTTGAGCATCTTGTAGATTATCTGTCTCCAGAATTATCTTAATAGCTTCTAGATATGCTAGTTGTACCTCTGTATTCTCTTGAATCCCACTAATATTGGCAGACATAATTAAAGCAGGAATATATACTCCGTTTATAGATATAGTCTGCGAAGAGGCATCAAATGCAGAATCGTAATCCTCTAGAAGGTAATACAGTTGCGCCATATGGAAGTAGTTTTGATAATCAGTAGGTTTAAGATCAATAGCATCATTTACTGCAGAGAGTCCATCTCTTATATAATCTGTATAGCCTAGATTCACAAGACCTAGATATATTAGAGCTCTATTGTTGTAACTAGAGTATAGAGATGGAGAGATATTGATTGCGGTCTTACTGTATTCAAAAGCTTGATTTCTAAGTATCACAATTTCATCTAGCAATCCTTCGTCTTCCTCTTCTTCATACAATGAGAATGTTATATCCATTTTATCAACAGCTATGAGGCTAAACTTTCTGTTAACAAGGGGATTCCCTAAGTCATACTTAAGCGCTTGTAAATACCAATTATACAAAGTGTCTACAAATTCAGATCTCTGTTCCAAGGTAGGAGTAACTTCGACATATTTCTTATTTTCCTCGATGATGTAATTTTCTGCTCTGAGTACATACAAACTAGACAGTGTAATACTTCCCAGTTTGAATAAAAGTAGTAGTGCTATTAATACGGTAATCACGGTTATAAAGATAGAAACAGTTGGAGCATTCCGACCCTTCTTCTTGCCTGTACCCATTGCCCATATCTTAAGTAGCAGATTTTCTACCTCTTCACTACTAATTAAACTCCTCATAACAACACTCAAGGATATAATTAGAAAGAAAGCAAATCTTAATATTGTGGTATATGTTGTGATAAAGGAGGTAATAAATATAAAAAGAAGTACTGCATCAAAGAGAACTAACTCCTTCTTTTTTGCTTTGTACGTCTTCACATCATGAAGTAAATCTTTCAGGATATACCAACCTAATACTAACCAAATTATTAACCAGAGGAATCCTCCATTAGACAGTGATGTTAATATTTCGTTAAATCCATTTGCAAATTCTACATTTGTAAGAACTAGTGGTTTCAATGTAGTAAATACAGAAGCAAATGAATCTAGACCAACACCCAATATCCCATTTTTAAGAGAGAACATAAGGGATTGAGATACTATTTGCCAATTAACATCACTTGAGAGGGTTAGTGGGGATAGGATTTCTGTATGCTTAAGAATTAAGTCTGATATAGCCTCTATCTGAATTAATAGCACAGCTGTCACAAGAGTTACTGGAAGAAGTAACTCCATTATTCTAGATTTAACTGTAGAAGCTTTTTCCTTACTCAATTGTATGAGAGAAATCACTACCCATATAACCAAGAATACAACAGATATTATTAAAGATATCGGGTCTATGGAAAATAGCAGTAGAGATATTCCATTTATAATAATTGCAATAATTGAAAACCAACTACTATTTTTTATTTTCTTGTCTTTGAGTATCTCTAGGGAAATTTTAGCTAATATTATAGAAATTCCATTATATATAACCAATACTACTGGAGCACCAATGATAGGAAAACCTACGGAAAAGAGAGAGCTGAACCTAGGGAATATACCTAATATATTTCCACCAAATATGGATATAAGACTTAGCAAGGAGGCAAGAACACTTCCTACTAGAAAGGCAGTTATTACACCAGCAATATCTTCCTTTTTCAATATGAAACTTCTTAAGAGGAAAGTAAGTATTAAAATTGATCCTACTCCTACTAATCCAGAAGCAAATTGGTAGTCAAAACCAAAAAGGCTGAGGTTGGAATCAAATGCAAATACTGTAGTAAGAAGAAATGACACAAATAGGGCGAAGAGAATAATGTCCGTATTCCTTTTTAGGGATACAAACTTCCCAGACCACAGCACTTTAATCACTTCAAGGGCTACTATTACTATAGTAAAAGCTAGTATTGTAATACTCATTCCCTTTTCTGTAAAATCCCATGGGAATGGCAGTATAGCAATAGGTATTATTGCTAGGAGAGTATATAAACAATATCTCTGAATAGACACCATTACAGTGTTGATATTGTGCTTCTTAGTCTTTGACATAAAGAGTTATTACTTAGGCAAGTTAATACCTAATGGTATCACAAGCCTAGCACAATACCAAATCTCTTATTTTCTAATCTTCGTCTACAACTTCCCCTTCTTTTACCTCTTTCTTATCGTCTTCTTCATCCTTTTTCTCATCCTCTTTCTCTTCACTAGCCTCCTTAGCTGCAG
>Ga0255374_10095_pt1:0-10000 | contig 11415 bp, 6 predicted proteins | sample ANMaggSeSYBR01H4_FD_182088 | JGI IMG/M metagenome (GOLD analysis project Ga0255374, IMG submission 182088) | Sediment cell enrichment communities from methane seep in Santa Monica Basin, California, United Staets - ANME aggregate JGI... | ecosystem: Environmental > Aquatic > Marine > Cold... | reverse complement strand
AAGTGGCACTGTAGCCTTTCGTCCACAGAACCTTTACTTCAAAAGGATCTAATCTTCTGAAGCACATAGGGTATTAGCCTCAGTTTCCCGAGGTTGTTCCCTTCTTTAGGGCAGGTCACCAACGCGTTACTCACCCGTCCGCCACTAAGAGCTCTCATGTAAACACAAGAACATCTTCGTTCGACTTGCATGTATTAGGCACGCCGCCAGCGTTCATCCTGAGCCAGGATCAAACTCTCCGCAAAAATTATCCCACAACGAAGTGGGATTGATTACGAAGTTCTATCTCAAAGATTTGTTTTGCTGTTTTGGCTTTCTATCACTATTCAGTTGTTAAGGTCGATTATGGGCTTGTAGCTCAGTTGGTTAGAGCACTGTGCTGATAACGCAGGGGTCACTGGTTCGAATCCAGTCAGGCCCACTACCCCAAAAAAGGGGATGTAGCTCAGCTGGGAGAGCGCTGCCTTTGCAAGGCAGAGGCCAGGGGTTCGAGTCCCCTCATCTCCATTGAGATTGAGGTTGAATAGAAGAGGAAAGGACAAAAATTTGGCAAACATTCTGATGACATAAACTTAGTCATGGCGCGTTTCTGAAGGGATTTTCATGCCCGGCGAAATGCCGGGCTGTTTTGTCTAAAGAACTAAAACCAAATTCATTGCCTGACAGTGGGTGTTCCTGATTGAAAAATGGGGAATAACCACCGACAGACAAAAGTCAGTCGGATTGCACCTTACCAATTGAATAGAACTGCGAATAAATATCGATTTCTCCGTATCATTAGTTAAGCTACTAAGTGCTTACGGTGGATGCCTTGGCGTTCAAGTGCCGAAGAAGGACGTGGGACACTGCGATAAGCCTCGAGGAGCCGTGAACAGGCGCTGATCCGAGGATTTCCGAATGGGGAAACCCGCTGCGGTAAACCCGCAGCATCCTTTGACTGAATACATAGGTCTTAGGAGGGGAACCTGGGGAACTGAAACATCTTAGTACCCAGAGGAAAAGAGATTATTCCCTGAGTAGTGGCGAGCGAAAAGGGAACAGCCCAAACCGGTTGCGTTTACGTGACCGGGGTTGTAGGACCTGATATATAGAAGTTACAAATTAGCTTGTTAGCAGAAAGGTGTGAAAAAGCCTACCAAAGAGGGTTAGAGTCCCGTAAGCGAAAACAAGTTAACTTCTTTCGGGTATCCTGAGTACAGCCAGACACGCTAATTTGGTTGGAATCCGGGAAGACCACTTTCCAAGGCTAAATACACTTGAAGACCGATAGCGTAATAGTACCGTGAGGGAAAGGTGAAAAGTACCCCGATAAGGGGAGTGAAATAGAACCTGAAACCGTGAGCATACAATCTGTCGGAGGACTATGGTAGAAAGGCGTTGATGCGAATCAATAGCCGCTATCACGTCTGACGGCGTGCTTTTTGGAGAACGAGCCTGCGAGTTAATCTCAGTGGCTAGGTTAAGGGAGTAACACCCGGAGCCGAAGCGAAAGCGAGTCGTCTTAATAGGGCGCGAGTGGCTGGGATTAGACACGAAACCAAGTGAGCTACCCATGGTCAGGGTGAAGCGAGTTTAAACGCTCGTGGAGGCCCGAACCTTTCAACGTTGCAAAGTTGTAGGATGAACTGTGGGTAGAGGTGATATGCCAAACGAACTTGGAGATAGCTTGTTCTCTCCGAAATAGCTTTAGGGCTAGCGTCATGTGTTGAGTGTTGGAGGTAGAGCCACTGGACGGGCTAGGGGGCTTGTCGCCTACCGAACCTAACCAAACTCCGAATGCCAATACTTTAAGCATGGCAGTTAGACTATGGGAGATGAGTTTCATAGTCAAAAGGGAAAGAGCCCAGACCATCAGCTAAGGTCCCTAAGTATAAACTAAGTGGAAAACGAAGTAGGACTACTGAGACAACCAGGAGGTTGGCTTAGAAGCAGCCATTCCTTGAAAGAGTGCGTAACAGCTCACTGGTCAAGTGGTCTTGCGCGGAAAATTTACCGGGGCTAAGTTTATCACCGAAGCTATGGGTTTCAGTTTTCGAACTGAAGCGGTAGGAGAGCGTTCTGTCAGCAGTGAAGGTCGACCGGAAGGACGGCTGGAGCGGGCAGAAGTGAGAATGCAGGCATGAGTAGCGTAAAACATGTGAGAAACATGTTCGTCGAATATCTAAGGTTTCCGATGCCAGGTTAATCCGCATCGGGTTAGTCGGTCCTTAGCCGAGGCCGGAAGGCGTAGGCGATGGATATCCGGTCAACATTCCGGAACTATTTAGATGGAGCGATGGGGCAACGCAGGGAGGTAGACCAGCCTACAATTGGATGTAGGTGGAAATGTGTAGGTGATGACGTCCGTAGGAAAATCCGCGGACTGAGCCGAGGCATGAGTACGAGTCCATGAGACGGAAGTGGTTGAACCTTGCTGCCAAGAAAAACCTCTAAGTGATGAAATCTAAGTACCCGTACCGCAAACCGACACTGGTAGATAGGTAGAGAATACCAAGACGAGCGAGAGAACTTTCGTTAAGGAACTCGGCAAATTAACCCCGTAACTTCGGGAGAAGGGGTGCCCTTTATCGTGAAAGTATTACTACTGGAGCGTAGAAGGGTCGCAGTGAACAGGCTCTGGTGACTGGTTACCAAAACCACAGGTCTCTGCTAAGTCGTAAGACGATGTATAGGGGCTGACGCCTGCCCAGTGCCGGAAGGTTAAAGGGAAGAGTTAGCTGGTCTTCGGATCAGCGAAGCTTAGAACTCAAGCCCCGGTGAACGGCGGCCGTAACTATAACGGTCCTAAGGTAGCGAAATTCCTTGTCGGGTAAGTTCCGACCCGCACGAATGGCGTAACAATCGGAGCACTGTCTCAACGAAAGACTCGGTGAAATTGAAGTACGCGTAAAGATGCGCGTTACCCGCAGCAGGACAAAAAGACCCCGTGGAGCTTTACTGTAAGCTGCCATTGTGTTTGGACATAGTTTGTGCAGGATAGGTGGGAGGCTTTGAAGCCGGAGCGCTAGCTTCGGTGGAGCCGCCACTGGAATACCACCCTTTCTATGTTTAGGCCCTAACTCTGATCCGTTATCCGGATCGAGGACAGTGTCAGCCGGGCAGTTTGACTGGGGCGGTCGCCTCCGAAAGAGTAACGGAGGCGCCCAAAGGTTCCCTCAGGTTGAATGGAAACCAACCGTAGAGTGTAAAAGCATAAGGGAGCTTGACTGCAAGACATACACGTCGAGCAGGGACGAAAGTCGGGTTTAGTGATCCCATGATACCGTGTGGAAGGGTCATGGCTTACCGGATAAAAGCTACCCCGGGGATAACAGGCTAGTCTGGTCCAAGAGTTCATATCGACGACCAGGCTCGGCACCTCGATGTCGGCTCATCGCATCCTGGGGCTGTATAAGGTCCCAAGGGTTGGGCTGTTCGCCCATTAAAGCGGTACGCGAGCTGGGTTCAGACCGTCGTGAGACAGGTCGGTCTCTATCCGCTGTGGGCGTAAGGAATTTGAGAGGAGCTGCTCCTAGTACGAGAGGACCGGAGTGGACAGACCTCTGGTGTGCCAGTTGTTCCGCCAGGAGCATAGCTGGGTAGCTACGTCTGGCAAAGATAACCGCTGAAAGCATCTAAGCGGGAAACTTGCCTCAAGATTAGATTCCTCATCCCGTTAAGGGAGTAAGACCGCAAGAAGACTACTTGCTTGATAGGCGGCATGTGTAAGCACAGCAATGTGTTCAGCTAAGCCGTACTAATGGTCGAGGGCTTATACAATGGTGCGGAGAACTCGATATTTATTCAATGAAATTCTATTCAATTTGCGTAAGACTTTAACATGTGAATTATGTTCTTGGTGATTGTAGCGGCAAGGGTACACCTGGTCCCATCCCGAACCCAGCAGTTAAGCTTGCCAGCGCCGATGGTACTTGAGGGGAGGCCCTCTGGGAGAGTTGGTCATTGCCAAGGACATTTTCTTTTAAATTCAAAAAGCTCCCGAAGCCTTTATGGCTCGGGAGCTTTTTTGTTCTAAACCATACCACAATCGCGGAATGATTAACCCCTGCTGCTATGGGTTCTCCTGGCGGACTTCCAGGATTAGAGATAAGGGATCAAACGCAGAGCGCATCAGAATAACTGATATTGAACCTTTAGTTAGTGTGATACTGATAATTTCTTCATTTTGAAGCATTTTATTTTGTTCAATAAAACCCGCGGCTTCCAGGGTATGCAAATATTCCGGAAACACTTCTTCATCTTCTAGATTGAGAGTAATGAGAAAATCGCCATCACTGAGAGGAAGAATGGAATCTGTCTCCCCGCGCTCGGGTACTGGAACCACCCCATTCAACTCTTCTGGCCATTTGAGAGGTTCAGTTTTAATTATCACTTGAATAGTAAAAAATGTAGGCGAGAATCCGATCGAAGGAATCACAATAGTTTCGTCATTCTCGAAGACAGTAGTTTCAATAACTATATTATGAATTTGTGTTCCGTTCTTTTCCTCAAAACCGCTGGATAACAGCAGCTGTATATATTCCTGCTCTACATTGTCCCCTTCTTTTTTACAGGTGATGTGATACTCTTCGATATCGTAGACAGTGCTTAGGTTTATGGTTTGCAGCACACACTGAGCTGGTTGAGGAACGGACTCTGGAAGATCAGGCGGCCATTGCAGCGCAGTTGCCGCGCTTGCTTCTTCCTGGAATCCAGATGTATAAACATCGAGTACGGGATCAGCACTATAGGCAATGTTCAGATGATATTCCCCCTTCGTTATCTTCACAGCATCATACTCTCCCTTCTCTTTCTTTTCTTCCGATCTGTCCGGGAATCCTTCTTGAACATAGACTATGTATTCTAAGTCAAATCCTTCACGCTCAAGCAAGTTAAGGTATTCAATAACTTGATTCATAGATACGGAGCGATAAAAGAGCCTGATATGCGAGCCACCCTCCATAACTGTATCGATTTCGCCTTCCAATACAGGAATATCCCCAGGGATGTAATCGGGCCATTGGGCATCTTCACCGAAACCAAAACCACCCGAGCTGGAGCTAAAACCTGCTGTTGAGCTGATTGGATTCTCGATAGCGGTTGTTGTGAAAGGCTTCTCACTATCACGGAAAATACCACAGCCTGTCAATACAGTGCTGATTAATATGATCGGCAGAAATAAGAAAGTTTTTTTTGTCATGAGTTTATCTCCACTTCAGTTAAATTTAATACTAGATGCACTCAAGTCTTTCAGTCAATTGAATTCATTATCAGGTAAATGTTTTTATTTGGGAGTGCTTGTTATTATACTGGTTAACCCTGATTTGTCTGAAAACCAGATTCAGGATTCTTTGTAAATGGTTGTAATAAAAGCTCCTTCGATAGGCTTGATTTTACATATAAGTGACAGCTATTTTACATGGCGTTTACAACTAGCAGGGAAAGCGAAGTTAAAATGGTATTTGTTTTAGTACTTTCTTGAATGATGTTCAATAAATTACCTAAAAAGGAAAGAGGTCTATTGATGAAGAACAAAAAGTATCTGGTTTTAGCAGCATTTACCCTGGTTATCATGCTGGGAGCCTGTGAATTAAAGACAGGTCCATACCCTGAAACAGAACCAACATCAAGTGAGGCAACAGGGGTACCTGGAGTTCAGAGGGATGAAACTGCTGTACCCGCGGCAGGAGAAGACCTCGAATACGAAGAGATCATCGCCGGGGACGAAGGTATGTACGGCGAACATGGTTTTACCGAGCAGCCAGGAGATTACTGGATACCGATCATTCTCCCTGATATCAGCGAAGCTGAGCAAAAAGAAAAATACTGCACCATGACCGCTCAAGAAAGTGAGGACTACTTTATAGAAAGAATTGAAGAAGCAGTTGAGCTATCGGATGAACTTGAAGCGTACATCCTGGATTGGTACTATAACGACGCCGAGGCGCTCATCCCGGAAGGATTGCTGCCTCAATCTATTGATAATGAAAAAACCCACAGCTGGACATTGCTGCGGCCAGAAGAGGTGGATCCTCAAGATCAGTGGTTTTATTTTCCTGCCCGCCAGGAACCAGCCTTAGATGGATTCAGCACCCTGTATCAACTCAACGCTGCCACTCATGTCACCTACTTGAGAATAATCTTTATTGCCCCGTTTGGTTCCCAACTCCTGGTTGAGGGCGATTTTCCCCATGCACGTTTTATGGACTATCAAATCACCGAACCCTTCACTCCTCAGTTTCCCGTGGCTGCCAACACAGGTGTGATGGAAATTCCTATCGTCGATGTCGATATCGAGCCGGATGCCGGGCATGTCAATCCTTTTCGTTTGGGAGAGGATAGAAATGCCCAGGATCGCCATTACCACCTGGCATTCGACCTGGCTTACGGCAACCCGGTGGAGCTGAATCCTGTTTTGCAGGATAAACATTTCCGGGCGCCGGGAAACACCCGCGTGGGAGGACCTTTCAGTTCAACAGGCTCTCGGGGAGACGGCTCAATCGTCCCATCTTTTCTTTGGCTTCGTTACTACGCCCCCGACAAAGACGCGGATGGGCAGATGGATCCCCTGGCCGGAGTGCCGCTGCCAAAGGTGCTCCTGCAGTTGAAGAGCGGCGAGACCTTCTGGATCCAGCCTGATGCCACCCTGGCGATTGAGAGGCAATTGACGACTGCGCCTGGAGTGGAAACATCTCCGCATGATCCGCCGGAATTTCTGGATTCTTCAACAGGCTGGTATAAAATGTTCGGACACTGGCTCATGTTTGCGGAGGGGAGAGGAATTATATCGACTTATCTGCACCCTAACCTGGAGGATATGGTTAAGAAGAATATCAATAACACCTACCGCTGTTTCTTTAACCAGGGGGTCGATGCTCCGCCGCCAGGGAATTTCACTCTCAGCGCTACGGACATGCCCTACAATAATTATCTCAGCCGTCCCCACTGGTTGGGCGAGAATATGGTCTACGCCATGACAGGTAGACTTCCAACGACACCCAAAACGCGGGATGGCGAGCCAACTATGGAAAGCGCTCAAGCTCGGTACTGGTCTATCTGTCACACAGGCGACGGACCCGAAAATCCCGATCCGGGTGCAGCGGCTTATCATAAACTCGGTTACGGCTGTTTGATGGATGACGAGATCACAGTGGATGAGGAGAATGATTACATCATCGTCTACTCTCGACCTGAGGACAGGCCCTCAAACGCCCGGCCCGAATGCGGCGTCACCTGGCAGGATTTCGGTCCCGATTCAACCCAGGGATTCATCTTGAGGTGGATGAATGTTTATCCAGACCATTACATGGAAGAGTATGCCCCCACGGATGACAATATCCCCTGGGCAACCGGCGATTGGGCTCAGGAAGCATACGATAAATCACTGGTCGGCGAAAACACTCCAGGATCAATGGGCCCATACCATCCCATCCTCCATTACCTCACTCCGGTGGAATTCGAGGCGCTGGGCTGTCCGATCGCACCAGATGATGTCCCTGAATGGTAATAGAAGAAATTCTTGTGCAATGAAGGGCCCGTGAGAACTCTCGGGACGGGGCAGCAAAATCTCGCTGCCCCGTTTCTATTAATTTCCTGCCCACCTACTGCCGTGATCGGCAAATTCCTGTAGTACCCATCACTGATAGACCCATGACAGCCAGTGAGTTGTGGGGGACTTTCTGCGTTGTAATACTATTGACATTTCTCCCAAAATGTCTAAAATAGAATTAGAATTCTTATTCTGTTATAGGGAGATCTATGCACACTGAATCCTATCTTGTTCAGGAACCTCAACAGGTACGCAGCCAAAAAACAATGAATCAAATTCTGGATGCCGCCGCGCAAATTCTTGAAACAAAGATATTCGAAGAATTGACCATTGCGGAAGTCGTCCGGAAGGCTGGAACCTCGGTAGGCGCATTTTATGGACGCTTTAAGGACAAAGATGCCCTTTTACAAGCGCTTGACGAACGCTTTTTCCAGGTATTCGAGCAGGAAATAAAGGATTTATTGGCTCCATCAAATTGGGCTGGCAAATCAATTTCCCATGTCATAGAAGATGCGACCAGATTAATGGTCGAGACATACAGCACAGAAAGAGGAGTGTTGCGTTCCTTAAACTTAAAGGCGCGCCTTCATGGTGATTCCCGCTTTAAAAAACGGGAGCAACGTGCCTGGGAAGAGTTATTCCCCCAACTGCAAGAAACCCTGCTAGCTCATCAGGAGGAGATCACACATCCCAATCCAAATTTGGCAAGCCGCCTGGGATTCCAGCAGATGTTCTTCACTATGCGTGAGATTCTTCTCTGGGAGCCGCTGCGAGGAGGCCCCCATTATGAGACAGAAGAACTGATCGCAGAATTGACCCGCGCTTATCTGGCTTATTTAGGTGTTCCGGAGGGCGCAGCAATAACAAACGGCCAACATATCTTCCATGACGGAACTGTCGGAAAGGGGAGTGCCAAAACGCTGGATAAAATCACTGCTATCATTGGTTTGGTTTACTGGCAACCCTTTACAGAATTGATTTCTAATCCTTGACTAAAAGGAGATAAACCATGACCTCTTCAAAGGAACGATTACAACGCCTGGCATTATTCGCTGCTGTTTATTTTGTAGAAGGCGCAGTCCTGACTTATTTCTCAGCCTTTAACATACTTTACCTGCGCTCGTTCGATCTATCCTTCTCGTTGATCGGAGTGGTCGGCGGTATATTACTCATCCCCTTTGTGCTTAAGATTTTCATTGGCTTGCTTAGTGACCGGGTCAACCTTTTTAAGCAGGGGCATCGCAAACCCTATATCGTGATTGGTCTCGTGCTGCAGACCGCGGCTTTTGCTCTGCTGCCCGCATTCAACCCAAACAGCCAGTTCAACATCTATCTCACGCTGATGATGGTGGCCGCGCTGGGAATGTCCACCTACGACACTACAACGGATGGACTTTCAATTGACACTACTCCCGAAGAAGATCGAGGATTGGTACAGGGCATTATGGTTGGTGGACGGGCACTCAGCGCGGTTGTGACCGCGGTCCTGATGGGATTCTTCTCAAATAGAGGTCAATGGTCGCTGATTTTCTATATGATCGCCGCTCTAGGGTTGCTGACACTCATCCTGGCTTTCCTCGTCCAGGAGAAAAAAGAGCGTACACCCGAAATGCAATTTACCAAAGCTGCATTAAGTTCCTTTAAAGATAAATCCAAGGATGCAAGGAAGCCCGGCGGCCTCTGCCACGGCGAGGGTTTTTGTAGCTTGATATAGTCCGCCACACTTCATCAGTTTGATGTTGATCAGGTCAGCAGCTTCACAGCAAGCAATTGCCAATACATCTTCAGGGCCATGACAACTTTCATCAGCCATTATTGGGATATCCACGGCGGAGGTGACTGCGGCCAGTTCGTCGAGGTCGCTATCGCCAACTGGCTGCTCGATCCATTCGATATTGAAATTGCTCAACTGCTTGATAATTTCAATAGCTGTGCGGGAATCTTTCCAGCCCTGGTTAATATCGAGGCGGAGGTTAACGGAGTTGCCCACAGCGTCCTGAATGTTCTTAAGCCGCAGTAGGTCGGCGTCTGGGTCTGAACCAAGCTTGATCTTGAGCGTATCTATCCCCAGGTCTACAAATTTCCGGCTCAAGGCCGCCATCGTTTGCGGGTCATCCATCGGAATGACTGGATAGAGGCCAATGTCGGAGTGGGACTTTCCGCCGAGTAGTTGGTATACAGGCACTTCCAGCAACTGCCCAACCAAATCGTAGAGAGCCATGTCAATGGCAGCAATGGCTGCGGGAAAGGCAGAGATATGATCAAGGCATTGATTGATTATATGCTCGACATCGAAGGGGTTGCTACCGACCAGGAACGTGGCGGCCTGCTGGAGGGCAGCGATGACAGCGGCCTGAGTTTCGCCGGTGACTTCCGGGTCAGGAGAAGCCTCCCCTAAACCCAGAAGTCCGTCATCGGTGATAATTTTCAGCAGGGCATAGTTCAATTCCGGATAACTGCCATAGGCTACGG
>Ga0255374_10094_pt1 | contig 11499 bp, 8 predicted proteins | sample ANMaggSeSYBR01H4_FD_182088 | JGI IMG/M metagenome (GOLD analysis project Ga0255374, IMG submission 182088) | Sediment cell enrichment communities from methane seep in Santa Monica Basin, California, United Staets - ANME aggregate JGI... | ecosystem: Environmental > Aquatic > Marine > Cold seeps >... | reverse complement strand
GAAATTGGCTGATTTTTCACCAGGTTGGGATAAAGAAAAGCCAAGCCGAAAGTGGAAAATGAATGCAGCCGCGACACCTTGGGGTAATCACGTGCTAAACAAATCCGTGCCGTGTGACATACTGATTATCGACGAGATAGGCTATTTAGAGTTGGAAAAAAATGTTGGATGGAAAAAATCATTTGAAATTCTTGAGGGAAAATTATTCAAAATAGCTTTCATTGTAATAAGAAAAGAACTCATAGAGGTTGCTCTATCTCATTGGGAAAATGCACAAGTTTTAATATTAGAAAGCAAGGAAGACGTGGATTCTATTTCTAAAGAAATATTACATCAGATTGAGCTCAAAGCACTCAGATGAAATAAAGCAATACCTAAGGCTGTTGTAACGTTATAGGATTTGTTTTTACCTGTTATTGGTATTGAAATTACCAGATCACTAAGTGATAACACTTTTGGGTCAATTCCTGTGATTTCATTACCCACAATTATTGCAATTTTATTATCATCCCCTAAATCATTTTTATTTATATTCAACAGAGAAATAGATTCAGTCGTAGATTCAATTGATATTAACTGATATCCTATTTCCTTGAGCAATTTGCATTGTTCAACGCAATTTAACGATTTTCCCCAATTTATAAAATTTTCTGCGCCAAGGCTTGTTTTTGTAAAATTCTTGTGTTTTGGCGTTGGTGTAATCCCGCATAGATACACATGATTTAATCCGAGTCCAATCGCTGTTCGAAAGATCGCTCCAACATTATAAACACTTCTCAAATTATCAAGGATAAGAGTAAACTTTCTGAGTGGTTTCCAATCATTAATATCTCGGAAATCTTTAGTAAGATCTATGGTTTCTCTTATAAATGCAGAAGAGCCGCATATCGGACATTTTATGGATACATCCAATTCGTAGATATCGGGGAACCGCAAATTGCATTTGGGGTTTTGGCATTCACGGATCACAGCGTAAGAAAGGGGATTCGTCAAGTATAAGATCCAATCCGTTCTACAATAAAATCGGTAATTGAATATCCCATCGCGAACATAACCTCATCCGCACGGCCAGTTTTATTTTGCTGGGATAGTAGCCGGAGTGAAATAAGTGGTTTACCTTCAATTTCTGTGTTCGACTTCATTGAAACGATTAATGGACGGAGATCGTATTTTTTTCCATTTCTTTTTTGCCGGATGATTTCTTTTTTATTTAGCAAGTTAATTGTTCTATCTTTGATTACTTTTGGTGAAAAATTCTCGTTCAGTAAATAAATTTGGTAATCTGAGAACTGAATTTGGGTGGAAAGAGCTTTTTCAGAGATAGTTATTTCCTGAATTGAGGTGATTTCCAATCCTACAGGCAATTTCTGTTGCAATTGTCGAGAAATACCGTCCAAAAGAAGCGATTCCTCAATCCATATATCTACTTTCTCATCTAAACTAACGAAACCGAGCGGTAAGGGAATTCCTAATTGAATACGCGGTTGAGGATGAAACCCTTTTGAATAAGTAACTTTTATCAAAGCTCTGCGGAAAGATCGTTCCCATATACGATGCATGTCTAAAGCACTTGTAAACCGTATTGGAACCCCCTTTTTATAAGAAATACGTATTCTCATCTTATACTCTTCCAGAACGAACTTTACTGCAAATTAGTTGATAGTTAGTTTGAATACCGCAGTTTAAGCATGACTCACGACAATCAAGTATAGTTTTAGATTTTTTACTGCGCTTATACTCAAGTAGAAGAAACTCTTTATTAACACCTGTGTTGATGTGATCCCACGGAAAGACCTCATCATCATTCCTTGGTCTACCAGTATAAAAATAGGGGTCAATTGAATTCGATTTGAGAGCATCTTCCCAAACTTCAAAGTTAAAACACTCATGCCAGGCATCAAATTTTGCGCTATTTTTCCAGGCGTCATATATAACTTGAGATAATTGACGATCTCCACGTGACAATAGTGATTCAAGAAAAGAAGCTTTATAATCTGGAAAACTAGTTTTAATTCCTGTCTTCCGAAATTCCGTTCTTAAAAAATCATATTTCTTGATTATTTGGTCATAATCATCAAAATTTACCCATTGAAAGGGCGTATGAGCTTTAGGGATTAAGGTATTGATACTTACGTTGAGTTTAAATCTGCCCTTATTTGTCTTCTTTCCAATATAGTTTATTTCTTTGCATAAATTTACGATCCCTTCAATGTCCAGCATCGTTTCTTGAGGAAACCCGATCATGAAATAAAGTTTGATGTTATTCCATCCTTTATTGCATATTTCTTGAACGGTATCAAATATTGCCTGCTCGGGAATCGGTTTATTAATTATTGATCGAAGTTTGTCTGTACCTGCTTCTGGCGCAATTGTGAAATTTCCCTTTCGTTTACCTTTAATTTCGTTAATAACATCACTATTAAATGATTCAATTCGCAAAGAGGGGAGGGAAAAGTTTAAATTATATTCTTCACTTAATAGCGCTACATTGCTGATCAACTCTTTTATTTGAGAATAATCCGACGTACTTAATGATAAAAGTGAAACCTCGCCAATTCCTGTTAATTCTACTGCGCTGCGCATAGAAGTCGTAATGTCTTGCAAGCGTGTTTCACGTACTGGGCGCATAATCATTCCGGCTTGACAAAACCTGCATCCACGTGAACACCCACGCATTATTTCAATCGAAATCCGATCATGTACTACTTTAATGTTAGGAACTAATAAATTAGCAGATGGAGTAGGGAGTACTTTGACAATTCTCTTGGTTATTGCCTTTTTATCCGTTGAAAAGTGATTTGAAATATTATTAATGGTTTTATTTTGGTGATATTTGACGGTATAGTGAGAAGGAACATATATTCCTTCAAGTGAGCTTAGAAGGTTGATAACCTCTTGGCGCTCTATTTGTTTAGTTTTACAGTTATTTATGACATCCAGGATTTCTTCAATGATTTCTTCACCATCGCCAATAACAAAAGCATCTATAAAAGCATGCATAGGCTCAGGATTAAAGGAGGCATGCCCGCCTGCTATTACAATTGGGTCTGCATTATTCCGGTCTTGCGACCAAATAGGTATATGACTTAAATTCAGCATATTTAGAACGTTGGTATATAACGTTTCATAAGGGATTGAAAAACCGATTAGGTCAAAATATCGAAGGGGGGTTTTGCTCTCGAGAGAAAATAACGGGACATTATTATCTGAGAGAAGTTTATCCATATCCAGCCATGGCGCATATACACGTTCTGCCAGAGAATCCCTGCGATCATTAATGATTTTATAAAGTAAGGCAATCCCTAAATTTGGAAACCCAATATCATAAATATCTGGAAAGGCTAAAGCTGTATGAACATCTACGCTATCCCAATTCTTGATGATTTGGTTAAATTCTCCACCTACATAACGACCAGGTTTTTGAACAGTGATTAAATTTCGGTCAAGAAAATCTTTTATTTCTTGGATTTCCTGCAAAATATCTCCAATTTATTAAATTAAGCGTTTATTTATACCACCGTCCAAATTCGGCAAACACTCAGTGTTGTAGAAAATAACCAAAAGACATCAAATTTTGCCCCAAATAAAAGGAGAATTTACGCAATTACAAAACCAAATCGCTATTTCCAAGGCATATTACCTGCAATTTTTTAAAAACAATTATGCATCGTAAAGTAAAATTCTAAATCGATAATGAGGTGTGAATGGAAATAGAAAGAGAATATCAAAAATCATTGGATTTTATTTATTCGTTTATAGATTTAAGTATAACCAGAAATTTGAGATATTCACCAGAAAAATTTAACTTGTCAAGAATGGTTAAGTTGATGGCATTGTTAGGAGATCCACAACTTAATTATGACGTTATCCATGTGGCAGGTACAAAAGGGAAGGGCTCAATATGCGCAATGGCTGCTTCTATTATGAAAGAGGCAGGGTATAAAGTTGGTTTTTATTCCTCGCCTCATATGATCGACTTCCGTGAGAGAATAAAGATCAATAATTATGATATCCCCAAGAAAATATTGACGTATTATGTGACCAAACTGCGCCCCATTATAAATAGCGTAGAAAAAACATCCACGTTTGAGATTATTACTGCGATAGCTTTCAAATATTTCGCAGATCAACAAGTAGATATTGCTCTTATCGAAGTTGGGATGGGGGGGAGATTGGATGCAACAAATGTTGTCAAACCTATAGTTTCTGTTATTTCGCCAGTTTCACATGATCATATGAAGATTTTAGGGAATACGATTGCAAAAATTGCCGAAGAAAAAGCGGGAATTATCAAAAAATCAGTTCCTGTGATCCTTTCTCCGCAAAAAAAATCAGCGAAAGTGGCAATTGAAAGAATTGCAGATAGCAAAGGCTCATTAATAATCGACACATCTGAAAAATATCGGTATAAGCAAATTAAGTATTCTTTATTGAAGCAGTCGTTCATGATCATAAAAAGAAAATCTAATTCGCTAGTTTCAAACAGTACGGTTTGTGAAATTCCTTTATTAGGTGATCATCAAATTAATAATGCTATCACTGCTTATGCTTGTATTGTGCAATTAAGGAAAATTGGCTATGAAGTAAGTGAAAACGCATTGGCAAACGGGTTTTCTAAAGTTGAGTGGCCGGGTCGTTTTGAAGTAATTTGCCAGAAACCGCTTGTCATAGTTGACGGAGCTCATAATAAAGATTCTTTTAGGAAGCTTAGGGATACAATAAAGAAATATCTCGGTATAAGAAAGGTTACATTAATATTTGGAGCATCAGAAGATAAAGAGGTTAGGTCAATGCTTCAGATCATAAGGCCATATATTGACCATTTCATATTTACAAAATCTGAACATCCGCGTGCTTTGGGAATAAGCGAATTAGAAAAATTTGCGTTAAATTTAGATTTGAAAAATTACTCCACACGTAAAATTGATACTATTACCCCACTTATACTTAGACAGAGTAAACAAGATCAAGTTTTTCTCGCTTCTGGAAGTATTTTTATAGCAGGAGCAATAAAACAGCTGCTTGCAAAACGGGAGAAATAGCGAAATATGCCAAAGAATAATAAGTTTTCAAACGGAAATGAGTATCGGGCAGGAATGTTTAATAGAAATGAAGGGTTTGAGCATATTATAAATAATAAGGCAAATGACAATGGGGTCATTAAATCAGTAGCTATCGAGCTAGAAAACATTATTATTTTCCCAAATATGATTTCACCTATTTTCATCACAAACAGAAGGGATTTGTCTGCGGTCATTAAGGCACAGGAAAAGAAGCATACAATAGTTGGCCTAATAAAGAAAGAGGAAATGCTGGATTCAAGCGTATTTCTTGGAACGGGAATTGAAATTGCAGTGGGGAGTTTGTTGGAGATGCCTAACGGCGCACATTCTGCATTAGTTCAAGGAAGAAGGAGGGTAAAGATCCTGGACACTTTTGAAGAAAACGGGATAATCCTCACAGAGGCGGAACCAATTCTTGGGACTAATAAAATTATAAATAATCAAGAACACGCATTGATAAACACAACAAAAACTCTTTTTGAGAGTGTTGTTCAACTTGATCACTCTATTCCCGACGAAGCAAATATGCGCATAAATTCAATAGCCTCACCAGGATGGCTGGCAGATATGATTTGTACTGCCATATCTTTACCGTATTTAAAACGGATTGATATCCTTGAAATGTATGATGAGGTTGAGAGATTGATGTTTGTTCATAAATTATTGAAAAACGAATTGGACATTCTGAATATTGAAGAAGAGATACGTTTCAATGTTCAGAAGGAAGTAGACCAAAGTCAAAGAGATTTTTACCTTAGAGAGCAAGTGAAAGCTATCAATATCGAATTAGGCGAGGGGGATATTTGGGAAGAGGAGATTAAGAGGTATGAGAAAAGAATCGCGGGGGAGAATCTGCCTGAAGAGGTAAAAGAAATATTAAAAGAACAGATTAAGCGCTTAATGTTAGGCCCCTCTCTATCACCTGAAGCAAGTATTGGTAGGAACTATATTGAATGGCTTCTAACAATACCTTGGAAAGAGAAAACAACTGATAATCTGAACATTCAACATATCAAGGGGGTATTGGAAAAGAACCATAGTGGACTTGAAAAGCCGAAAGAAAGATTATTAGAATTTATCGCTGTTGAAAAATTGAGATCAGAACACACCAAACAACCAATAATGTGTTTTGTTGGTCCTCCTGGTACTGGAAAAACTTCGTTTGGATTGTCCATCGCCGAAGCACTTGGACGCGTGTTTGTTCGAATTTCCTTGGGGGGCATAAGAGATGAGGCTGAAATACGAGGTCATAGAAGAACATATATTGGTGCATTACCGGGAAGGATTATCCAGGCAATGAAGCGGACAAAAACAGTAAATCCTATATTTATGTTAGATGAGATTGATAAAATAGGTAATGATTATCGAGGCGATCCAGCAGCCGCATTATTGGAAATCCTGGATTCAGAACAAAACAAATCTTTTTCTGACCATTACATTGAAATTCCATATGATTTATCACATGTTTTCTTTATTACTACTGCAAATACGACAGATAATATTCCTCCAGCGCTCTTAGATAGATTGGAAATTGTTGAATTTTCTGGATATGTAATCGAAGAAAAAGTTGAAATTGCGCTGAAACATCTTGTACCTAAACAAATTTTAGAAAACAGTTTATCTGAAAAGGATATTAAGTTTGATCCTAAAACACTTGAGAATATCATCCAGAATTACACTTATGAATCTGGAGTTAGAAATTTAGAACGCCAGATTGGAAAATTGTGCCGAAAAGTTTCTAAACAAAAAATTGAAAAGATCAAAAATATTTCAAAAACCCTGACACCCAATGCTGTAGAAATATTTTTAGGACCGCCTAAATATTTTCCATTCAGGGCAGAGAACGTTGATGAGATTGGAGTCGCGACTGCAGTGGCATGGACTGAGAATGGCGGTGAAATCATGCCTGTAGAAGTGTCAGTTGTAGAGGGGAAGGGAAACCTTAATATAACTGGACAAATTGGCGACGTCATGCAAGAATCTGCTCAGGCAGCACTAACGTTTATCAAATCAAGAGCGAAAAATTTCAACATAGAAATAGAAACTTTTGAAAAATTAGATATTCATATCCATGTTCCTGAGGGTGCTGTTCAGAAAGAAGGCCCAAGCAGTGGAATCACATTATGTTTGGCAATGATCTCAGCCCTTACAAAACGAAAAACTTTTCATGATGTTGGACTTACGGGTGAAATTACCTTAAGGGGAAGGATTCTTCCAGTAGGAGGATTACGTGAAAAAATCCTGGCTGCACATAGATCTGGGTTGAAGAAAATAATTATTCCTAAGAAGAATAGCAAAGATTTAGTTAAGATAAACGAGAAAGTAAAAAAGGAGCTTGAGGTAATAATGGTAGATCACATGGATGAGGTTATTCAGATTGCGTTACAGGAGTAATGGGTAAATCATCAGCGTTTTGTTCAGGTAAAACTTCTTTTGTGATCTGATTATCTTGTAATGTCATCATCCCGTTTCTCACCTGAGTAAGGATTTTTGATAATTCAATTTCTAAGTGATCCAATGAGTCAACTGCATATTGATCAGCTTCTTTTTTAATTAATTCAGTCTCAGCACTGGCTCTCTTGATAATATCTTCCGCAATAATTTTCGCTTCTTGGACAATGGCATCTTTTGATACCAATTTCTCGCTTTGCTCCCTGGCTAATGATATTGTCCTGTTTGCTTCTTCATGGGATTGCGCGATGATTCGTTCTTTTTGATTGTTAATAGATTGTGCTTTTTTTATCTCATCTGGGATTGCTAACCGCATTTGATCAATTAAATCAAGCATTTTATCCTCATCTATGACAACCTTTTTTGTCAAGGGAAGTGAGCTGCTTTCATTAAAAAGTTCTTCAAGGCGATCTACTAAATGTAATATGTCCATATTTGTTTTCTTTTTACTATTTTACATGTTTTTTCGTTCAATCTCTAAGTGAAGTATGCTGATCCATTTTTTTTGATTCACCGAATGATCTCATACTTTCCAGCAATTTATTTTCAACATGCGGAGGAACCATTGTAGAAACGTTTCCGCCTAATGCTGCAATTTCTCTGACAGTTGTGGAGGAAAGGAATGTATGCATTTCACTTGTGATCAATGCAATATTTTCAATTTCTTTATCTAATCGCTTATTGGCAAGTGCCATGCGAAATTCATGTTCAAAGTCGGAAAAAACTCTCAAACCGCGAACGATTACCTTGGCTCCTTGAGATTTGCAGAATTCAACAGTGAGGTTGTTGTAACCCATAACGCGAATATTATTTTCTTTTTGGAAACATTGAATAACTAAATCCAAACGGGTTTCCGGGGAAAAGAGAAGATTCTTTAACGGTCGATCATAAACAGCGATTATTAACTCATCAAATAATTTAGAGGCCCGGATCGCAATATCGATATGGCCGTAATGAATTGGATCAAATGTCCCGGGAAAAATAGCTTTTACCATAACAAACTTTCCTTATTATATTTTATACAATTAGTTTTTATATTTCTGGCCAATAGATATTTAATTCTTCTCGTAATAAATGATGCACAGATTGTTCAAGTCTGGGGTCATGGTTAATTATATACTGCGCTTGCTTTCTGCTGGCCTCAATAAGCTTTATGTCAAATATATTTGCAAATTTGAAACCTGCGTACCCAGATTGGCGTGTGCCAAGAAATTCTCCAGGACCGCGAAAATTCAAATCTATTTCCGCTAATTTAAACCCATCATTTATTTTAGTCATTGCAATTAGACGTTCATTCTCTATTGCATCGTCATCTGCAGGGATAAGAATACATAAAGAGTCCTCCTTATTCCTCCCAACGCGACCTCTGATCTGATGGAGTTGTGCAAGCCCAAAATGATTGGCACTTTCGATCAGCACAATAGTGGCACCTGGTATATCTACACCAACTTCAATTACTGTGGTTGAAATAAGCACATCATATTCTTGCCCCCTGAATTTTTCCATTATCTGGTCTTTTTCTGTTTGCTTTAATCTTCCATGCATCAAGCCTATTTTGAAATCAGGGAAAATGTTTTTTTGAATTCGCTGATATTCTTTCACGGCTGATTTGTACATCTCATCTTCTTCCCCAGAATCAATCATCGGGTAAATAATAAACGCTTGAAACCCATTTCTAACCTGTTCTTCAATCAAACCATAGGCCTTTTTTCTTTTAGCTTGATCAAACAATAATGTTTTTACAGGTTTTCTGCCGGGGGGCATTTCATCGATGGTTGTTACATCAAGATCGCCGTATACTGTTAACGCTAATGACCGCGGGATCGGAGTGGCAGTCATCACAAGTAGATGCAAATTGTCACCTTTCGATCTAAGCGCCTTACGTTGGTTGACACCAAATCTATGCTGTTCGTCTATTACTGCGAGCTGTAGATCGTGGAATTCAACTGGATCTTCTAGTAATGCGTGAGTACCGATCACGCATTTTATTTTGCCTGTTATTAATTCTTGCAAGATCCTCTCTTTTTCTTTTTGAGGAGATTGGCCAATTAATAATGCGATTTCATCTTTTGATATAGACCCGGAGTTGATCAGTAATTCTGATAATGTGTTGAAATGCTGTTCAGCAAGAATGCTTGTTGGTGCCAGTATGGCAGCTTGTGATCCATTATCAACGATGGTTTCTACGGCAAATTTAGCAACAATTGTTTTCCCCGAACCCACATCCCCCTGAAGCAGACGATTCATTGGTTTTCCTGCAGCAAGATCGTTTTTAATATCTTCGATTGCTTTCAACTGGGCGGAGGTTAACACATAAGGGAGTAATTTTTTGCGATTGTTTATCAACTCTTTGGGAAGAGAGAATTTTCTTGCCAGATTTGCTTGCCATTTTGCTTTTTGAAGTAGTACGCCTAACTGTAAAAATAATATTTCTTCAAAAGCAAATCTATTTTGCGATGATTTTAAATTAATATCTGATTTGGGAAAATGTATTTGAGAGATTGCTTCAGAAATTGTTGGCAGTTTTTCGTTTTCTATTATGTAATCTGGAAAAAACTCCTTTAATTTTCCCGACCAAAAATCCAGGTTTTTCTTAATAATCTTTCTTATTTGCCGCTGAGTAATCCCAGCGGTAGCTGGATAAATTGGAACTATTCTGTTTGTGTGAATTTGCTCCTGATCCAAGGGTTCCCATTCGGGATTGTTCATCACGTAACGTCCCAGATACATATCAACCTTCCCAGAAACGACAATTGACGTTCCATCTTTCAATTGTGTCGAAATGTACGGTTGATTAAAGAAAGTTAATCTCAAAGATCCAGTGCTATCTGTTAATGAAGTTTCTGAGATTTTCAGATTTCCTCTTTTTGACTTTCGCGTATAAATTTTCCCCGCGATTATTCCTGCAACTGTTAATTCTTCACCATATTCAATATCATTTATCGTTTTTAGTTTACTGAAATCTTGATATCGGCGCGGATAATATCGCAGTAAATCATATATATTCTTAATGCCTAATTTTTCAAAATACTTATAATTTTTATCCCCTATACCCTTAATTGAGCGAATATCGGCGTAAATCGCGGGATCCTGCCCCATGGGGGAACCGGAAGAATCATTGCTGGAAGCACTTGAAATCGTTAAAAAATCCTGAAGTATTTTATTAATATCAGTTTTTGGTTTTTCTGAGAGCCAATTTAATAATATGCTGATAGATTTTTCACGATCTTTGGTTAAGAGGAACGCATATGATTCAAAGTAATTGAGTATTGGGGTGAGAATATCACTGTGAATATTGTTTTGCTCCCCCTGCTTTTGAATAAAACCCAAAAAGTTCCCTAATCCACCGGCAACTGCTGAATTTTGAAAACCCTTATCTTTTTCTAAAGATAGAACTTGTTTAATCTTTTCATAGAAATCAAGCATAGTGGATATTGTACTTGAATCATTAAACCAGATAAAGTTTTCAACATGTAAGTATGGAATAGGGTAAAAAGCTATTCGATTGAGAGAATAAACTGATAATGTGGTTGTCCGCCGGAGTGAGTTTCTAATTCGTGATCGGGATATTCACTCGCGATCTGTTGAGTCAACTTGTCAATCATTTCACTTTCTACATTATTTCCGTAGAAAATTGTGATATGTTCTTTATCTTCCGCTTTAGCAGTTTTCAGAAGTTCTGAGCATGATTTATAGATTGATCGTGAAGAATGGACCAATTTCCCATTTAATAATGAGATCACTTCTCCCGGCAACGGAATATCAAAAATTTTCCAAAGCCTGGGCGTTGCGAGAGTGATCAGCGGCGGTCAAACGATGAATCCCAGCACCAATGATATATATGAGGCATTTAAGGACCTGCCAACAGATAAAATCATAATCCTGCCCAATAATAAGAACATTATTATGGCGTCTGAGGCAGCAAAGAAACTCTCCAAGAAAAGCGTTGCCGTGATTCCTTCAACGACTATCCCCCAAGGCATGG
>Ga0255374_10093_pt1 | contig 11530 bp, 14 predicted proteins | sample ANMaggSeSYBR01H4_FD_182088 | JGI IMG/M metagenome (GOLD analysis project Ga0255374, IMG submission 182088) | Sediment cell enrichment communities from methane seep in Santa Monica Basin, California, United Staets - ANME aggregate JGI... | ecosystem: Environmental > Aquatic > Marine > Cold seeps >... | reverse complement strand
ACTGATTGAAGCAATAGCTGAAACGGATGAAGAATTGACTGTGAAATTTTTGGAAGAAACCGAGATTGGAGAGGATGAATTAAAGATAGCCCTTCGGGCAGCGGTAATCAATAATCAAATTACTCCGGTTCTCTGCGGTAGTTCACTTATTAGCACAGGTGTACAGCCATTATTGGACGCGGTCATTGATTATTTGCCATCCCCGCTAGATATACCACCGGTGGAAGGCATTGACCCTAAAACTAATGAAACGCTAACTAGAAAACCAGATGATGACGAACCGCTCAGCGGATTGGTGTTTAAGATCGTTACAGATCCTTATGTGGGCAGGTTGGCGTATATCCGGATTTACTCTGGAATGATTGAACAGGGTACTACGGTATTAAATCCAGGTAAACAGAAACGCGAACGAATTGGTCGATTAATTAGAATGTATGCTGATCGGCGAGAGGATATTGAAAAAGCCGGTGCGGGTGATATCGCGGCGGTGCTGGGATTAAAGAACAGTTTCACCGGGGATACGCTATGTGAGATTGGATCTCCAGTTCTTCTGGAAACCATATCTTTCCCAGATCCGGTAATTATGGTCGCGATTGAACCCAAAACAACTGCCGATCAGGACAAATTAGCAACTGCCCTGAAAAAACTATCTGAGGAAGATCCAACTTTCCAGGTTCGTGTTGATGGAGATACCGGGCAAACCTTGATTTCCGGTATGGGTGAATTACATTTGGAAGTATTGGTAGACCGAATGCTGCGTGAATTTAAGGTTCAGGCTAGAGTCGGTCGGCCGCGTGTAGCTTATAAAGAGTCCATAACCCGTTCAGTAGATAAAGTGAATTACCGTCATGTGAAGCAAACTGGCGGACACGGTCAATACGGGCATGTTGTGCTGAATTTAGAGCCCGGTGATGATGGAAGCGGTATTGTATTTGAGGAAGAGATTAGAGGTGGAGTTATTCCCAGGGAATATATCTCTGCCGTTGAAAAGGGTGTTCGGGCTGCCGCGGAATCTGGAGTATTAGCTGGATATCCGGTGACAGATGTGAAAGTTACCCTCATAGATGGATCATCCCACGATGTGGATTCCAGTGATCTGGCGTTCAAAATGGCCGGCTCGATGGCTTTCCGCCAGGGTATTCAAAAAGGATCCCCCGTCTTGCAGGAACCGATCATGAAAGTGGAAGTTGTTATTCCCGAACAGTTTCTGGGTGATATAATTGGACAGGTTAATTCCCGCCGAGGAGATGTCCAGGGAATGGATGCTCATCCCGGAGGTTCTCAAGGTGTGCGGGCAATGGTTCCCCTGGCTGAGATGTTTGGTTATGCGACTGAACTACGGTCCGCAACCAAAGGCCGGGGTGCTTTTACGATGGAATTTGATCACTATTCAAAAGTATCTATGGAATTATCACAAAAAATTATAGTGGGTGAGTAAGCTCACCAGACAAGAATTGGAATTAATTAAGAAACGGTAATTGTTTTAGGTCAGGAGAAGACTTATGGCGAAAGCGAAATTTGAACGAACGAAACCGCATGTGAATGTGGGCACGATGGGACACATTGACCATGGGAAAACGACCCTAACAGCGGCGATCACAAAAGTGGCGGCGATGCAAGGATTCGGCGACTTCATGGCGTTTGACGAGATCGACAAGGCGCCGGAAGAGAAAGAGCGCGGGATCACAATCAGCATCTCGCACGTGGAATATGAAACCGAAGCCCGGCACTATGCGCACGTGGATATGCCCGGACACCGTGACTACATTAAGAACATGATCACCGGTGCAGCACAGGTAGACGGAGCAATACTGGTAGTAGCAGCCTCCGACGGACCAATGCCGCAGACCCGGGAGCACTTGCTCCTGGCCCGCCAGGTAGAAGTGCCGAGCGTGGTGGTATATCTGAACAAGATAGACCAGATGGATGATCCGGAACTGATAGAGCTGGTGGAACTGGAGCTGAGAGAGCTGCTGAATGAGTATGGGTTCCCCGGCGACGAGACCCCGATAGTGAAAGGCAGCGCGCTGCATGCTCTGGAGAGCAAAAGCGAAGATCCGGACGCAGAAGAATATGAGAGCATCCGAGAGCTGCTGCGGGTAGTAGATGAATATATACCGGAACCGGAACGAGAGATCGACAAACCGTTCATGATGCCGATAGAAGACGTGTTCACGATCAAGGGACGAGGCACGGTGGTAACGGGCAGGATCGAGCGGGGCGTAATCCATACCGGAGATCCTGTAGAAATCATCGGTATGCAGGATGAGATCATAAACACAGTGGTGACCGGAGTGGAAATGTTCCACAAGATTCTGGATGATGGGCAGGCAGGAGACAATGTAGGATTGCTGCTGAGGGGAACGGATCGAGATGAAGTAGAGCGCGGAATGGTAATTGCCAAACCGAAGAGCATCAAGCCGATCACTAAATTCAAAACTGAGGTATACGTGCTGAAGCAGGAAGAGGGAGGACGGCATAAACCGTTCTTCACCGGCTACCGTCCGCAGTTTTATATCAAGACCATTGACGTGACAGGGTCAATCACCCTGCCGGAAGGTGTTGAGATGGTAATGCCTGGTGACAATGTGAACATGGTAGTGGAACTGATTGTACCGATCGCATTGGAGCAAGGTGGAAAGTTCGCTATTCGAGAAGGTGGTCTCACGGTTGCATCCGGTGTGGTCACTGAGATCCTAGAGTAAAACTATGGCTAAACAAAAGATTCGAATTCGCCTGAAAGCTTACGATCACCGAGTGTTGGATCAATCCGCACGACGTATCGTTGAAACCGCCGAGAGAACCGGAGCCCGGGTAGTGGGTCCGGTTCCTCTCCCCACGAGAATTGAAAAATTTGCCGTGCGGCGGTCAACTTTTGTTCACAAGGATTCTCACGAACATTTTGAGATCCGGACACATAAACGTTTGATTGATGTTCTGGAACCAGATTCACAAACGATTGATTTGCTGATGCGTCTTAATTTACCTGCAGGCGTTTATATTTCACGTCAATTACTCCTGCTTCTTATTTCTTAGACCGTTTCTGGCGCAAGGGAAACAATTTTCATATATCCCCTTTCTCGAAGTTCACGGGCAACCGGTCCAAAGATACGGGTACCTTTTGGGTTCGTGCCATCAGTATCCAGGATAACTACGGCATTATCGTCAAATTTTACAGTTGAGCCGTCTTTACGGCGCCATTCTTTTGCTGTGCGAACAACAACTGCTCTTACTACTTCATGGGTTTTAACAGATCCCTGTGAAGTAGCTTCTTTAATCGACCCGACTACAACATCACCAACACGGGCATATCGACGGGTTGATCCGCCCAGAACTCGAATTACCAGCAGTTCGCGGGCCCCAGAGTTGTCGGCAACATTTACTCTTGATTCTTGTTGTATCATTCCTGACTCCGTTTAGGCTTGCTGAGTAGAAACCGTTTTTCTAATGATTTCTTCCACAGCCCACCGTTTTGTCTTTGAAATCGGTTTGGATTCCACTATCAGAACTTTATCGCCGATATCGCATCCTAATTCATCATGCGCCTTAACTGAAGTATGGCGGTCGATGACTTTTTTGTATAGGCGATGGCGGAACCGCCGGGCAATCCTAACAGTAACTGTCTTATCCATTTTATTGCTGGTTACAACACCAGTCATATGACGGCGTTCACTCATGATTCACCTTCCAGCTCGCGTTCTCGTAATATTGTTTCAAATCTGGCAATCAAACGCCTGATCTCTGTTATCCGGGAGGTATTCAATAACTCACCGGTTGATTGTTGAAACCTGAGATTCATCATTTCTTCCCTGGTTTCATCAATCTGAGCTTGTATTTCTTCGTCCGCTAAGGCCCGGATTTCTTCTGCATTCATGCGCTTTCTCCTACTTCTTCTCGGCGGACTACTTTTGTTTTTATGGGTAACTTGTAGGAAGCAAGCCGCAATGCCTCAACTGCCACACTCTCCCCAACATCTCCACCTATTTCAAACATGATCCTTCCGGGTTTAACAACAGCAGCCCAATATTCAACATCGCCTTTGCCTTTACCCATTCGGGATTCAGCCGCTCGTTTTGTGATCGGTTTATCAGGAAAGATACGAATCCAAACTTTACCTCGGCGCTTCATAGCTCTAACCATAGCTCGGCGAGAAGCCTCAATTTGCCGGGCAGTGATCCAGGCAGGTTCCAAGGCCTGAAGCCCGTAATCACCAAAGTGCAGTTCCGAGCCGCGGTATGCTTTCCCTTTCATTCGACCACGCATCTGTTTTCTAAATTTGACACGTTTTGGCATCAACATGTTACTAATCCTCTCATTTCTCCGCTGAAATCTAAAAAGCTAAACCTTATTTACTGACGTAAACTCCGTCATGTGCTTCTTCTTCTTCGTCTTCGTCCAGTACTGGCAGGACTTCACCCTTATAGATCCATACTTTTACGCCAATATTGCCGTAAGTAGTAGCCGCTTCAGCCAGTGCATAATCAATATCAGCCCTTAATGTCTGACGTGGAACCCGTCCTTCCCGCATATGAATGGTTCGGGACATTTCAGCACCGCCCAGGCGGCCTGAAACCTCAATCCGTATACCTTCGGCTCCTTCCCTCATTGTGCGCTGGATGGTCCGCTTCATAGCCCGTGAAAAACTGATCCGGCTTTCAATCTGGCGTGCTACATTTACTGCCACCAGGTAAGCATCCAGGTCAGGGGCTTCAATCTCTTTGATATCCACATCAATAGTCTTTCCGACCAGCCCTTCCAAACTACTGCGCATGATCTTAACATTTGCGCCTTTCCGGCCAATCAAAACACCAGGTTTTGAAGTATGGATGATAACTTTTACTTTCCCCGGGAACCGTTCAATTTCAATCTTGGAAATACCTGCTTTATCCGCTTCTTCATGAATCAAGTTTCGAATCGCGAGATCTTCCTGCAAGTGCTCCACATATTGATCACCTTCGGCAAACCAATGTGCATCCCAGGTCTTGGTAACTTTTAAACGAAATCCAATTGGATGTACTTTACGACCCATAATTTCTCCTACTGATCACGTCCGCCCACAGAAAACTCGATTTTGGGGCAGTTGCTTTCATCAATCGTTCCTATGCCTCTTCATGTTCTCTTAATACAATAGAAAAGTGTGATGACCGGCGCAGACGGGGTTTCACCCGTCCCCGGGCTCCAAAGCGGCGCCACTTGCGGGTCGGCCCTTCATCAGCAACAAAATAGTGAATGTATAAATCATACCGGTTAAGACCTAAGTTATTCTCCGCATTAGCAATCGCTGAATTAATCAGTTTTGAAACGGGGAGAGCAGCTTTGTTGGGAGTGAAACTCAACACTTCCAAGGCCTCTACAACGTCTTTTCCTCGCACCAGGTCAATTACCAGGCGCGCTTTTTGCGCGGAAACAGGGATATGACGTGCTCTTGCTTTGATATTTTTTTCCATATCTAAATCTCCCCGGCTGCGGAGTCATCAGTTTCCGTCTTACGGGATGTTCGCTTCGCCGCTAAATGCCCACGGAATGTCCGGGTAGGAGCAAATTCACCCAGGCGATGTCCAACCATATTCTCTGTGATATAAATCGGAACGTGCCGGCGGCCATCATGAACCGCGATCGTGTGCCCCACCAATTGGGGGAAAATAACACTGGCTCGGCTCCAGGTCCGAATTACTTTCTTCTCTCCACGCTCATTCATGGCTTCAATTTTCTTTAATAACTTGGGGTCTATGAATGGACCCTTTTTCAGTGATCTTGACATACCTTCAACTCCTAATGCATTGCCTTGATTTGCTGCAATACAGGAACATTTTAGCGACGTTTCTTCTTTCCGACCCGTCGATCCCGGACAATATACTTACCGGTTCTCTTATTCCGGCGGGTTTTTGCACCCAGTGTTTTCTTACCCCAGGGGCTCTTGGGACTCGGCATACCTATCGGAGAACGGCCTTCACCACCTCCATGCGGATGGTCCCGGGGAGACATAGCAGATCCACGGACAGTGGGGCGGATGCCCATATGGCGTTTCCTGCCTGCTTTACCCAGATTAATAAGACCATGATCAACATTGCCCACCTGGCCGATTGTTGCCATGCAGGTCTGCCGGATCAGGCGAATTTCTCCCGAAGGCAATCGGACCTGACCGTATTTTCCTTCTTTGGCAATTAATCTGGCAGATGTGCCCGCGGAGCGCACCAACTGCCCTCCTGCTCCTTCTTTCAACTCAATATTATGGATTCGGGTACCGGTTGGAATAACGCTTAAGGGCAACATATTCCCAGGAGCAATTTCTCCTTCCAGTCCGGATACCACGGTATCACCTACTCGCAATCCTACTGGAGCGATGATATACCGCTTCTCGCCATCAGCATAAAACAGCAAAGCCAATCTGGCTGTCCGATTGGGGTCATATTCGATTCCGGCAACCCGGGCAGGAATATTATGTTTCTCCCGCTTAAAATCCACCACGCGGTATTTCCGTTTATGACCTCCACCTCGATGGCGGACAGTGATCCGTCCGTAGGTGTTACGCCCACCTTTTTTCCGGAGCGGTTTCACTAATGAACGTTCTGGTTTATCCTTAGTAATTTCTTCAAATGTATAGCCGGTTCGCCCACGCATACCCGGGGTAACTGGCTTATATTTCTTTACTGCCATTACCGAACTCCTTCAAATACAGAAATCGTATCGCCGGAGGCCAGGGTGACAACAGCTTTTTTATAAGCACTGCGTCTAACTAATACCCGGCGGCTTTGCGCACGGCGAGATCTTTTTGCTGGCATAACCATCGTATTTACCCGAAGAACTTTTACTTCAAATATTGTCTCAACGGCTTCTTTGATCATGCTTTTGGTTGCATCATCCGCCACTTCAAATACAAATTGATTCAATTTTGCATACTGGTGGCTTGATTTTTCAGTTAGTATCGGTCGTCGTAAAACATCATATATCGAGGTCATCGCCTTACTCCCGTAATAAATTCTCCGAGATCCGGTCCAATCCTGATTTGACAAGGATGACCTTCTCATGTCCCAATAAATCTCGAATATTCAAGTAATCCGCCAGCAAAATATTCGCATCCGGCAAATTATTACTCGCCCGGACCAACAATTCATAATTTTCATCCCGTTCGGGATAAACAATCAGGCAATCTTGACCGCCGGTAATTTTTTCCAGCGTTTCGATCATCAACTGAGTTTTGGGTTCCTTCAGAGCAAATTTGTCAACGATGAACATTTCCTCTAAAGAATGTTTTAAAGTGATTGCCGATCGCAAAGCAGCTCTGCGCATTTTCTTGGGCATCTTCTGCTCGTACGAACGGGGTTTGGGAGTGAAGATCTTGCCTCCTCCCACCCACTGAGCTGCCCTGATAGAGCCTTGGCGAGCCCTTCCTGTACCTTTCTGACGCCAGGGTTTCCGACCGCCACCAGAGACTTCGCTTCTGCCTTTGGTGCTGTGTCTTCCAAGCCGCTGATGCGCCAGTTGGCGAACATAGGCTTGATGCATCATATCTATGTTAACCGGGGCATCAAAAATCTCTCCTGGCAGTTCGACAGTATCAATTTCCTTACCCTTCATATTGATAACATTTGCTTCCATAATCTTTTGCTCCAACCGGTTACTGTTTCCGGGCTTCTTTTATTATGACCAACCCGTTTTTGGGTCCTGGTACTGAACCACGGACTGCAATAATATTATTCTCAGGATCAATCCGGGAAACCAGCAGGCTCTGGGATGTTACTGTTTCATTTCCCATCCGCCCGGGCATCCTCTTTCCTTTAAAAACGCGTCCTGGTGTTGATCCGGCACCGATTGAACCCGGTGCGCGCTGGCGATCAGATTGACCGTGAGTTTTTGGACCTCCGGAGAATCCGTACCTTTTTACAACACCGGCAAAACCACGTCCTTTGGATTTTCCAACAACGTCAACTCGCTCACCCTCAGCAAATACTTCAACTGTGAGTTTTTCTCCCTCTTTCAATTCCTCATTCGTTCGGAATTCCCTCAGGTGTTTGAGAGCGGGTAGATCGTTTTTCTTCAAGTGGCCAAGTTCTCCACCGGTTAACCGCTGGGGTTTTGCTTCTTCAAAACCCAATTGAACAGCGCTGTATCCATCCTGATCCAATGTGCGGACCTGTGTGACATAACAAGGCCCAGCTTCAATGACTGTAACGGGAACTGCTTTCCCTGAATCATCAAATAACTGGGTCATGCCGACTTTCTTTCCAATTAGCCCTTTCATCTCATTTGTCTCCTACTATTGATTTATTTTCTGGGACTGCCAACTAGGGCTTAGCTTCATCATCCCAAACAACGCAGTAAGCGTATCCTTCGTGAACAACTGGATTTAGTGTTCTCGGTTGGAAACGCTCTTACGTTATCCAATTTTTCGCTGGGTCTTTCTTCCTATTTCTCCAGCGAGACTCTACCTATCTTACGGAAGAGTTTTGTCGAACTTTATTTCCGATTTGCTGCCTGCCGCATTTTGGCGCAGACTGCCTATTATACACTATTAAATTTTAATTTCAATATCAACGCCTGCAGGTAAATTAAGACGCATCAGCAAATCAATCGTTTGTGAATCTGGTTCCAGAACATCAATCAAACGTTTATGTGTCCGGATCTCAAAATGTTCGTGAGAATCCTTGTGAACAAAAGTTGACCGCCGCACGGCAAATTTTTCAATTCTCGTGGGGAGAGGAACCGGACCCACTACCCGGGCTCCGGTTCTCTCGGCGGTTTCAACGATACGTCGTGCGGATTGATCCAACACTCGGTGATCGTAAGCTTTCAGGCGAATTCGAATCTTTTGTTTAGCCATAGTTTTACTCTAGGATCTCAGTGACCACACCGGATGCAACCGTGAGACCACCTTCTCGAATAGCGAACTTTCCACCTTGCTCCAATGCGATCGGTACAATCAGTTCCACTACCATGTTCACATTGTCACCAGGCATTACCATCTCAACACCTTCCGGCAGGGTGATTGACCCTGTCACGTCAATGGTCTTGATATAAAACTGCGGACGGTAGCCGGTGAAGAACGGTTTATGCCGTCCTCCCTCTTCCTGCTTCAGCACGTATACCTCAGTTTTGAATTTAGTGATCGGCTTGATGCTCTTCGGTTTGGCAATTACCATTCCGCGCTCTACTTCATCTCGATCCGTTCCCCTCAGCAGCAATCCTACATTGTCTCCTGCCTGCCCATCATCCAGAATCTTGTGGAACATTTCCACTCCGGTCACCACTGTGTTTATGATCTCATCCTGCATACCGATGATTTCTACAGGATCTCCGGTATGGATTACGCCCCGCTCGATCCTGCCCGTTACCACCGTGCCTCGTCCCTTGATCGTGAACACGTCTTCTATCGGCATCATGAACGGTTTGTCGATCTCTCGTTCCGGTTCCGGTATATATTCATCTACTACCCGCAGCAGCTCTCGGATGCTCTCATATTCTTCTGCGTCCGGATCTTCGCTTTTGCTCTCCAGAGCATGCAGCGCGCTGCCTTTCACTATCGGGGTCTCGTCGCCGGGGAACCCATACTCATTCAGCAGCTCTCTCAGCTCCAGTTCCACCAGCTCTATCAGTTCCGGATCATCCATCTGGTCTATCTTGTTCAGATATACCACCACGCTCGGCACTTCTACCTGGCGGGCCAGGAGCAAGTGCTCCCGGGTCTGCGGCATTGGTCCGTCGGAGGCTGCTACTACCAGTATTGCTCCGTCTACCTGTGCTGCACCGGTGATCATGTTCTTAATGTAGTCACGGTGTCCGGGCATATCCACGTGCGCATAGTGCCGGGCTTCGGTTTCATATTCCACGTGCGAGATGCTGATTGTGATCCCGCGCTCTTTCTCTTCCGGCGCCTTGTCGATCTCGTCAAACGCCATGAAGTCGCCGAATCCTTGCATCGCCGCCACTTTTGTGATCGCCGCTGTTAGGGTCGTTTTCCCATGGTCAATGTGTCCCATCGTGCCCACATTCACATGCGGTTTCGTTCGTTCAAATTTCGCTTTCGCCATAAGTCTTCTCCTGACCTAAAACAATTACCGTTTCTTAATTAATTCCAATTCTTGTCTGGTGAGCTTACTCACCCACTATAATTTTTTGTGATAATTCCATAGATACTTTTGAATAGTGATCAAATTCCATCGTAAAAGCACCCCGGCCTTTGGTTGCGGACCGTAGTTCAGTCGCATAACCAAACATCTCAGCCAGGGGAACCATTGCCCGCACACCTTGAGAACCTCCGGGATGAGCATCCATTCCCTGGACATCTCCTCGGCGGGAATTAACCTGTCCAATTATATCACCCAGAAACTGTTCGGGAATAACAACTTCCACTTTCATGATCGGTTCCTGCAAGACGGGGGATCCTTTTTGAATACCCTGGCGGAAAGCCATCGAGCCGGCCATTTTGAACGCCAGATCACTGGAATCCACATCGTGGGATGATCCATCTATGAGGGTAACTTTCACATCTGTCACCGGATATCCAGCTAATACTCCAGATTCCGCGGCAGCCCGAACACCCTTTTCAACGGCAGAGATATATTCCCTGGGAATAACTCCACCTCTAATCTCTTCCTCAAATACAATACCGCTTCCATCATCACCGGGCTCTAAATTCAGCACAACATGCCCGTATTGACCGTGTCCGCCAGTTTGCTTCACATGACGGTAATTCACTTTATCTACTGAACGGGTTATGGACTCTTTATAAGCTACACGCGGCCGACCGACTCTAGCCTGAACCTTAAATTCACGCAGCATTCGGTCTACCAATACTTCCAAATGTAATTCACCCATACCGGAAATCAAGGTTTGCCCGGTATCTCCATCAACACGAACCTGGAAAGTTGGATCTTCCTCAGATAGTTTTTTCAGGGCAGTTGCTAATTTGTCCTGATCGGCAGTTGTTTTGGGTTCAATCGCGACCATAATTACCGGATCTGGGAAAGATATGGTTTCCAGAAGAACTGGAGATCCAATCTCACATAGCGTATCCCCGGTGAAACTGTTCTTTAATCCCAGCACCGCCGCGATATCACCCGCACCGGCTTTTTCAATATCCTCTCGCCGATCAGCATACATTCTAATTAATCGACCAATTCGTTCGCGTTTCTGTTTACCTGGATTTAATACCGTAGTACCCTGTTCAATCATTCCAGAGTAAATCCGGATATACGCCAACCTGCCCACATAAGGATCTGTAACGATCTTAAACACCAATCCGCTGAGCGGTTCGTCATCATCTGGTTTTCTAGTTAGCGTTTCATTAGTTTTAGGGTCAATGCCTTCCACCGGTGGTATATCTAGCGGGGATGGCAAATAATCAATGACCGCGTCCAATAATGGCTGTACACCTGTGCTAATAAGTGAACTACCGCAGAGAACCGGAGTAATTTGATTATTGATTACCGCTGCCCGAAGGGCTATCTTTAATTCATCCTCTCCAATCTCGGTTTCTTCCAAAAATTTCACAGTCAATTCTTCATCCGTTTCAGCTATTGCTTCAATCAGT
>Ga0255374_10092_pt1 | contig 11535 bp, 9 predicted proteins | sample ANMaggSeSYBR01H4_FD_182088 | JGI IMG/M metagenome (GOLD analysis project Ga0255374, IMG submission 182088) | Sediment cell enrichment communities from methane seep in Santa Monica Basin, California, United Staets - ANME aggregate JGI... | ecosystem: Environmental > Aquatic > Marine > Cold seeps >... | reverse complement strand
TGATCAAAGCCTGATGCCAAATTCCACATATCCACACAGTTTTCTTCTGAAATGGGAGCAAAATCACAAAGCACCAGAGAGAAAAATGCTGCCCGTTCATCCTGGACATTCTTGACGATCCCAGCTTTTTTTTCAAAAGAAAATCTATCAAGTTCTGGGTCATTAAGCTCGGCTTTAACAGTCCACGCACGTTGATGACATCCCCCTCTGTCAGATGTTGCATAGGCTAGTCCCATACCAAATGTTCCCCGCGGATCATAGCCTGGTATCTCCAGCCCTTTGACGTGCACGGCGTAATCCTTAGAATCTTTTCCCAGTTTCTCTGAGGCAATTCTTACTCCCTCAGCCAGAATATCACCAACCTTCCCTTTCCGATGGGCGATGTCATCTATGAGTCTTGCCAGTTCCTCAGCCTTTCCCCAGCCAATATCATTTCCACCAAGCTCTTTGCTGGTGATGATTCCTCTTATGTGTGACTCAATTGCAAAACCTAACACCCCACCTAGCGAGATTGTATCCATTCCAAGTTCATTGCATCTTTCGTTGAGATATGCCACATCTTCAACAGAATTCATACCCAAATTGGAACCCATAAGTGCTAAGGTTTCATATTCAGGTCCCACAAGCGAAATGCCTTTGTGAGGTCCTGATTTGATAGATGATCTATTCCAACATGCAATCACACAGTTATAGCATGCTCCACCTCTATCTACAATCCTCTTTTGCATGGCCTCCGCATTTATCTCATCAGCATGCTCAAAACATCCCTCCTGATAATTTCTAGTTGGGATGAGCCCCTCGTCATTAACAGTTTTAACCCAATATGGAGTGCCATACTTTTTTCTAATAGGTACAAAATCATTTTCCTTGATCTGTTTTAAAACCTCCTTTGATACCTTACGGAATCCATCTGGATCATGTAATGGCACCTTGTTACTACCATTAATAGCAATAGCTTTGAGATTCTTGGAACCCATAACTGCCCCCGGTCCACCTCTTCCTGCATGACGGTGTCCATCTATGGTTATAGCTGAGAACTTTACGAGATTTTCCCCTGCTGGTCCAATAAGAGCAGTCCTCACTCGTCCTTCAGTCTGCTGAAGCCAGTTATGCATTTCAAGGCATTCTTTTCCCCATATTTCAGAGGCATCTTTGAACTCAACTGAATCATCATTTATAACAATGTAAACTGGTGTATTAGATCGCCCTTTGAATATTATAAAATCCCAGCCTGCTTTCTTCATTTCTGCAGCGAAGATACCGCCAAAATGAGAGTCTAGATAAAGGCCAGTTTGAGGAGATTTGGTCACTACAGTTCCCCTACCTGAAGTCTGAGTTGAAGTACCAGTAAGAGGTCCAGTTGTAAACATCAGAAGATTTTCTGGCGATAAAGGATCTGCCCCTTTTGGAAGTCTATCAAATAATATCTTAGCTCCAAGTCCTTTAGCCCCGATGAAATCTCTAGCATCATTCATGTCGGTTTCTTCTACAGATGTAGCACGATTGTTTAAATCAATAATTAGCATTTTTCCGGTGTATCCGCCACTCATTTAATCACATTCCTTTATTAGACAAATTTCAGGATTATCTCCTGATAATAATTTACCCTTTCGACTTTCGGTTTATCTCCAAAAGATCGATGAGCAGTGAGAAACCAGTTTCACGGCGACCAGCACCAGGTCCGATAATAGTAACCGAACCCAATTCATCGGTGTGATATGTCAATGCATTTATAGCCTCGCAAACACCAGCCAGAGGATCGCTAAGAGGTAACTTTTCTGGCCAAACCTTCGCCTTTACAGAACCATCGGGTTGGATTTCTGCACTTCCAATAAGTTTCCACCGTTTTCCCTCTGCCTTTGCCTTCTTAACATCTTCTCCGGTGATTTCAGTTATGCCTTTTCTTTCTACATCTTCCCAAGACAAATTCTTTCCCAAGACAACGTTAGATAAAATGACCACCTTACCAAGGGCATCCAGACCTTCCACATCTCCAGTCGGATCCGCTTCAGCATACCCGAGCTCTTGTGCCTTCTTTAGAGCATCATCGTAAGACATTCCCTCTTCCATTCTGGTAAGGATATAATTAGTAGTACCATTTAGTATACCTTTGAAACCACTGATTTTGTTTCCTGCAAGGGCGTATTTGGCAAGATTCAATACAGGAGTGCCAGCTAACACAACGCCTTCAAATCCATAGTGTGCATTATTGGCTGCTGCCATATCTACAAGTTCTACGGCTTGCTTTACCACAGGCCCCTTATTAGTAGATATCACATTCTTTCCTGCGTCAAGGGCAGCCTTGATGTGTGTAAGAGCTGGCTCCCCTGTTTTGACATCGGTAAATGTGACTTCTATAATCGTATCGGCATTGGTCTTGCTTATGGTAGCTAGGCTGTCCATACCTTTAACACCGGTAGGATAATCATCCAACTTCTTGCCCTTTTTTACAATATCGAGTATTTTGGCCATGTCAAGACCGTTTTCATCATAAATGGAACCTTTCATAATATCAGAAACAGCTACTATTGTGTAGTGGAAGCCATATTTTTCCGCAAGCCACTCCTTTTTTTCCATAAGTATCTCTGTCAGACCTTGACCTACAACACCAAAACCTATGAACGCTAATTTGAAATGCATAATTACTCATCCCTGTGATGTAGTTTTGGTGCAGCAATAAATGTCAGACCTTTTTCAGTTAAAACACGGGCGGTATTATTTATGGTCTCGTGCTTGTCCAAGTAATTCTGAGTGAGAGCAGGCATAAGTCCTTTCTCAGCTATCTCTGTCTTAGGGAGGAAATACTCAGCAATGTCAGAAGGATGCTCCCTTTTCTCCTCTACCGCAATTTCTCCACCTTCGTGCTTGGCACTGATGTTTTTTACCTTTGATGCAATCTCCAAAAGTTCATCCCTTCTATCATAGGGTTGAATTACAATGCTCTTCCATGTCTCAAAAATATGATGCTCAAATCGGACGAAGTCCTCAAGTCCCAAAGATTTTCTTATGTCGCCGCTGAACTCTATTGTGGTGTTATTAACAGAGTTGGAAAAGTTGAATCCTATAAGAGACGTAGAGCCATCCTTTCTTGAAAACAACCGTGCAGCCATGAGAGTCCAGAAAACAGCATATGGATTGTCGTTTCCCATGTAGACAGATATCTTGAACTCGACATCTATCCCAAGTTTGTGTATCATATACGCAAGAAGTATAGTTCCAGGGTTAATGTTAAGAACCTGCTTTACACCGTAATTAGTATAATAATAGAGAAACTCGCCTACCCATTTGATCGGATGGTCATTTGGTTGGCCTATACCACCAAAATAGCCCGTGATTGTCTCAGGTCCCCCTAGATGAATATTGGAGCCGTCGGTACCTTTTGTATCAAGTGTTTCACACCAGCTTGCCCCTATGATTTGCATGGCTGCAGTCACCGCCAGTAAATCATTGTCTTCCACCTGTTCCTTCATGCACCTCACTCTTATAAAACGACCTGGCATCAGTTCACCTTTTTCCACTGCCTGGCGTGCTTGAGTCATAAAAAACGGGAAGTACTGACAGGCGCTTATCTCCAAGGTAACCGCAAATTCCTCATTAAACTTCATTTCCTTAAACTTGTCATCCAGCACCTTTTTACGGTATTCGTCAACAGTAATAAATGTTCCATTGTCCCTCTGTTCTATGAGCCATTCCAGATCCTTTACATATGGAGAATTCTTCTTCCTTAATCTTGCTATAAGGGCATCTACATTGCCTGCTTCTCTGGCCTTTCGATTTATCTCTTCAGGTCCACCGTACTTTTCAACTACGGCCAATATATCATTAACTAGTTTATTCTTAGGATTCATCAAAAAAGCATTTATCTCATCTAATCTTTTACTTTCTATAGCTAGTTTATCTCGAATATCTTTAGACATGTACAATACCTCCCTACTACTACAAATTTTAGGTTTTGAAGGGCAAATGAAACAGCGTTATAAATAATATTTGGTTCGTTATAATCTGTAGGGCGTTAATCCCTATGCTTTCAATAACTACCCTCATCCTAATCATTGCAAAAAATTAATTAGGTAGATTCTCCGTCAAGGATATGGAGATTGAAATGATTATTTCACAACTTAGTATAGCACCGGTTGGAAAAGATGTAAGTCTCAGCAAATATGTGAAAACTGCACTAAACGTCCTTGAAAAGAGTAATATAAAATTCGAAACAAACGCCATGGCAACAGTTATTGAAACCGAGGATCTTGAGACACTATTCAAGGTAGTTGAAGAAGCCCATAAAGCAGTAATGAAATCAGGAGCAAAAAGAGTGATCACGGAGTTAAAGATAGATGACCGGGGAGATAAAAACGTGACGATGAAATCTAAGTTAAAATCCGTTCAATAAATTTTGTTTTGAGGTTATTCAAAACAGTTATATGCACCATTTTCATTCCCTGTTTCGGGAGTGTAATAATTGTGTCATCAAAAGCTTTAGTTGAAATATGTTTTCACGGACGTGGTGGGCAGGGTTCTGTCACAGCAGCAAATCTACTTGTGGCAGCAGCATTAAAAGATGGGAATAAAGGCGTTCAAGCGTTTCCACTTTTTGGTGCGGAGCGACGTGGTGCACCGGTAAGGGCATTTGCTCGCATATCAGATGAAGAAATTCATCTCCGAAGCGAGGTATATTCCCCCGATATAGTAATCGTACTCGATGAGAGCATTATAGAAATAGTTGATGTCCTTAAAGGCTTGAAGAAGGGCGGTAAAATTTTAATAAATACTAACAAAGAACCAGAGGATTTTGATTTTTCCAATAAATATCAAGTTGCCACTGTTGATGCAACTGGTGTAGCAATAAAACATGATATTCTTGTTGGCGGTATTCCTGTTGTTAATACGCCTATTCTTGGTGCTGTCCCAAAAATTTTAGATCGTGTGACATTGTCATCGATTCAAGCAGTTATAAAAAATAAATGGAAAGGAGAAGGTGGTGAAATAAACGTGAAGGCTACACAAGATGCATACGACTCTGTGGAGGTGAACTTTTGAAAAAATACGATGTTGTTACAACAATTTCTTACCCGAAAAAAGGCGCGATGGGGAAGACAGGTAGCTGGAGAGTCTTCAGACCAATTCTTGATAAAACAAAATGTGTAAAATGTCTGCGATGTTGGATTTATTGCCCTGAAGGTACTGTTATCAGAAACAAAGATGACACAGTTGACATTGATTATGAATATTGCAAGGGTTGTGGCATATGTGCCAATGTATGTAAGGTGAAAGCTATTACTATGGAAAGGGAGGCAAAGAAAAAATGACTGTGATGATTGATACTGGAAACTATATTGCTGCAAAGGCTGCAGTTATGGCTCGCCCAGATGTTGTTGCTGCCTATCCTATTACACCTCAAACTACACTTGTAGAAGGTATTGCCAACTATGTAAAAACTGGCGAATTCAAAGGCGAATACATCTGTGTGGAAAGTGAGCATTCTGCTATGTCCGCATGTATTGGGGCCAGCGCTGCAGGTGTGAGAACGTTCACCGGCACTTCTTCGCACGGTTTGTTGCTTATGCATGAGATGCTTCATTGGGCAGCACTTGCACGTCTCCCAGTTGTTATGTGTAATATTAATCGAGTTGTCGGTCCTGGTTGGAATATCTGGACTGATGAAAACGACTCGATCTCCCAACGTGACACGGGTTGGATCCAATTTTATTGTAGTAGTAATCAGGAGATATTCGATACAGTTATTCAATCGTTCAAGCTAGCAGAAAATAAAAAGGTATTGTTACCGGTGATGATTAATTACAACGCGTTCATCTTATCACATACATCTATGCCTGTATATATCCCTGAACAAAAGGAAATTGATGATTTTCTCCAAAAATATAAACCACAGTGGAAACTAGACGTTAATAACCCAATAACCTTTGGAAATATTATCCTTCCGGCAGATTATGAAAAAATTAGAAAAGATATGCAGAACTCCCAGGAAAATGCCAAAAAACTAATACCTGAAATAGCAAAGGAATGGAAAAAGAAGTTTGGTAGATATCATGGAGATTTGATAGAAGAATACAAGTGTGACGGTGCAGACCATATTCTTCTTGCCATGGGTGCAATAGGTTCCGAGAGCAAAGCATCTATTAATAATCTCAGAAAAGAAGGTTTGAAGATTGGGCTTGCTCGTGTTCGTACTTTTAGGCCGTTTCCCAATGAGGAAATATTAAAACTAGGTAAACAAGCCGATTTGATTGTTATTGATCGAAATATATCTATAGGATCTGAAGGAGCATTGTTTAGCGAGGTGAAAGCCTCATTATATGGTAAGTCGGATACTAAGGTCCATGGCTTCATTGCAGGTCTTGGCGGAAAAGATGTTACGTACAACGACATTGAAACAATTTGTAGGAAAGTTGTAGAAGGCAAGGCAAAAGATTGTGAATGGTATGGACTTGAGGGAGGCGAAAAATAATGGCCATTAAAAATTTACCCGTTGAAGAATGTATGATTCCTGGAAGTGCTGCATGTCCCGGTTGTCCTGCAACAATGGCACTACGCATCGTTTTTAAAGCACTTGGAAAAAATACGGTAATGGTCGTTCCTGCTTGTTGTACAGCAGTTATCGAGAGTCTTTATCCCAATACATCATTTGATGTGCCCGTGATGAATATTGCATTTGAGGCCGCCGCTGCCGGCGCATCTGGTGTAGAAGCAGCATTGAGACAACAAGGAAAAGGTGATACTACAGTTGTTGCATGGGCTGGTGATGGTGGTACTTATGACATAGGTATCCAAGCACTTTCTGGTGCACTTGAACGACAGACCAACTTCATCTATATATGTTACAATAATCAGATATATTCAAATACAGGCGTCCAACGAAGTGGAGCTACCCCATATGGTGCATGGACTACAACAACAGTTGGCGGTAAAACAGAATTCAGAAAAGAAATGGGGGAAATTATCCAAGCGCATCACATACCATATGCTGCCCAAGCATGTGTTAGCTACCCTGAAGACCTCTATAACAAGTTAAAAAAAGCTAAGAGCATTAAAGGACCGAAATATTTAGAGATAATGGCACCTTGTCCCCCTGGATGGCGTTTTGGTATGGAAAAAACCGTTGATATGGGGATAATGGCCGTTGAAACAGGTGCATGGGCCCTATATGAATGTGAAAACGATGTCGTTACTTTCAACGGTAAAAGCAAACTCATTCTAGAGGAGAAAATCCAGCGTAAATCTATTGAAGAATGGATAAAACAACAGGGACGTTTCAGTCATCTTTTTAAACCAAAGAAGGATGTTAAAAGAATCAAGGCCATTGAGGATCATACAGATCAGATTTGGGAAAGATACAGGAGAAAATATCTGTAAACATCAATAAGTAAAATAGGAGTGTGAATATAAATGGAGGTTGCAATTAATGTATGCAAAGGAAATGCTGAAACAGAGCCTCCCCCTGCTAATATTCTGCGGGCTTGGTGGAATAGTTGCGGGAAGCACACTTGGCGTAATGGCAGACATACTTCAGAATATCCCAGGTCTTATTGTAGTGATACCAGCAATTATTGCTTTGCGTGGTAATATTAGTACAGCATTTGGTTCCAGACTAGGTTCCGCATATCATCTTGGTATTATTGATGCTGAAAACATGTGGAACGATGAACTTAAACAGAATATTATTGGCTCTCTTGTTTTGAGTTTTCTTATCTCCATTATAATTGGAATTCTTGCCTATATTACTACTATATTATTCTTTGATGTTCATCCAGACCCTTTAAAACTTATTTCAATTGTTTTACTGGCAGGCGTTATATCTGCCATAATTCTCACTCTGATGACAATCGTTATCATTTTCATTGTATTCAAACGTGGATACGATCCAGATAATATTACAGGACCTGCCCTAGCCACTTTTGGAGATATTGTAACAATGTTTTGCATTTTTGGTAGTGCCATTTTAGTGGAGGTGATAATGTGATTTACAACTGGAAAAAAATTGTAAGATTCGGTTTACCTCTGCTCACATTGTGTATTTTTATTGAGATCTTTGCTGGTCAGATGTTACATCTTGGTCAAAAAACATTGGTAGTTTTTCCAATATTTCTTATTTCCATTCCAGTTATCAATGGAGTTGGGGGGAACATCGGTAGCATTCTAGGCGCACGTTTGGCTTCTGGTCTACATGTGGGATATATTAGTCTCAATGTCAAGGATGACAAGATGCGAGAAAACCTAATCACCGCTATTTTGATGGGTAGGCGAGTTTCTCTATTATTATACTAATTACGGTGTAAAGCAGGTTCTTAACATTAACCCTGGAACTATACTTCTTGCGTATATGATACACAAACTTGGGATAGATGTCGAGTTCAAGATATCTGTCTACATGGGAAACGACAATCCATATGCTGTTTTCTGGACTCTCATGGCTGCACGGTTGTTTTCAAGAAAGGATGGCTCTACGTCTCTTATAGGATTCAACTTTTCCAACTCTGTTAATAACACCACAATAGAGTTCAGCGGCGACATAAGAAAATCTTTGGGACTTGAGGACTTCGTCCGATTTGAGCATCATATTTTTGAGACATGGAAGAGCATTGTAATTCAACCCTATGATAGAAGGGATGAACTTTTGGAGATTGCATCAAAGGTAAAAAACATCAGTGCCAAGCACGAAGGTGGAGAAATTGCGGTAGAGGAGAAAAGGGAGCATCCTTCTGACATTGCTGAGTATTTCCTCCCTAAGACAGAGATAGCTGAGAAAGGACTTATGCCTGCTCTCACTCAGAATTACTTGGACAAGCACGAGACCATAAATAATACCGCCCGTGTTTTAACTGAAAAAGGTCTGACATTTATTGCTGCACCAAAACTACATCACAGGGATGAGTAATTATGCATTTCAAATTAGCGTTCATAGGTTTTGGTGTTGTAGGTCAAGGTCTGACAGAGATACTTATGGAAAAAAAGGAGTGGCTTGCGGAAAAATATGGCTTCCACTACACAATAGTAGCTGTTTCTGATATTATGAAAGGTTCCATTTATGATGAAAACGGTCTTGACATGGCCAAAATACTCGATATTGTAAAAAAGGGCAAGAAGTTGGATGATTATCCTACCGGTGTTAAAGGTATGGACAGCCTAGCTACCATAAGCAAGACCAATGCCGATACGATTATAGAAGTCACATTTACCGATGTCAAAACAGGGGAGCCAGCTCTTACACACATCAAGGCTGCCCTTGACGCAGGAAAGAATGTGATATCTACTAATAAGGGGCCTGTGGTAAAGCAAGCCGTAGAACTTGTAGATATGGCAGCAGCCAATAATGCACACTATGGATTTGAAGGCGTTGTGTTAGCTGGCACTCCTGTATTGAATCTTGCCAAATACGCCCTTGCAGGAAACAAAATCAGTGGTTTCAAAGGTATACTAAATGGTACTACTAATTATATCCTTACCAGAATGGAAGAGGGAATGTCTTACGATGATGCTCTAAAGAAGGCACAAGAGCTCGGGTATGCTGAAGCGGATCCGACTGGAGATGTGGAAGGTCTGGATGCCCTTGGTAAGGTGGTCATTTTATCTAACGTTGTCTTGGGAAAGAATTTGTCTTGGGAAGATGTAGAAAGAAAAGGCATAACTGAAATCACCGGAGAAGATGTTAAGAAGGCAAAGGCAGAGGGAAAACGGTGGAAACTTATTGGAAGTGCAGAAATCCAACCCGATGGTTCTGTAAAGGCGAAGGTTTGGCCAGAAAAGTTACCTCTTAGCGATCCTCTGGCTGGTGTTTGCGAGGCTATAAATGCATTGACATATCACACCGATGAATTGGGTTCGGTTACTATTATCGGACCTGGTGCTGGTCGCCGTGAAACTGGTTTCTCACTGCTCATCGATCTTTTGGAGATAAACCGAAAGTCGAAAGGGTAAATTATTATCAGGAGATAATCCTGAAATTTGTCTAATAAAGGAATGTGATTAAATGAGTGGCGGATACACCGGAAAAATGCTAATTATTGATTTAAACAATCGTGCTACATCTGTAGAAGAAACCGACATGAATGATGCTAGAGATTTCATCGGGGCTAAAGGACTTGGAGCTAAGATATTATTTGATAGACTTCCAAAAGGGGCAGATCCTTTATCGCCAGAAAATCTTCTGATGTTTACAACTGGACCTCTTACTGGTACTTCAACTCAGACTTCAGGTAGGGGAACTGTAGTGACCAAATCTCCTCAAACTGGCCTTTATCTAGACTCTCATTTTGGCGGTATCTTCGCTGCAGAAATGAAGAAAGCAGGCTGGGATTTTATAATATTCAAAGGGCGATCTAATACACCAGTTTACATTGTTATAAATGATGATTCAGTTGAGTTCAAAGATGCCTCTGAAATATGGGGAAAAGAATGCCTTGAAATGCATAACTGGCTTCAGCAGACTGAAGGACGAGTGAGGACTGCTCTTATTGGACCAGCAGGGGAAAATCTCGTAAAGTTCTCAGCTATAACCATAGATGGACACCGTCATGCAGGAAGAGGTGGACCGGGGGCAGTTATGGGTTCCAAGAATCTCAAAGCTATTGCTATTAATGGTAGTAACAAGGTGCCATTACATGATCCAGATGGATTCCGTAAGGTATCAAAGGAGGTTTTAAAACAGATCAAGGAAAATGATTTTGTACCTATTAGAAAAAAGTATGGCACTCCATATTGGGTTAAAACTGTTAATGACGAGGGGCTCATCCCAACTAGAAATTATCAGGAGGGATGTTTTGAGCATGCTGATGAGATAAATGCGGAGGCCATGCAAAAGAGGATTGTAGATAGAGGTGGAGCATGCTATAACTGTGTGATTGCATGTTGGAATAGATCATCTATCAAATCAGGACCTCACAAAGGCATTTCGCTTGTGGGACCTGAATATGAAACCTTAGCACTTATGGGTTCCAATTTGGGTATGAATTCTGTTGAAGATGTGGCATATCTCAACGAAAGATGCAATGAACTTGGAATGGATACAATCTCGCTAGGTGGGGTGTTAGGTTTTGCAATTGAGTCACACATAAGAGGAATCATCACCAGCAAAGAGCTTGGTGGAAATGATATTGGCTGGGGAAAGGCTGAGGAACTGGCAAGACTCATAGATGACATCGCCCATCGGAAAGGGAAGGTTGGTGATATTCTGGCTGAGGGAGTAAGAATTGCCTCAGAGAAACTGGGAAAAGATTCTAAGGATTACGCCGTGCACGTCAAAGGGCTGGAGATACCAGGCTATGATCCGCGGGGAACATTTGGTATGGGACTAGCCTATGCAACATCTGACAGAGGGGGATGTCATCAACGTGCGTGGACTGTTAAAGCCGAGCTTAATGACCCAGAACTTGATAGATTTTCTTTTGAAAAAAAAGCTGGGATCGTCAAGAATGTCCAGGATGAACGGGCAGCATTTTTCTCTCTGGTGCTTTGTGATTTTGCTCCCATTTCAGAAGAAAACTGTGTGGATATGTGGAATTTGGCATCAGGCTTTGATCA
>Ga0255374_10091_pt1 | contig 11573 bp, 12 predicted proteins | sample ANMaggSeSYBR01H4_FD_182088 | JGI IMG/M metagenome (GOLD analysis project Ga0255374, IMG submission 182088) | Sediment cell enrichment communities from methane seep in Santa Monica Basin, California, United Staets - ANME aggregate JGI... | ecosystem: Environmental > Aquatic > Marine > Cold seeps >... | reverse complement strand
AGTTTCTTTGATTCCTCATCGAGTTCCATCTGGACCTTATCGTCCCTGTCTGCAACTCCCAGTATATCATTGATCCTCGAAAGGTCCAATCCCAACTCACAGTCGTCTGCTTCAAAGTCATCGAATGCCTCTGGGGTAAGGTCAAAACTTACCATCGCAACGTTTGCAGGGTCGACCGCCCTTACAATAACTCCTTCTGGTGAAATCCTGAACCTTGCTTCGTCCACGAGCACAGAAAGCGTTTCGATCGAATCCTTTAGAAGATATGCATCAATTGTCGCCTTAAACATGTTGTTTCTCCACCGAATAATCTCAATTTCAACTTGCTTATATCATTTCCCATATATATGTTTTCACTGCCTTTTTTAGTACACATATATTTAGTCGTACTCACGCCATGTGAAGCCACATTTGATACATTTGAAAAATCGTGTTTCAGATTCATCGGCAGACCTTAACTGTCTTAGCCACCAGTATGCAGTATTGTTTCCACATTCTTCGCATCTTGCGGTTGTTGTAGGCAGTCCTATATCAGTATCACCTTCAAGGACAGTAACCTCTCTTTCCTCTCTTGATGATGTACTCATAAGTTCTGGAGCGACATCCTTCGTTTTCTCATATCCACATTTTCGACATTTAAGCGTCCCTTCGATCGGGTGCATCATACTTTTACATTTTGGACAGAATTCCATTAATATCATCTCCTGCATCGTCTATCATTTTTCGGTGGTCGAAAGCCAGTTCTGGCAGTTTTTCGGGATCGAACAAAGCTACATCTGCTGCATCAGTGTTCGCTTCCGGCTTTCCATGACCTGTCGCGAGATAGCATACGGACACAGTGTGCCCACGAGGATCGCGTGAAGGGTCTGAATATACTCCGATCAATTTAACAAGATCGATAGATAATCCGGTTTCTTCAAAAGATTCCCTGATTGCCGCAGCTTCAGTTGTCTCGCCTACCTCTACAAAGCCACCAGGTAGTGCAAATTCGTTTTTGAACGGATAATTGCTCCTTTTTACGAGTACAATCTTACCATTTAAGATGATTACGGCATCAACAGTCAATAGGGGTGTTTTTGGGACTGGCATTTTTTACATAACCTTATACATTTAGCAAGATACTATATATGATACCTGTTATAAAGATGCATTATTATGATGGAAAACGTACTTTGGATCGCCGTCGCATTAATGGTGGCATCTGCTATCCTGCCTTCAACAAAAAGGATAAAGTTCCTGCTTGGCGGTTCAGGGTGGGTGTTCTTTTCACTGCACTGGGCTTATCAGCCATTGCATTATATCGCGATAAACGATTATTTCAATGTAATACTTACTATAGCCATTGCTCTTTTCTGCCTGTTCATGGCACAGAACATGGTACGTGGTTACAGTAGTTCCTCAGTTTCTGAAGAAAAGGGCCATCTCAATATTGTGCTAATGGCTACAAGTGCAACTGCTCTTGGTTCTCTTTTCTATTTCCCTTTTGCGAACATACCTTCGCTCAATGAGTGGATAATCTCCACAGTTACTGGCAATACGGTATGGATGCTCCAGATGCTGGGGCATGATGTGGTAGCAAGTGGTAATGGTGTGGTCTATAACGGATATGCTGTTAATATCATACTTGCCTGTACTGCTATTGAGAGCATTGCTTTGTTCACGGGTCTTATAATCTCTATAAACGCTCCGAAAAAGAAGCTCTTCCAGGCTTTCATGGTATCGGTTCCAGTGATCTACACATTGAACCTTGTCAGAAATACCTTTGTGATAGTCGCATATGGTGAACAGTGGTTCGGCCCTGAAAGTTTTGAAGTTGCTCATCATATTATTGCTAAGTTCGGATCAGGGATCGCACTTTTTGTCATAGCCTATGTGGTAATGCGAATATTGCCTGAACTGCTTGACCTGATCGATGGTCTGTGGGAAATGACTACAGAACAGTTAAGGTCGTTTGTACGTAAGATCTAAGGGAATCGGAAATGTTAGCTAAAGATTCTCTTTCATGGGTAGTTACTGTAGTTATCCTAGCAGGTATTTTCCTGACTGCAGCGTTCTTGACGGGAATTGATCTTATATGGTATCTGTTCTATCTCTTTCTCTTCCTCACTGTCTTTGTCACCTGGTTCTTCCGGGACCCTGACAGGACTACCAAGATCTGTGACCATTGTATGTTCTCAGCAGCCGATGGCAGAGTTATTGATGTCAGTGGGCAAAGAGTATGCGTATTCATGAATGTCCATAATGTGCATGTGAACCGTGCACCTATCTCTGGTGTCGTAAAGAGCATAACTCACAAAAAAGGTGGCTATTTGCCTGCTTTTCATAAGGATTCTGAGCGGAACGAACGCACTGTCACAGTGATAAAGAGTAGCCATGGTGATGTGAATGTTACTCAGATAGCCGGTGTAATGGTTCGCAGGATAGTTTCCTACGTCGATGTAGGGGATGAGCTTGTCAATGGTGAGAAGATAGGGATGATCCGTTTTGGCTCCCGTGTCGATGTGACCATTCCGGAAGATTTTGATATTACCTGTAAGGTTGGAGGCCGTGTGTATGCAGGCGAAACGGTAATCGCAAAAGAAAAGGGCTTTAAGGTACGGAAATGACTTTTATAAAAATACTTAAGGTCCCGGATGTTGTGACCCTTGGCAATGCCATGTTCGGTATGCTTTCAATTTTCAGTGCATTTTCCGGAAAAGCTGATATCGCTTTCATCTTTATTCTCTTGGCAGCCATTGCCGATGGTGCGGATGGCTTTCTGGCCCGCAGAATGGGGTCAAGTGCCATAGGTGAAAATCTTGATTCTCTTGCAGATGCTATCTCTTTTGGTACTGCACCGGCAGTTGTCATCTTTTTGATATATGGGCATCTACAGCCTTATCTTGTGGGGGCTGTTGCCTGTATCTATGTTCTCTGTGGTGTTCTCAGACTTGCGAGATTCAACACAAAGAACAAGGCTATCCCTGATTTTGAAGGGCTTCCAATAACTGCTGCAGCTGCTGTTCTTGCCTCTTACCTATTAATGGGGGATAAATACATAATATTGTATGGGATCGTTACGATAATGCTTCTGCTATCGTATCTTATGATAAGTGAACATCCTTATCCCAAACTTCGGCATCCCAAAGCAATGGCCATTATGGCAATTATCTTCATACTTCCAATATTGTCCTATTTCGTCCTGCCGGAATATCTTTCCATCTTTGCCACATTAATGTTCTTATTATTGCTTCTCTATCTCGAATCCCCTATAATGAAGATTCCACGGCAGTATTATGATGAATGAACAATGATATGAATAGAAAAAGTGAAGGGAGTTGTCCCTTCATTGCTCTGCTGTCGCTGTTCTCACACTGACCACGATACCCCGGTCATCAGCATCCACGTCTATGGTAGAACCTTCAAGGGCCTTTCCTTCAATGATCAACTTTGCAACTGCTGTTTCTACCTGGTTCTGAATGACGCGCTTGAGGGGTCGCGCTCCAAAGGCTTCACTATAGCCAGCTTCACCAAGGTAATGTTTTGCCTTCTCTGATATTTCAAGCTCCATTCTCTTCTCTTTAAGCCTCTGTATGAGGTCAGCGACTTTAATGTCAACAATGCTCACAAGCTGTTCCCTTGTCAGTGGTCGGAAAATGGCAAGTTCATCGATACGATTGATGAATTCCGGTCTAAAATATTTGGCAAGTTCATTCTGCGCCATCTCCTGCATTTCTGCGTAATCTTCACCTTCTTCCAGTTTCGAGATGGTGCGGTCAACGCAGATATTAGATGTCATGATGATCAGTGTATTCTTGAAATCCACTGTTCTTCCATGCGAATCGGTCAGTCTTCCATCATCGAGTATCTGGAGCATGACATTGAACACATCAGGGTGGGCCTTTTCGATCTCATCGAAGAGAACGACTGCATAAGGTCGTCTGCGAACCGCTTCTGTAAGCTGTCCTCCTTCCTCATGACCTACATATCCCGGAGGCGCTCCGATAAGGCGTGCGACGGTATGCTTTTCCATGTATTCCGACATATCGATGCGTATCATATTGTTCTCATCATTGAACATTTCCGCAGCAAGTGCCTTTGCAAGTTCGGTCTTGCCAACACCGGTGGGTCCAAGGAAAATAAAACTTCCAATAGGTCGTTTCGGGTCCTTGATACCTGCATAAGCACGTATGATCGCATCTGAAACCGCTTTGACTGTTTCGTTCTGTCCGACAAGTCTCTCATGAAGTTTATCTTCCAGATGTGTAAGCTTCTCACGTTCCCCTTCCATCAACCTTGTTATGGGAATGTTGGTCCATTGACTTACTACCTGTGCAATATCCTCTTCCCAAACCTCTTCCTTGAGGAGCATGTCATCCTGTTGCTCCTGCAACTTTTTTTCCTCTTCTTTATACTGATGTTCCATGGGGGTTAATGTACCGTACTTCAGCTTTGAGGCCAGCTCGAAATCACCGCTGTTCTCAGCAAGTTCGAGCTGTATCTTAACATCTTCGATCTGCTGTTTCAGTGATCCCAGGTTTGCAATGGTATCCTTCTCGCTCTGCCACTTCGCACGCATGGCATCGGATTCAGCACGAATGTCCGCAAGTTCCTTCTCAAGATCAGCAACTCTTTCCTTTGAAACCGCATCCTTCTCTTTTTTCAGGGCCTCTCTTTCTATCTCGAGCTGCAATATCTTACGATCGGCCTCATCAAGTTCGGATGGTTTACTATCAATGGCCGTTCTGACCTTTGCGGCGGCTTCATCAACAAGGTCGATGGCCTTGTCTGGCAGGAACCTGTCCGAAATATAACGGTTACTGAGGACCGCAGCGGCCACGAGTGCAGTATCCTTTATCCTTACTCCGTGGTGAACCTCGTATCTTTCTTTCAGTCCTCTGAGGATGGATATGGTATTTTCTACATCCGGTTGGTCAACAAGGACTGGCAAAAATCTTCTTTCAAGGGCTGCATCCTTTTCTATGTACTTGCGGTATTCGTCAAGCGTAGTAGCACCTATGCAATGCAGTTCACCTCTGGCGAGCATTGGTTTTAGCAAATTTCCTGCGTCCATCGCGCCTTCGGTAGCTCCTGCACCCACAATGGTGTGAAGCTCGTCAATGAACAAAATGATCTGCCCCTCGGAATCAGCAACTTCCTTTAAGACCGCTTTAAGGCGTTCCTCAAACTCTCCTCTGAACTTAGCTCCTGCGATGAGTGCACCCATGTCGAGTGCTATGATCTTCTTGTCCTTCATGTCATCAGGAATATCATGTTTTGCAATACGCAGGGCAAGTCCTTCTACAATAGCTGTCTTACCAACCCCTGCCTCTCCTATGAGTACGGGATTGTTCTTTCTGCGGCGTGAAAGGATCTCGATCGTGTGTCTGATCTCCTGTTCCCTTCCTATTACCGGGTCAAGTTTTCCTTGAGCTGCAAGTTCGGTGATATCAATTCCGTATTTCTTGAGCGGTTCCATTGTGTCTTCCGGATTTTCGCTGGTAATGCGTCGATTCCCCCTTAGTTCTTTGATTGCTTCTAATGTGGCATCCATTGTGATGCCTGCTTTCTCAAGTATTCGGTAACTTGTGCTCTCTTTTTCTTTCAGGAGTGCGATGAGCACATGTTCCACGCTGATGTATTCATCATTCATTGAACCTGCTTCATTTTTAGCCGTGTCGAGTACTCTACTGTATGCCTGACTCACGTAAGTCTGCCCGCTTCCCGACCCGGATACCTTTGGTAGTCCTGACAAATGATCTTCAAGTTTTTTTATTATTGACTGGTTATCAGCCCCCATACTGTCAAGAAGGGTGGGCACAAGCCCGCCATCCTGTTCCACTAATGCAAGCAAAAGATGTTCGCATTCTGTCTGCTGGTTATAATACCTTGCAGCAATAGAGAATGATCTCTGTATGGCTTCCTGTGCTTTTTGTGTAAAACGGTTAAGGTCCATTTTTACCTCCGTATTTGGTGATACAATGGTATTTGAATTTCTGTCTTTTTTGATATCTGATCGTACCTCTGCAACGGAAACATTTCCCCCTGTTCCACGTATCGATCTCAGATATTCAAATGATCTGTTATTGTTTGATCATCAACTTATGTCAAACAATTTTATTTAGTGTATATCACATTTAAACATTTTCCAAAAAAATAGTACTTAGCATGCTTACAAATATTTCCGAAGAGGACGGGGTAACTTCGGAGATCCTTGCAACAACCCTTGGAATTAAACTATCAAGTGTCAATCATCATCTTCGAAACTTCATTGATGCCGGTCTTGTCTACAGGAAAAAAGATCATTGTACCTGCGTGGTGGTAGTCTCAAAGCAGCTGTATGTGAGATGAGAAAGGATTCTGAGGGATATTCGATGAGTTGGAAATGATAGCGGAAGTTATTGACAATGAGGTTGGGCTTAAATGCCGGTCTCATTAAGTTTTTTTTATCTAGCGATGTAAATATTTATTTGTATAATTAAGTTTATATAACTGTTTGAACATACTTGGTTACTGAGCATTGTTTGTGGGACAACTTGTTCAGTTAAATGGTGGAGGCAGTGGGTATTGTCAGCAGAAATAGTTGAGCAGGAACTGGAAGTTTATCACTTGAAATTGGATGACACAGTGAAAGAAAGGGTCGAAGGACTGTCTCGTGTCAATGAGCAGCTTGAAGCAGAAATATTAGAGCATAATAGAGTTGAAGGTCTGATTGGGGATCATGAACTTCTACTTGAAAATATTCTTGAATCGTCGGGTGATGGAATTGCTTTTTTTGATATGGATAATAAGGCCAAATTGATGAATTCACAATACCGGGGTATGTGGAACATTCCTGAAAATATAGGGGTCGATATGGACTATTTGGATATATTTGTGGAATTTGTTTTTCCACAGCTTGAGAATGCTGATAATGTGGCCTCAAAGATACGTGACTTCTCAAGTCGAAAAGAAAAAGATAGTGGCTTGTTAGATCTCAAAGATGGTCGTGTCATTGAATATAATCTGTTCCCGGTTTTCAAAGATAGGTCGATCCAGGGCCATGTCTGTAATTGTCGTGATATAACTATAAACAAAAAAGCGGAATCTGAACTTAAGAAGTATGCGGAGGACCTGGAACATTCTAATGAGCTAAAGGACCTGTTCGCGGATATCTTGCGGCATGATCTGTTGAATCCGGCGGGGTTAGTCAAAGGTTTTCTGAATGTTCTTATACAAAAAGAAGCTGATCCCTATATGCTGGATATGCTCAAAAAAGTGGAAATGAGCAATCAGAAGCTTATCGATATGATCGGGATGGCTGCAAAACTTTCAAGACTTGATTCAGATGAAGAGATCGAGTTCAATATTATCGATCTTGGCTTTATGGTCAACATCGCAAAAGCGAACTTTGGGCCCATGTTCGAGAAAAAGGGTATGAAGGTCGTGTCCCTTTTCAGTGGGAATTATCCTGCAAAGGCCAATATGATGATCGAGGAAGTGTTCGCAAACCTTCTTTCAAATGCTATAAAATACAGCCCCGAAGGCAGTACTGTCTATGTTGATATTTTTGATGCAGGTGATGAATGGAAAGTGCAGTTCACTGATTTTGGTGAAGGTATTCCCGATGAGGATAAAGAATTCGTATTTGAAAGGTTCAAGCGCGCCAACAAGACCTCTATAAAAGGAACTGGTCTTGGTCTTGCGATCGTAAAGAAGATTATCGATCTTCATGGTGGCAGTTTTGGAGTTGAGGATAATCCCTGTGGGGATGGATGTGTTTTCTGGATATCTCTGAAAAAAGGATGATCTTCGGTCCTTCTACCAAATTGGCTATATATATGAAGGTCAATGTCGTTGCATCAGGAACATGGTAGATATAATGGTCGAAGATACAATTACTGACAGGGATAACGTGCTTTTTGAAGCAGGTATCAAGCTTGGAGCTTTATATCATCAGTTCACAGGTTCTCCGGTGAACCTTCGTACTGTGGAAAGCCTTGAGACAGCTATTGCACAGAGCATTTCAGTGCAGCCGTGTGTGGAGAACATTACTGTGAGCATAGATAGGGATATCCTGGGCTCAAAGCTCAACGATGAGTTCGGTTACTGCGAGCTTGAAGGGCGTATGCTCAATGTTCAGATCGATGCAAGATACGGCTCAGCAAAGGTGCATGTTTCAATGGAGTTCAACAAGGAACTTGACTATCCTTTGATGAAAATAGATAAAATAGACTGACCACTTAGAGTAGCGGTCAGATTTCGGAAAATGCCTTTACGACCTTCTCATTCTGTTCTTGTGTTCCAATTGTCACACGTATGAGTGATAGGCCTGCATGTGCAAAGGATGTGCAGTCACGTACAATGATGCCCTTTTTGAGCAATTCGTTAGTAACCTCGCGTGCTTTGTGTGGTGCTATATCGATAAGTACGAAGTTAGCTTGTGTATCGTAGACCTTGAAAGGCAATTCTTCCTGAAGGAACTTCTTTCCTTTAACTGCAAGTTCGATACTTTTATTCAGATGTTCGGTGTCTGAGAGGGCAGCTATCCCTGCGGCCATTGCAGCCGTACTGACATTGAAGGGGGTTGCTATCTTCATGTACTCTTCTCTGAGCCACTTCGGCATGATGCCGTATCCCATTCTAATACCTGCAAGACCGAATGCCTTTGAAAATGTCCTGCCCACAATGATGTTGTCATGTTGGGGTACAAGATGTGCAACATTCTTCTCAGCGAATTCCACGTATGCCTCATCCACAAAAACAAGTGCATCGGTAGCTGTTGCGATCTTCAGTATGTCTTCTTCAGGAATGACATTTCCTGTAGGGTTGTTCGGGGAACACAGGAAGATCATCTTCGTGTTCGGGGTGAGGGCTGCCAGTAATTTATCCGCATTGATCGAAAAGTCCTTTTCACGCTGGACATATACCGTAGTTGCACCGTTGGCACGTGCAGCTATCTCATAGTAGGAGAAGGTCGGAGTAGTGATCACTACTTCGTCACCGTTAGTTATGACAAGTCTTGCCAGTCCGTCCAGCAATCCATCCATCCCGGGACCGGATGCAACAATATTGGCTGCAGGTATGTCTATATACTCAGATATCGCATCCACAAGTTCGCGTGCATCTGCTGAAGGGTAGATACTGATGCCCTGTGCATTCTCTATGAGTGCTTCGACAGCTTTTGGTGAAGGTCCGAGAGGATTCTCGTTCGACCCGAGCTTGATGACCGAGGATGGCTCAAGTCCGTAGGTCTTCACTATATCCTCGATGGACTTACCGGGAACATATTTGGCAATGGATCCTATCTCATCCTTTATCAGTTCATATCTGGGCAATGATCTCGACCACCTTGTCTATTTGTTCCTTTGTTATTATGAGTGGAGGTGCGATGCGTATGACCTTCTCGGAAGTGCAGTTCAAAAGAATGCCATTGTCCCTTGCAAGGTCTACGATGTCTGCACAAGCCCTGTTTATTTCGACACCGATCATAAGGCCGCGTCCACGAACTTCGACAATGCTATCGTTATCAAGGGAATTTAGCTCGTTCATGAAGTATTGTCCCATCTCTGCCGAGCGTTCCACCAGTTTCTCATCCCTTATTATATTGATAGATGCCAAAGCTGCGGCACAAGCAAGGGGTCCTCCGCCGAAAGTTGCAGCATGCTGGCTCTTTTCAAATGAAATTCCATCGCGTGCTACAATAGCACCCATTGGGAATCCACCACCGATGGCCTTTGCCATGGTCATGATGTCCGGCTGAACCTTCGAATGTTCCTTGCAGAACCATTTACCAGTTCTTCCAAAGCCTGTCTGCACTTCATCGAATATCAGGAGCATCTCGTTCTCATCACATATCTCGCGCACTTCTCTCAGGTATTCATCTGAAGGCACATTTATGCCACCTTCTCCCTGTATGGGCTCTACGATGACGGCAGCGGTATCTTCAGTAATTGTATCCCTTATGGCCTGTGCATCGTTGTAGGGTACGAATCTCTCTCCCTGTATGAGTGGCTCGAAAGGTGTCCTGTAAATGGATTTGTATGTGACTGTCAGTGAACCCATGGTCCTCCCATGGAAGGAGTTCTCAGCAGCGATGAATTCCTTCTTGCCGGTGGCTACTCTTGCCAGTTTCATTGCAGCTTCCACGGCTTCGGTTCCGGAATTGCAGAAAAATGCACGTCCCATGCCTGAAATGTTCACAAGTTCTTCGGCAAAGTTTGCCTGGACGTCCGTGTAATAGAGATTTGAAGTGTGTATGAGCTTGCCTGCCTGCTTGGTGAGGGCTTCGACCACTTTCGGGTGGCAGTGTCCAACATTGTTCACAGCGATGCCGGCGACACAGTCGATGTATTCCCTGCCCTCAATATCACGGACTATTGAGCCCTGTCCGCTTTCAAGTGCTAATGGTTGGCGAGTGTATGTCTGCATTACATACTTTGAATCTTTCTCAACGATTGAATTGTAATCTTTTGATAGAGTTGTCTCTTTGGTCATAAAAAGCCTCTAAATAGTTAATAATGGTCAAATATCAAGCGTCATAAGTTCATTTTCATTGAGGATCTCATCTTCTTCCCTTATGAAGATAATTCCTCCGGTTGCTCTCATGACACCGTCAACACGTGCACTTTCGTGTATCTTTATGGAATTGGCATTTATCTCACCAAGAACATGTGTTCCCTTGTTGATGTATACATCACCTCTGGATACAATGTTCCCGTGTATGATATTATCTTCCCCGAGGTCCACTGTATTAAGGGTGCGGATACTTCCATAAAGCGTAGTATCATTTCCCATCTCGAGTGTGGAAGCACGGATATTGCCGACAAGGCGACAATTGTTGCCTATGGACGCTGTGGCTGGTACTCTGATAGAATCGATGGATATCTTAGAACCGTTCGGGACGATCATGGCGAGATTTCCTATGGTCTCTACTTCTTCATCGAAAAGCTCATCAAGCGCCTTTTCGACCTCTTCATCCTTGCCCATGCGTAAAAGTTCTGTCAGATAAAGGAACAGGTATGCTATAACAGGAATCGGGTTCCTTACAACGATCCAGCCCTTTGCTTCAAAACCGCTGCTGATCTTCACATCATTTCCAATGTCAAGGTCGCCTTTTACAACGAGCCTTCCATCAATGGTGACGAACTCACCGATATAAGCGTTCTCTTTTGTCTTGACGTTCCCACCGATGTGTGACCAGATATCTATCCTTACATCTGAGCTGGCAACTATGTCACCTGAAACCTCTACTCTTTCACCGAGTATGGCAGCTTTGGCGATAATTCCATAGCGTATGTCGGAATGGTTGCCCACTACGATATCACCATCAAGAACGATGTTCCGTTCTTCCATTTTTGTATTGTCAGGAATGACAAATGTCTTCAGGAGTCCCTCTTCTGCGATATTTTCACTCTCCGGTGGGGATGATTTTGAAATTATGTATGCTCTATCAGCTTATTTAACCTGTTGCTATGTGTAGATCTTGAAGTCTGCCTGCTGTTTTGCAAGAGAAAGCTCATTGTTCGCATCCGCACCTGACATCGACCGCGGCACCGGTATCAAGGGCTTCGATCTCTTCAGGGGACAACACCAACTGTCCTGTTGCGATAACC
>Ga0255374_10090_pt1 | contig 11721 bp, 6 predicted proteins | sample ANMaggSeSYBR01H4_FD_182088 | JGI IMG/M metagenome (GOLD analysis project Ga0255374, IMG submission 182088) | Sediment cell enrichment communities from methane seep in Santa Monica Basin, California, United Staets - ANME aggregate JGI... | ecosystem: Environmental > Aquatic > Marine > Cold seeps >... | reverse complement strand
TTGAGCGAGGAAAACCAGGGAAATTCAGTAGGATTGAAATAAATCATCTTCTCATATCAATGGGCGTTTTAACAGTAGCATTTTCATTTGCACTTACAGGAAATAATCTAATTACTGGACTTACCAATGGATTTAAATTATACTCTTTGCCATTTGGCATTGCAAAATCGTTTTTAGGAGTAGTAACCGCATTTTTCTTCCATGAGTTTTCACACAAATTCATGGCTCAGAAATATGGCCTATGGGCCGAATATAGAATGTTTCCCCGGGGTTTATGCATGGCACTATTACTTGGAGTTTTCACCCCATTGGTATTTGCAGCCCCAGGAGCAGTAATGTTCAGGGGAGAACCAAGAGATTTTGAAATGGGGCATATAGCTGTTGCAGGCCCTCTAGCAAACATAGTGATTGCCGCTGTGACACTTCCACTATATCTCTTTGTTTTCTATGAAATATCCGTATTGGGAGAAATTGTTGGGTTTATATGTTTAATAAATACAGTACTAGCAACATTTAACCTGCTACCCTTTGGTCCACTTGATGGGGTAAAAGTAGTTAGATGGAATGGAACTGCCTGGGCAATATTGCTTATTGTGGCAATGACCCTTATGACAATTATATTCCTTCGATTATCATATTCGCCTGTTTAGTAATTGTGAACCAACCATATTTAAAAATTAAGGCAATTATTTAGAAAAATATATAAGTATATTAAGTTAATATTAAATACTAGCTTATAATTATAAATTAGATTGGGGGAAGTACAATTATCCTACTCAGAATAAAGAACGATAAAAAATTGCAGGCAGCAATAGCAATTCTAGTAGCGGTAATCATAGTTATTTCTGGAGCATATGCTTATTTCGGGCTTATTGGCAACGGGGAAATTAAGGAGGATATACCTGAAAAAGAAATTGATGATAGAATCAGTCCTCTAACAAACCAAGCAATATTCCTTGAAATACACAGGATTAGAAAAAAAGGTATTATTGATGTAATGATGAATTCTGGTTCGGATATTATAGACAAACTGCCGATAAAAAATGTGGATATTCTTAAAATTCTTGATGGATTTAGACCAGGAATTGGTTGGGACGAAAAACCGTCTTATTACTATATTGCCACTCTGGATGGATATGAATGGGGGGGAAGAGATACCTATACTGCATGGGACACTAAATACATGAATCAAGAGATCTTTAGAAATGTTGAAGAAGAACAATCCACAGCCGAAGTTGAGTTTAAGATTATAGAAAATGTCAAAGAAAAGAAATTATTTCGCACAAATGTTAATAAAAAGGAAATGGAAAATTTCAAAGTTGTTTATGATTTTCGAACAGGTCGTTGGACTGGAGGCGACTCTTTTAACGATAGCGATGGCTATGGACACTACGATGGGGCAAATTATGAAATCTGGTTTAGTCTGTATCAAACTTCCGCTGATAGGGACACCATCCCCTGGTGGGTTGAGGTGAATGTTTTAGGTACGGATCCTGAAATCGATGATTCAAAACTTGATCCAGATAATGATGGAATTCCAACTGAATGGGAATGGAAATGGGGATATGATCCATTTGTATCAGACAACCATACAATTCTTGACCCTGACTTAGATGGATTGCAAAATGTAGAGGAATACTATATGGCCGAATGGCTAGCAAACCCATACCATACTGAGATGTACATAGAAACAGACTATATGGAGAAAACGCCCAAAAAACTATTTAAGCGAGACGGATGGGATGGCTGGGAACACGTTTTCTATGAAGAATCTCAACAAATGCTTATAGAGCGATTCAGTGAACATGGTTATACAATTCATATTGATGATGGGATTATGGGCAGTGGCGGAGATATGCTACCATTTGGAAGAGGAAATGGAGCGTACCAACAAGAAGCAGGCGTTGTGGCAGGTTTCTACAACAATAATTTTGCAGATGAACGCAAAGGAATTTTCCGATACGTTGTTATTGCCTACGGTGGTGGCTGGTGTCATCCTCAAGATTCCAACCATTATTATGACTGCATGTGTGTCCCCCACAATTTAAATTTCTTTAAAAATCAACTTGACGGTGCATTAACAGAACGAACAAAAAGAATAGGGCAAGCAGTACAGATCATACATGAACTCGGTCATTCACTTGGAATGCTCTATAAACACTGTGGGGGAGTAGACAACTCTAGTGCTAAAGCGGGAAATCCTTCAGATTATCCTTGGCTTGACTATGTGAGTTGTATGAATTACGACTATTTCAGGCAACGTGTCTTTGATTACTCAGATGGTTCAAATGGAAAGTATGATGCAGATGACTGGAGTGCCCTTGATTTCACATTTTTCCAGATACCATCTGAAGAGATGGAAGGAACAGGTGCGTAATAATTTCAATTGTCCACATATGGATTTAAAATTTCTGATTTTATTCCCAGGCCATTGTTTGTATCTTCTTGTTACACAACATGGATAGAAGAAGATTAACAGTTTTAGTTACAAGGGAACTATTTTATCAAACAAATTATATAATGGAGTGATGGATATATGATTCATCCAAGAATTAGTGAGAAAGTATGCTACATACTGCAGTGGGAAAAAAAATTGCAATATATCTGCTAATATTATCTATCACGTTATCATCAGCCCAGATGGTGTCTTCAAAGGATGCATCAGAATGGTGGAATGGCAACTGGTCATTTCGGCAGGAAATATATGTTCCAATTGACACAACTCTAGATGAAGCAAAATTTCAAGCAGTTGATATTCCTATAGAATTTGATAATTTATGTTGGGTAAAAAACGAAACTAAACATTCTGTTAGAGTAATTTTTCAAGAAGGCGGAAATCTAAAAGAATTAGAATCTCAGATATACGATATAAATCATTCTGATGGAAATCACATTACCGCATGTAGTCTTGTTTTTTTAATTCCTGAGGGAGCAAGTGGCAAAGAAAAATATTATATCTATTACGACAATGATGAAAAATCATCGCCAGATTATACTGACCATATCGAAATCAGCGAGGCGTATTATCGTTATGAACCAATTCCCGGATTTCCGTTTGAATCTCAGTACTATAAAATAAAAGAAGATGGATACATTGTCTACGGAGTTGCCCAACAGGGAGAATTTCTGGGATTTAGCACTGCACAACAGATTACAAAGTTTAAAGCAAAAACTGAAGAAGTCACTACACCAAGAAATGGGGAATCATGGGCATCCTTTGATTATTTTTACTACTATGACAAAGGAGTGGGAGATTTCAGTTCTACAATTGATCGGCTTATTTCCAAAGAGGTTTTTGTCGATGGAGAGCTCATGGTTAAATTTGGTATTGTTAGTGGAACATCCAAAGAGGATTTTCAAACCACTGCTACCTACAAATATTATTACTGCCCCACAGAAAGCAAAAGAATATGTGTCCATGTAACGCATGAAGCGCTAAAAAAATCACGTGCGTATGCCGATTCTGAATCTTTTGGAAACATTGCAGGTCTTCAATGTGGCAGGGTTCGAAGCCCTTCAATAAAAGATCTGAACTTCGGGAGAATGTTACCCTATTTACATGTATATTCTGAAAATAAAATGATTCGAGAGTATGAATTGGATCCAAATCCCGAATATAATCCCTCAGGAATAACGATATTAAGCACTGATCACGACGTTGACCTTGGTGATAAGGCATGGACCTCTTTTGATGATGGAGAATCAGGCATTGCTCATTCAATTATACTTGGTTCAACCAATATAGTTACCTCTGGAACCGACGAAAGAGATGGTGTACAGGTACAGGCACTTGAAGGGGCTTCTCCTGGATTATTGGGACTAGAGGCAGATTTGATTTCATTTTATTATAGTAGGAATTCTTTTGAAAAAGGATCACTTCCCGATACGGAAGTTCCTGAAGATTTTGTCGTAGAATTCGACGCGGAATTTTTCTCTACTGAAACAGGTGGCTATAAATCTGTTGATTGTGAGGCAGATATATTTCAGTCTCTTGTAACAATTAGACCATCGCATGGGAACAAAGTTTCAGAAAACGACAAAGAAGAAGGATCTTTTTCTTTAACGGCATTTGTTCATACGGCAGTCTCAGTACCCATGGGATCTACTCTTTCTCTTCTAACTGGTAGAAATATCTCATACATCAGTGCAGAATTATATCATGATGAGGAGTCTATATCAACAGATATTGGGAGGCGAGTATCGATAAATCCACTTCCTAGTTTTGAAAACACAAGACTACTGGAGAAAATAAAACTTGCATTGAATATTTTTGACTGGAGAAACTTTTCATTTTTCAAAAAAATTCGATTTCAAAATCTATTACCTGGAAAATATCTGATAAAAATTTACAGAGAGAATCCTGCTTTTGGAAAAGAACATGATTATATTGGATTTCAAATCGTGGAATTAACGGAAAACATGCAAACACATATTCTTTGTAAACCTAGTGGAAGTCTATTGATTTCTGTTTTTGATCAAAAAAATGATGGAATTGAAGGTGCAATAGTGTGTTTAATGAGCAACAGCACAATTATTGCAAAAGGTTCAACAGATCAGAAGGGGCAGTCAACAATTGATGCACCATGCAATCTTCTGGGAACTTACGTGTTAAAGATTTTTTATAAAGGATTTGCTATCCATGAAGAACCTATCAGACTTGGTTACATCAGAAATCATATCCCATTTAAAAAATCAATAAATATCGAATTACATGATTTTACATTAAAAATAACTGATACATGGGGGTTAATTCCCGAGATCGAACTAAATCCAGTCATTGCAAGTGATGAGATGGAAAAGGCAGTTACAATATTGGGGGAAAAAGTATCTCCTGGGCGTTACCTTTTCTCAGACATTTTTCCTGGAACATATCACCTTGAATCGAAATATAAATCGTTTGTATTGGAAAAAGACATAGAAGTTCCCACGGAGGGAGAAATTAATCTTGTTTTTCCTGCTGAATTTGAAATAGAGACACATATACACGATTTGCGAGGATACCCAATAAAAAGAGTGGCAATACTGATAGAACGGGGAGAAAAAAAGGTTAATAGGATAAATGATGAGAACGGCTGTTCGCAATTTTTACTTCCACCTGGAACATACACTATAACATTGTTCCAAAACGATGGTAAAATAGGTAAACGAAAAATCAATGTCATCGATGAAAGGACTTTTGACCTTATAACAACAAATGAACCCGTGTTTCCCTACATTATATCAGTTGCCTCTGGCATTCTTGCCATATTCGGCTCAATAGTTTGTCTTAGAAAAAAAGATATAAATTCCTTAGTGAAGATATTAGCCACAGCACTTGCAATTATTGCTGTTGTTTCTCCATGGTGGATGATATATGGCTCTTCTTCGAAACCCTCAATTGAAACCGCCACCACTCTGTTTTTAATCCCATCAGAACTTGTTACCATGACAACGACACCGAGTGTCCTCGCTGGAGAGCTTGCACCATTGCCAGAGATTGTCTCTACTGTGATGACATTACTCTCGTTAGCAATTATCATCGGTTGTATTTCCATTATGACAAACATTGTATTTATTCGATATAATAAAAAGAAACTTTCTCTTTTCTCACTGTCATTTGGAACGTTATCACTAACAGGATCTCTTTTTGTATTCTATCTAGCAATGTCTGAGATGACTAAGGTTGGTGTTGGCAACTTTATTGGAGGAGGAAATTTAGATATTAGTATTGTAGGAGAAGAAATTCGAGAAGTAGTATATTGCAACTGGGGACCAAGCATAGGATTTTATCTTATTCTAATTGCTACCACTATATTAATATTAACAACCGTTTTTAGTATTAAAAAAAGCATTTACAGTAGGTAAAAACATCCTTATGCCTCTTGTATAAGCTCGATCATCAGGGCGGAGCATGTATGCATCAGGAACATTATTGTTTGAATTCGTTTTATAGGATTGACCGTCTGTGAATCTATCTTCAGAATCAATCGTAATATATTTAGTGATGTTTAGAATAATTTCACCGGTAGCATTCACGTCAGTCCAATTGAAATATTTCAGAACATCTCCTTCTGTATGACTTATTCCATCTCTATGGTGGAGAACCCAATTCAATCCTTTCAAAAAACATACAGTTTTACAAGATGGTCTATTCCTAGCGAATGGCTGATCATCACTTGGTGCCCCCATAGGCATCCAAAATTTTCTCATTCCAGCAGCATCTACTTTGTTGACATAAGCGGTTCTTTTAGCAATCTCCCAGATGTCATTAAGGAAACCTAGGTTATTGGATATAATTTCAAGATATAATTTTGGCTCTTCTTGCGTGAAACCTAATTGGTTCAAATCGATAACATAGATAATGTCTTCCTCTGAATGTATGGCCTCATAGTACTTTGCTCCTCGAAGGCCATATTCTTCTCCCCCAAAGGCAATAAATTTCAGCGTATATTTTGGAGTAATATTGTGATCTTGGAAATATTTAGCAATACCAAGCACCATTCCCATACCAATAGCAGAATCTGCAGTACCCTGACACCACCATGAGTCATAGAGACAGTCGATGATAACCGTTTTATTTTTATCAGTTCCATTAAGTTGTCCTATGATATTATAACTTAATACTGATTCATTGTAACACTGATTTAAATAGTAATCAATCGTGATATTTTTCATATCGTATAATATTTCCATTCCTACTGTCCCATTGATATATAAAACTGGAAGGTACCAATCAGCATAATAAGCCATATTATGAGTATCAGAATTGAAATCATAATGGATAATTCCCTGACAACGAGGAAAATGATTATACCACAGTTTTGTTTCAATAACTTGTCTTAAGCCATCTAAAAATAATATGGGGTCACTATATGGAGAAAGAAAATTGCTTAAAATTTTTTTTAGAGGAGACGGTTGTAAATTTGGATTATATTCATTTTCTTCTACAATGAATAAATAGTCTTTATCCACTTTTTCATATTTACCCCACGGAACTGTTATTTTTGGTTTATGCCTTACTTCCAAATTTCTAAAAGAAATATTATAATTTAGTCGGCCAGGGGATTTTCTTGGACCTAAACAGGTCGGCGCAATATAACAATCAACAATTTTACTTATGTTACTGGTCCTATTCTTAACAACCATTTCGTAATCTATTATTTCCATTTTACTTGCAATATCTGGCAACTCAGGTATATTCTGAATCTGCTCCATCGTAGTATAAAGGCCTAAATTAGTCATGTTTTCATATATTATCTCTGCTGCCCTGTGCTCCCCTTTAGTGCCAAATGCCCTACCTTTTGCTATTTCCCCAATTTCTTCGTCGTATTCACTCAATACAATGTTACTAAGTGCTGCTGTTATGTTGTATATGAATCGACTGTCCAATGCTCCACTATCAACCATCAAACCATGTTCTCCATCCTCTAAAACACTATTTTCACTATACAGTTCTATACTATCAACCCTTATGAAACTCACAACACTGGCTCCAATAAACATTGCTATTATGCTGAAAAACAAACATTTCTTACCAAATCTACTTTTCATAACAACTAACCCCCCATTATCCAATCAATATCATATGGTTCTTGTGCCGGAAACCAATCAAAAACAACAGTGGGAGTTAACCTATCTTCTCCCCTTTTTCCAGAGATACATTTTGGAAGAACTCGAGGTCGTCCCCAATAATTACCATTCCAATCGTTGCCATAGGAATTAAAGAAAAATGCTGATCGGCAATTAATATTTTTTATGAAATTGTTAGAGGTGATAATAGTATTGTTGGAGTTTCTGAGGAGAATCCCAGCATGTCCATTTTCCTGTATTGCATTTCCATAAATCCTCGTGTTATTTGAACTTTCAAGAATAATACCAGTAAATAGACTATGTGAAACAATATTTTCTTGAATACTAGTATCTCTACATCTGGAAATCCAAATGCAACAGATGGTATTTTTTAACAATATATTATTTTTTATACATGTATTGTTGGAGCTATCAATAAAGATATTACAACCAATTTTATTAAGTACATTGTAAATTACATTATCAGTAATTGTCTTGTTATTGCTTTGTCTTGCTCTGATTCCCCAGTTTCCCAGATTATTCAAAATATTTCCGCTTATCGTACAATTCTCATATTTGTCAATAGAAATACCCGAACAGGTACGGAGGAAGAAATCGAGAAAATAACCTCCCTCGCCAGTAATCGTAAACCCCATTATTTTTACATGATCAGATGCAACCGTTATCACCATGTTTTCACTGTCTGATTCTTCATAGGTTCCACTTATGATCGTTTCATTTTTATCTTGACCAAGGAGATTAATTGATTTATCTACATTTATTAATTCGCTATAGGTACCATTGTAAACAAATACAGTGTCGCCATCACTTGCATTATCAATTGCATCTTGAATCTTGCTGTAGTTACCGGATCCGCCACCTCCAACATAAAGGGTGTTTTCTCCACCCACATATTTAGAAACTTTAGTGTTATAGTAGGATATATCATCCTCCCCTTTGACATCGTAATCTAATGTTTTATAAACATTAGCGCATGTGATTTTTTCATCTTGTGTACGAGAGATGTTTGGTTCTTTCATGCAGTTATTGAAAAATATTTGATTTATCATAAATTGAAAACCTGTTTCTGCTGATTTTTTGACTTTCTGTATCGGAGAGGCATTCTCATGAAGTTCAGTTGCATTCTTGTTGATTTTAGTCATTCGTTTAACAAGAGGTTCATATGGTTCATCCCAAAGATTTACCAAACCCCAATTTACTACATTTAGTTTATCTCGATAACTAAACCAAGTATGTCCAACCAAATATGGAGTATTCAGACACTTTTTTGCATACCACTCAAAAAGATTCGCTCGACCTTCTTGGGAATATGCATATTTAGCAGATATGATTATACCACGCTCTATCAGTTCAGCCTTTGGAATAATTGGCCAAATACTGTCTCTTCCCGGAAAGGAATATTCACTTGAAAGCAAAGGTTTACCAGTTACGGCATGATAATTATACATCCAGTCATCAAGCGAGACACAACCAAATAATTCAGAGTAAATATGCACTGATGGATCGTATGTCCATACATTCATTCGATAATAATTGACACTTATCACATCAACATATTTACCACACTCCTCAAGAACCTCAAGTGGTACTCCTTGGAAAAAGAAGCGTACGCCTAAATTCAAATGATTTGGGTCCGCTGCCTTAAGCACTGAATTGATAAAGTTAAAGTATGTTTTTGCGACAAGTCTAGAGAAAATGTCGATATCATCTTTTGCTCTGCCGCCCCTTATCTTCCATCCTTTAACACCGAATCTCGTATAATCAAAAAGATCATCAAAATCTTCAATGTCCATATTCCATACATGATTGAAATCGTCTGTGTTATTGTCATATCTTTCTCTAAGAAAATCCACGGTTTTAATCTTCCCAGAAGTACTTTTGTTTGCAGCCATATATGTCTCAAGGAGAGTATTGTCATCTACAACATCTGGTCCCCATTTCATCTCATTATCTGTCTGATAACCAATGATGTTTGGATTATCCCTTAAATTTTTTGCAGTTTCATTAATTATACTTCTTACCTGCTCCTGCCACCCTTTATCAAAAACATCCGGAATCCTACGATGTTTCCAACCATCCTCTACAGTTATTTGTTTAAAACTAAACTTGTAGATATGAGGCATATCTGGAAAAAAATCACCATCTCCCCCATTTAACGTGTTGAACCCCCATTCATTCAGTCTATCTTGAGTCATGTCAATCCAGTCAGAAATATTACCGTAATAGAACTTCCCAAGTTCAACGAATGCAATTCCGACTGAATAGAATTTTTCACCCTCTGGAGTAATTAACCACCATATATCGTCCTTCTTTTGTACATTAAAAAATCCTGTAGCTGGAAATTCGGATTCATTAGCAAATCCAATCTTTTCGTCAGTTTCTTGAATTTTTTTTACGTTGTTTAAATCGGTAAATTCTGTCGTTGAGGTACAGCTATAAGTTGCATGTGACATGGCTGCTCCAATGAAAAAACATATTATGCTAAAAATCATAAATCTTCTAAACAAGGTCTTTTTGTTCAACACAATATATCCATCCGTTACTCCATTAAAAATTTAGGATTTGATATTTGATATATTATAGCTTAATTTAAATATTTTGTAAATGATATCGCGATCTTCATTAGAATTGGTTTCTAATCAGCTTTTTTGATGAGATTAAATATCAGGCGAGTAAATTAAAATTCCACGAAGAAATCTCACTAACTCTACCTCCCCCAACTTGGCTAATAGATAAATAAATAATAAGAATATTGTTATCCAATATATACAGTCACTGGAAGATCATATGGCACAACCAGATAAAAAATCACAACCACAAACAAGAAAACAAATATTCATAAGATACTTTAAAAAAATCGTTCCGATTCTTGGTATTTTTATACTAATATTTCTTATTGTCGATATCGGCGCTGAGAAAATTATTGCCACATTTTTGAAGATTTCACCAATATATGTTGTTGTTGCTGCAGCCCTTACGTTTCCAAGATTACTAATCAGAAATACACAATGGCAACTTCTCCTAAAAAAAACAGAAAATACAAGTAAGTTTCGTGAAGTCGTTGAAGATCTTTTTAATCGGGTATTTTTATGGCTCGGTAACGCCTGGTTATCTTGGACAAATGATACGAATTCCATATATGAAAAATGCAACGAAAGAACCGCTGGGGAAACTATTTGTGAATTCAACTATTGAGACTGCAGTACATGGCATGTCTCTCTACATTATGATGCTGATTGGCGCCTTCCTTGTTGCAGATCAATATCCGGAGATATTTTTTGGAGCCTGTGTTTTTGTTGGTACAAGCGTTTTAATTTATGCTTTTTTTATTAAGAAAGAACGGGGCGAGAAAACTTTCCATTTTCTGATTAAACTATTTATTCCAAAACGATTCGCAAGTCATATGGATCAATTTGTAGACACATTCTACAATGATTTCCCACGAATTAGAGACTATATTCTGCCATTTCTTCTCGGAATACCCGCCTGGATCATTATCTATTCTCAGATTTACATACTGGGATTATCACTCGATATCGAGGTGCCATATTTTCTGTTTCTTGTGCTGTATCCAATAGCCAATATTATAGCGTTTATACCGATATCTGCAGCAGGTTTGGGTACAAGAGAGGCAGCCCTGGTGTTCTTATTCTCATTGTATGGTGTTGCACCAGAAAAAGCAGTAGTGCTGTCACTTGCAGGTCATTTACTTACTGATGTTCTTACCGGTTTTTATGGGTTCATTATATCTCTTACTGAATCTAGAAATAGTAAAAATCTTTCAGAATTTGAACAATTTCTTGAAGCCTCTAACTGATAGCTAGTGTTATGATTCGAAAAATATCATATTCATTAGAGTAATAAACTATGTTTTATGAGTTAGCAGCATATTGATTATCCCTAACTTCTTAAAATCAGGAAATGTCAAAATAATGCCAACGATTATAGCAATCGCATCTGCAATAGGGAATGCAAACCAGAGAGTAGGATGACCAGACTGAACAGTAAGCAAATATAAAACTGGAAAGAATACGATAACCTGCCGTATCGCAAGAACTACAAATACCTTCGTTGCTTTACCAATCCCCTGGAAAAACGAGATAACAATAACTGCTGGACCTACTACAAAGAAAATAAGATTCATACGGCGAA
>Ga0255374_10087_pt2 | contig 11853 bp, 13 predicted proteins | sample ANMaggSeSYBR01H4_FD_182088 | JGI IMG/M metagenome (GOLD analysis project Ga0255374, IMG submission 182088) | Sediment cell enrichment communities from methane seep in Santa Monica Basin, California, United Staets - ANME aggregate JGI... | ecosystem: Environmental > Aquatic > Marine > Cold seeps >... | reverse complement strand
AAACCCATAGGATATGAGGAGTTTCTTAACCAGATAGTTGCAGCTTTAGGTATTATTATAGATAGACTTCGTAAAAGGGAAAATTAAACTACAGAAAAAATAAGATGTGTTTCTATTTTTCATAAAAAAATAAAATAAAAAAAGGAGTTACTCTAAGATGAAAAAAGTAATTCTATTTTTAGTTCTTTCGTTAACTTTGTCTACAGTTATAGGTTTAGCTGGTTGTGGAGTAAGCCCAACTACCACGGTTGATGGGACTGGTCCTGCGGGAGGATACATCTTTTACGATAAAGGTAGTTACTCTGATGGCTGGCGATATTTAGAAGCCACTCCTGCATCTACTGAGTGGACGGGCAAAGAGTGGGGTAGTTATGGAACTTTTATTGGAGGAACAGAAACGGGGATTGGAACCGGGCAGAGCAACACGAATACTATCGTGACATGGTTAAATAGTCATTCTGAAACAGACCGTGCAGCACTGATTTGCGATGCTCTGGTTTACGGTGGCTATTCTGACTGGTTTTTGCCCTCGAAAGATGAATTAAATCTGATGCGTAAAAACCTTTACCTCGCCGGAGTTGGTGGTTTTTTTGGTAACTACTATTGGAGTTCGTCTGAGGGTGATGCCTACGGCGCGTGGACCCAGGTCTTTAGCTATAACATCCAGGGCAGCTACAATAAGAACTACAGCAGACTGGTTCGGGCTGTCCGGACTTTTTAACCATTTATCCATTTAAGCTATTAGGAGATCTTCACACACGATAACTTTTAGCGAAAGAGCGCCAAGAAGTTTTATGTCAGTAAAACAGGGGACGGTTCTTTGTTTGACGTCACCCCACTGATAATATAAACTATTAGCTGAAGATTTATCAATGCCCCGAACAGCTAGTGTTAAAAGTAAAATATATTATGTTGTGATAAGTGATATAAACCAGCAAAATATATCTACAGGTGATGTAAATCAAGAACGATAGGTGACCTAGTTTAATATTTTTAAAAGGAGGGGGAAATGAAAACACTCATTGTTTATCATTCTTTTCATCATGGTAATACTGCAAAGATTGCAAAAGTTCTTGCGGATGAACTGAATGCCAAAATGGTCAAGACGGAAGATGAAGAAACAAACAATTGGGATGAATATGAATTGATTGGTTTTGGCTCCGGAATTTATAATGGCAAACATCATAAAAGCATTTTGCAGGCAGTAGAGAAATTGCCGGCGGTTAAAGGTAAAAAAGCTTTTGTATTCAGTACCAGTGGTGTTTTAAGAAATTACAATAAATCCTTAAAAGAGATGTTAACAACAAAGGGTTTTCCGATAGTGGGAGATTTTGTCTGCAAAGCCCTCGATACATATGGACCCTTGAAGTTTATTGGCGGTTTAAATAAAGGTCGGCCCAATGAAGAAGATTACCAAAAAGCGCGAGAATTTGCCCAAGGACTTTTACCATAAATTTATCAGTAAATTTATTAGGGGACAGTTGTTCGACATATTCATAAGAATAATATTTTTCCACAAAAGTGAAACAGGGGACCGTTGTTAATGCTCAGTAATTCGGTAACTTTTTCCAACTTTTAGTATAAAGTTAATTAGCCCAATCTTTATGCCTTATTAATTTTTTAAATTAAAATAAGGAAAAATATAAATATGATTAATTCAAAAGAGAAGATAGTCAATATTTTAATAGAAAAGGGAAATGGATTATTCAAACAACCACACAAGTATATAGAATTTACTAAAGATAAAGAATCAGATAAACTTCTAAACAATCTAAAAGATTTTCCTCATGCCTTTTTCCTCGCTTGTGTAATGGATAGACAAATTAAAGCAGAGAGAGCCTGGTTAATTCCCTACGGAATATCAAAAGAAATAAAAAGTTTCGAGTTTTCAACGCTATTGAGAATTAATCAAAAGGAAATAATAGAAATATTCGAAAGAAAAAGCCTTCATAGATTTAACAAGGTGATGGGAGAAAATTTCTATTTAGCTATACAAAAAATCCACAATAATTACCAGGATGATGTTTCAAATATTTGGAAGAGTAATCTAAGGAGTGCAACCATAGTGAGAAGGTTTTTAGAATTTGATGGGGTAGGGATTAAGATTGCTACTATGGCAGCTAATGTTTTAGCCAGAGATTTTAAGATCCCCATGAAAGATTATATTAATATTGATATTTCACCCGATGTTCACGTGAAGAGAGTTTTTAAGAGATTAGGATTTATATCTAAAGATGCTGGTAATGATGAATTAATTTATTGTGCCAGAGAATTAAATCCGATGTATCCCGGTATTTTTGATTTATCTTGCTGGGAAATTGGGAGAAACTGGTGCAGACCTAATAAGCCTATTTGTGAAAAGTGTTATTTGAGCAGGTACTGTAGTAAAAATATATGAAACTAATTATTTTATAATGATAAGCTTAAAAAAGGAGAACAAATAGAACGATAGCAAAAATATTGTGTGAGGTGGAATATTATGAAACATAAAAGGATTATTATTTTAATCATTCTTGTTTTAACTATCTTCTCATTATTTGTATCGGCTGTTTATGCTAATTTTTCAGACGGATTTAAGACTGGCTTCCAGATTGGAACGCAGATAAAACAAAAGAGAGAAATGAAGTGGAAGGCAGAACAGTTAGAAGAATTGGAGAAAGTATTTGAGCAATGGGAATTTTTTTCCGATACAGTTCAAAAACTCGTTGAATCTGAACAGATGACTCCTGAATTAGGAAAAAAATTCTTGGTTTTAAATTCTCTATTACCCATGGATTTACAAGTACATGGGCAAAGTTTCTATAATGGAATAATGTCTGTTGATAAGGATAAAGTTGCAGAAGAAAAACAATATTTTAAAAATATAATAGACACAATAAGTGTAACCAGTGGAAAGGCTAGCTCAAAAACATTCAGTAATCTATATAGTTTACTTGCAAGTAATAAAAAATCATTGATTGATCTTATTATTGAAAGCGATTTTTCCTATACAACTCCGCAAAGTGAGTTAAAATACAATTCTTTCGAAGATAAATGGGAATATGCTCCCCCAGGTAGCAAGCTCAAATTTAATGCCTTTGAAAGTAAATGGGAATTTGCTATGTCTAATGAGAATCCAAAATTTAATGCCTTTGAAAGTAAATGGGAATTTTCTTCTCCCGAGGATAAAACAAAATATAATCCATTTGAGGATAAATGGTCTTATGAAAAGCCTAATAGTGATCTAAAATTTAATCCTTTTGAAAATAAATGGGAATACGCCCCTTCGGGAAGTGTTCTTAAATATAATCCTTTTGCAGATTCGTGGAGTTATGAATAATTAAAAAGTGGAAGGCGTCTTAGGTTAATAATTCGGTAACTTTTTCTAATTTTTCGTAAGGGACTTAATCACAGCTCAAAAACCTATCGAAGCCTTATCAAGAGTCATGTATAAACGAACCAGTTCTATTATTTTAAAGTTGAACGAAAAAACTAATGACGGAGATATAAAATGAAAAACAGTTCCTGGAGCATTTTTGATAATTGGAATTATAAGGCTAAAGAAAAAATATTTTATCCGGATTGGCATATATTCGATAGTATGGTGTCAACATTATCTTCGTTTTACAAAAAGAAATGTAAAGAATTTCAATCATTGCATAGTAAATGGGATAAAGAATTTAAGCTATACGGTGGCGAACCATCAAATTTCAATTGGGATAATTTTCGACCTTTAAGGTTGACTCGTGAAGAAGATTGGTCGGATTGGCTTATCCACTTAATGTCGGAATCGCAGACGGGATACTTTTCATCTCACCTATTCCGTATAGAAAATACTACTGAGGATGATTATTCTCGACCAAGCTATGTTGACAGGGAAGTTTCGTACAAAGGGCGTCGTGCAGATATCATTATAAAATGGAATAATGGTATCTATTCACATGTTGAGATAAAAATTGGAGATGAAAATCTTACTAAAACTTATGATACGGCAGAGGTAATGAGAAGCTATTATAAGGTTCCAAAAAGCAAATGGTATGATTTTATTATTATCTTGGAGTCACAAGTTGAAGATTGGGTCAATATAGATAATAGAAAAAAAGGGGAGAAGAGGGTCAGGTTTTGCAATGACACATTTTTTTAAGAACGAGCGGGCATTAATGAAAAATAATAAGGACGGCTTGGGTTCAAGCTTCAAATACAACACTTAACTTTGGTATAATATACAAAAGAAAGATCCAAGATGAAAGTTGATAAATAGATGTCTATCCCTATTGCACGAGTGAGGAACTGAATAGCGAGGAGGAAAAAATAAATGAATGATAATAATACCTTAGCCATTTTTGAAAACTATAAAATCCGCCGTCATTACGATGATCAGAATGAAACCTGGTATTTCTCGGTGGTGGACATCGTTCAGGTTTTAATTCAACAGCCGGATTATCAGGTAGCACGAAACTACTGGAAAGTCCTGAAAAATCGGTTAAAAAAAGAGGGTAGTGAGTCGGTTACAAAATGTAACCAACTGAAATTGGTAGCGGCTGATGGAAAAAAATATCTGACCGATGCTGCTGACCCGGAAACCTTATTACGACTTATCCAGTCTGTTCCTAGCCCCAAGGCAGAGCCGATAAAACTCTGGCTGGCAAAGGTGGGTTATGAACGCATTCAGGATATGAGCGACCCTGCCCGTTCTCTTGACCGCGCCAGGGAATACTGGCAGCAACACGGCAGAAGCAAAAAATGGATTCAGCAGAGAATGATGGGGCAGGAAACCCGCAATAAACTTACCGATTATTGGAAAGACCATAAAATAACCAAAGAAGATGAATACGCTATTCTAACAAATATCATTCATCAGGAATGGAGTGGTGTTTCAGTTAAGAACCATAAGGATATCAAAGGGATTAAAGCGCAAAATCTACGCGATCATATGAGCGAAGCAGAGCTTATTTTCACTGCTCTTGCTGAATTATCAACACGACAAATTGCAGAAAGTGTCAATGCCACCGGTATGCCCGAAAATAAAGGGGCTGGTAAAAAAGGCGGTAAGATAGCGAAAAATGCCCGTCTGGAATTGGAATCAAGGACCGGTAAAAATGTGATAACCTCCGAGAATTATCTTCCTCCGATAAAGAAACCAAAGCAGTTAAAAGAAAAAAAGGACACTGGTAAGGACGAAGGATGATCACGACATCTTGCGGAAATACAGAACTACTAAAACTACCCAAAACCGCTTTTCTTTTCAGCCGTAATATTGTCAGTGTCAGGGGACGGTTCTTTGACACACTGAAGAGATGGCAGAATATCTTGGTGCGTATTATTCTGTCGCGAGCTAGGTAGGGCGGTTAAGAAAATTAATCGGGAATACGAAATATAAGATATTTGACCCTTCTTTATTTTTCAGCCCAGAATATAGACCAGCTTGTTTCATTTTACCGTACTTCTTTAAGGACAGGGAAAGTATTCGTTATTGATTTTTGTACCGCTAATATTCTTGGCTGCCTAAAAGATTATGCTATGATACCCTACCCATCTGAAAATTATGCAAACATCAGAGTTTTCTTTCCTTATTGGCTTTGCAGGAGAATAAAACAGCAGGGTGAACAAGAATTAATGTATAGGTATAAAGGTTATAAGATTACCAGGGAAGAGATTTCTGATAGGAGCGGGGAAATAATGATGATGGTCAGGCCCTCGATGTTGAAAGATTTAGGGTTAATTAAAAACATTGCAGGGGCTACATTTATTTATTCCTTGTGGGAAGGGTATTTAGAGGATTATTCCCTGCAGAAGATGATGAGATTTATAAAGAAAAAGAATATGAAATTTTGCCAGGTTCATATCAGTGGGCATGCCGAGATTGCTACCTTGAAAAAAGTAGTAAAAAAATTGAAGCCGGGGAAGATAATCCCCATTCATACTTTTCATTCTGATAAATATGGTGGTTTGTTTAGCCGGAAGATAGTGCAGGTTTCGGATGGAGAGGTTTTTGTGGTGTAAAGGACAACAGGTCCCATTTCCTTAAAAAAGAAAATATAATCAGAGCTATGGCCAGAGTTATTTTGGGGAGAATAATAGCAGACACCTATTTTTATTACAGCTCAATAATTCGGTAACTTTTTGCGGAAGAGCGCCAAGAAAGCTCTATATTTCTTACAGGGTGAAAGTCCTTGTTGGGTAAGGTCTAGCCAACCACCCATACCAAGTGTTGCATCGAAATGGGTAACCATTAGATGAAGCGTACACAGGGAAACAGATAGGCCATAGGGAAGACCGTACTTCCTTAAAGTGAATTATACAACCTCGTAAATAAAAAGTAATATCACAACCCTTCACTTTTATACTAACAAAGTGTATAATGTGCGTATAAAAGTGAAGGGTTGTGATATTATGGATACTTTTGAAAAAATTCTAAATATTATAAAAGAAAATAAAGGTATTGTCTCAACTGCTGAAATTGTAAAGCTTGGTATAGACAAAAAATACCTTTCCCTAATGACTCAAAAAAAGATGATTGAAAGAGCATCAAGAGGTGTTTATGTATTGCCTGACGTTTTAGAGGATGAATTCTATTCCATAAGTATTCGATGTAAGAAGGGAATATTTTCTCACGATACAGCATTGTTTTTGCATGATTTATCTGACAGGACACCTTTGTCTTTTTCCATTACTTTGCCGAAAGGATATAATCCATCCTCGTTAAAAGATTTGTCTTTGGAATTCTTCTACGTCAAGCCCGAGATACACAGCTTAGGTAAGATAACAATTCTATCGCCACAAGGAAAAGAGATTGATACATATGACATAGAAAGAACCATCTGTGATATGGTTAGAAGTAAAAGTAGGATGGATCCTCAAACATTTTCTGATGCATTAAAAAGGTACTCAAAGCGTAAGAACAAAGATTTTAGTAGATTAATAAAATATGCTCAAAGGTTTAAAATTGATCAAAAAATACGTGAGTATATGGAGGTGTTGATTTGAGAAATGCAATGCAGTTAAAAGGAATTATTAAAAACATGGCAGCTAAAACAGGAATAAAAGCAAACGCTCTTTTACAGAACTATATGTTAGAGAGATTGCTTGAGCGAATTTCTGTTTCTGAATATAAGTGGAAGTTTATACTTAAAGGCGGTATGCTGATTAGTGCTATTGTTGGATTAGATAGCAGGACTACTATGGATATGGATGTAACTATTAAAGAAGTAGATTTTTCTAAAGAAAACTTATTATCAATATTTGAACGGATTTTAAAAGTTTCAATTCCGGATGATGTAAAATTTATTCTGAAAGGAATTGAAGAAATAAGAGAAGAATCTGAATACGGGGGTTATAGAATATCAATTGAAATAGTTTATGAAACTGTTGTTGTCCCATTAAAGATTGATATAAGTACCGGCGATATAATTACACCCAAAGAAGTGTTGTATAGCTTTGATTTGCTATTTGAAGACAGAAATATAGAAATACTTGCATATAATCTTGAAACTATTTTAGCAGAAAAGTATGAGACAATTATAAGCAGAGGTATACTTAACACTCGTGCAAGAGATTTTTATGATATTTATATTTTAATAGCTCTTCAGGAAAAAAATATAAACAAAGACGATTTCAAAAACGCTTTAACTTCAACTGCCACAAAAAGAGAAACACTTGAAAAAATTAATGATTCTTCAAGTATTATTGAAGAAATTAAAGAGGACAAAACAATCCAAGGTATTTGGAAAGCTTACACAGAGAGATTTGTTTATGCCAATGATATTGCATTTGAGGATAGCATTACAGCGCTAATAAAATTATTTGAGATGTATAGTAAATGATGTTTTGCTTGAGCGAGAATTAAGAGTGCTAATTCTCGCCATTTAAATAGATAGGTATTCATGCTCAATAACAGGGGGAAGTGTTGTACTTGACAGAGAAGCTATAAGAGAATTTTTAGATGGAGAACTTGAGGAAATAGAGGTACCTGATGATATTTCTAAAGAGGTACTTGTAAAAGTATTCTGTAAGTATGTTGAAGATGATTATTATGAATGGCTGAAAGACAATTTCAAATCTTTTTTTAATTCCGGAAATCCCGATTGGCAGTGGATAAGAGAAAAAGTTGAAAAATATGCTTCAGAATAATGCACCTAGGGCGGAAAATAAAAATGCACCTTTTAAAGGAAGCAGTTCTTTACTATAGTATGAATAAGAATTAATATTATAAGGATGGAAAAAGATGGATGAAAAAGAATCTGATAATAAAATAACTCATTTTAAGTGTAGAGAAATACAGGCACCAATTGTTTCATCACTAATAAAAGCGTTTGCCGATAAAACAGGTTATGATAAGGCAATGGAAATAGTCAAGCAGGTTATCAGGGAAGATGCAATTTTATCAGGGAGAACATTAGCAGATAAATACGGAGGAAATACTTTAATAGAACTGTCAAAAATAGTAAATGAAGTATGGGCAAGTGATGAAGCATTGAAAATAGAAATTATAAAAGAAGATGAAGATGAATTATGCTTCAATGTTAACTCCTGTAAATATGCGGATATGTATGAAAAATTAGGAATAAAAGAACTCGGGTGTTTGCTTTCGTGCAGTAGAGATTTTTGGTTTATGGAGGGCTTTAATCCGGAGATAGAACTGATAAGAACAAAAACTATAATGGGTGGATCTGAATGTTGTGATTTTCGATATGTAAAAAAAGTGTGACAGGGGACAGGTGTATCAGCTCAATAATCCAGTAATTTTTAACGCAAAACCTATGGAATCTGAGGAATTTCTTAACCGGATAGTTGAGGATTTAGGTATTATTAGATATAGATAGACGTCCTAGAGGAAGACCTCGTAAAAGGGAAAATTAAACTATAGAAAAAATATGATGTGTCACTATTTAAATAATTTAAATAAATGGGTTTTTATTATTTGCCCATACTGTGGAAAGAGGATTTAGGTGCGGAAAGTGAAAGCAACAAATTATCGGAATGTTTATGTGGCGGGAATAAGATGAAAGAACAATTAGCGAGTGTAAATAAATGTAAAGAACTTGGAAAATTGGAATGGTCAAAAGAAGTTGTAGTTACACTAATTGGCATGGGGACATTAGCTCTTTTTGCGTTTGGATTTTTTTTCACTGCACTATATACACTATTTACCGGGGAAGTTGGTTTTAACTTCACGAGTGGCGGCGCAATTCTTATTTCAGTAGCTCTCTTCTTTGGTACACTAGTACTGCACGAACTCATCCATGGCGTATTTATGTCAATATATGGTGGCAAGCCGAGTTATGGTGCTGGCATTTCGTATTTTATTCTCCCTTATTTTTACACTACAACAAAAACAGTTTTTCTACGCAACCAGCTCATAGTGATTGCTCTTGCGCCGTTGGTAGTAATCTCTCTGGTTGCAATCGGTTTAATGGCTGCCTTCCCATCGATTGCGCGCTGGATGTTCATACCGTTTGTAGTAAATGCTTCAGGAGCAGTGGGTGATTTGTGGCTAACACGTAATGTACTGAGATATCCGAAACATGTATTGATGGAAGATCGAAAATCCGGGTTGATAATTTATGGCAAAGAAACTGATAAACCCCTAAATATCTCTACAACAGGATTTGGTCAAAGATTTTTTAAAGTATTCATACTCTGTATTTTTGCAGGGGGGTTTCTAATGTGTATGGCGCCAATACCTCTGGCTATGTTAGGAGTGGGATCTTTTACAATTGGACCTGCGAATAGTCTCTTTACGATTTTTGAATTTCATAGCTCAGGAGAAGGTTTTGAAGTCGGTTTCTTCCCCCTGTCATTATTAGCCATAAGCGTGATTGCCGGTTTGGTTTACGCGATTATTAAGCCGGAAAAAAAGAGGGTCTATAATTAAAAAAAGTATTTTATAACTATAGAATAATCTGAAAGATGAGGATAGTCAAATAACTTTCTTTATGCAAGAATAGAATATATGGCCAGAGGAACATTTGTGGCTTCCGAGGGTTGTCAAAAGATAATGTCTTTGTGACTCGACCTGAACTGCCGGATGTTCCTCTGCCTCTACCAACAGTCTAATGGGAAGATGCCTATAAAAAGTGGCTATTATAGACAGGATATCGGATAGGGGCAAGGTCGTATAAAAATAGGAGGGAAGAAAGATGAAAAGACTATCCGGGGGAATCGATGTAGGAAGTGAATCTCACCACATAATAATCTTAGACGAGGAAGATAATTTTCTTTACAACCAGAAGGTAGCTCATAAACTTAATGAATTTACTGAAAGTATAAAGCTATTTAGAAAGATAGAAAAACAAGAAGGAGGAAAAATATCCTTTGCCTTAGAGGGGAAGAACGGCTATAGTGCCCCTTTTGACCGGATACTGCTTGACCAAGGATTCACCCTCTATAATGTAGACAACTTCAAATTAAAAAGATTCAGAGAGGCCTTTGCCGGTGAATGGAGAGATGATGAAAGAGATTCTCTGATGCTTTCCAAGATGTTAAAATTAAAAGAGCATATAAATAGTGAAAGAGAAAAGGTATTTATTAAAATAGAGAAACCTTCTCTTATAACCGAAAGTCTTAAACTCCTCTCCCGCCACCAGCAGACTCTGATTGATGAGAGGGTGAGGCTTACCAATAGATTAAGAAAAAAATTACTGGAAGTATGTCCCCAGATATTAGAATTGGGTAAACTGAAGAATAAAAAAATAGTAGCCATTTTAGCCAAATATCCTGATTTTTCTAAATACAAAAGGATTACCCTCTGTTCTCTACTAAAGATAAAGGGAATAGGAAAAAAAGGAGTTCCTTTTCTACTTAAAAGGTTAAATAATATAGAGTATGTGCCAGGTTTAACTAATATATACAAAACGATCATCTTATCTTATGCTCAACGTATCTTAGAATTACGAGAAGAGATTAAGGATATAGATAAAAAATTAGATGAAATAGGAAACCAGAGTAAAGAGGTTAACCATTTAAAGACTATTCCCGGAGTGGCTACCAAACTGGCCAGTAGGTTTATCGGAGAGATCGGAGATATTAATCGCTTTCCTTCTGAAAAACAGTTGGCTATCTACTGTGGAATAGCCTGTGTAAATAATGACTCGGGGAAGGTAACTAAAGCCAAAGCGGTGTATAAAGCCAATAAAATATGTAAACAAACTTTAATTAATATGGCCGGATGCAGTATCCGTTTTAGTCCCCAGTGCAAGGCTTATTATTTAAAGAAGCGAACAGAAGGGAAGAGCCATAATCATGCCCTTCGCTGCCTGGCCCGGCAACTAATTAAAGTTATTTATAGAATGTTAACTGAAGATAGAGAGTATATTTGTTAGAAAAGAGTTAAGGAAAGCTGCATAAAAAAGTTTAAAATTATCTTGATTTTCCCGATGCATTCAAGGCATATAATTTTTCGGATTTATTATCCCAGATAATAGCAAAAGCATCTCCGCCGATTCCATTGTTGGTGCATTCGACCACCGTAAGGGTAATGGCAGCAGCAATGGCGGCATCCGCTGCATTACCTCCTTTGTGCAAGATTTTAATTCCGGCCTGTGTTGCTAACGGTTGAGAAGTAGCTACCATGTTCCTTGCAAAAACCGGCATCCGCTGCGAAGAGTAGGGAAAATCCCAATTATAATTTGACAATTTATATTACCTCAAAGATAAAAATTTAGAAATTCATCCACTTCTACTGCCCGATAACGGGCACTACGATAATTCTTAAAACTTATCGCCTCTTTCGGACAATAAGCAAAACATCTCATACAAAGAATGCAATCATTTAGAAATTCCGGATATTTTATTAATTTGATATTATTTACCGGACATAGTTTTTCGCATAATCCGCATGAACTACATTTACTTTTATCTACCCTAATAGGAGTC
>Ga0255374_10088_pt1 | contig 11887 bp, 6 predicted proteins | sample ANMaggSeSYBR01H4_FD_182088 | JGI IMG/M metagenome (GOLD analysis project Ga0255374, IMG submission 182088) | Sediment cell enrichment communities from methane seep in Santa Monica Basin, California, United Staets - ANME aggregate JGI... | ecosystem: Environmental > Aquatic > Marine > Cold seeps >... | reverse complement strand
ACATGTTGTATTATAGCGACAATATTGAAATAAACGTTATATATGAAGAACCCTCAGATCCAATTACATTTCCTGACGAATATGACCTTTTGGTTATTGCCCCTTCAGAATTCGAACAAGTACTTCAGCCGTTAATCAATCACAAGAATGCCCATAATTTAAGCACCACTCTTATTACTCTTGAAGAAATATACGCAGACCATACTGATGGACGTGACGATCAGGAAAACATCAAGCTTTATATTAAAGATGCGAAAGAAAACTGGGGTGTTACTTATGTTCTTCTAGTTGGTGGAATGGTGGGTCAAAAAGATGAATGGTACCTACCGGTTAGGTATGCAAGTTCACCGAGTGAAGATGCCTACATAAGTGATCTTTATTATTCAGATATCTACAAGATTGTAGACAATGAAACTGTTTTTGATGACTGGGATTCAAATGGCAATGGTATTTTTGCAGAATATTCAATGTTTAAAAAAGATATTATTGATGGTATCCCTGATATTCACATTGGAAGATTACCTTGTAGAGATCTAAATCAAGTCGAGACAATGGTAAACAAAATTATTAATTATGAAGAAAGCCCAGCTGATGAATCATGGTTTAAGAATATGATTTTGATTGGTGGAGATACCTATCCAGATACTGGTCATCCTGATGGATATGAAGCAGAAATTGATACAAATCTTTCTGCAAGTTATATGGACGGTTTTGAATTTGAAAGACTCTGGGCATCACTTGGAACTCTCACTGGACAAGAAGACGTAGAGCGAGCAATAGACGATGGAGCAGGTTTTATTCATATGGCAGGTCATGCAAATCCATCAATACTTGTTACACATCCGCCAAATGAAAATAGAAAGATTACTATCCTTCATATGTATAATCTTCCTGTTTTCAATGCTCTTGGAATGATAACAGGCAATAAGGGGATTGATAGATTTTTAGAAGAACTAATGAAACCAAGATTCCCAACTTTAAAAAATAATGAAAAACAACCTGTAGTTCTTGTTGGTGGTTGCCATAACAGTCAATTCGATACTTCACTATTAAATATAATCAAAGATGGTTTCATGCATGCTTATGGATGGGGGGAGTTTGTCCCCAAATGCTGGAGTTGGTGGCTTACAAGTAAGGAAAACGGAGGTGCTATAGCAACAATTGGAAACACGGGTCTTGGAATGGGCCTTGGAGGCTTTGACTATGTAAATGGATTAGATGGATGGTTATATCCAAGGTTTTTCTATAATTATAGACAGCTTGATAGAGAACATGTTGGAGAAGCTCATAGTGCCGCAATTGCTGATTATGCTAACGAATTTGATATAAACAAAGATGGCGAAGATAGACAAATGATACAACAATGGGCATTACTAGGTGACCCAAGTCTTATGTTAGGTGGGTATTCTTAGTGAAATAGGGGGCAAGCCCCCTATTTCACGATCTCATCTTTTGAAAGGTGTTTTATGATAGAGGGGCATATTTGTGGTTTCCACAAACCATTTGGAACAATGATTACAGAAATATTGTTGATGCTCAGCATGGTTTTTCCCACGCTTCAATATATCTTTTCCTTTCTTCCTTGAGGTAAAATCTGCAAGCGTGATTCTGGCACATAATATCGGTTTTACTTCTTGGTCTTGCCATATTGATAGATATAGTGTTTCAAGTATAATCATAATGCGGTATCAATTAGGACACTATCAGAAAATAAGTGATTTCATGCATTAATTTGTACTGAAAAACGGGCCGAAATGCGATCAATATTAATCTTTTGGCCAGGGTAAACATAAATATATTATGTTTAGTAGGGTAATTTAAATTTTTCCATGGGATACTTTTATTGTATTTGTTTCATATTATATGCTGAGATACCTCAAGAATCCTGCACTGGTCGATAGTAAATTTTGGATAATTCCATCAATTTTTCATATCATTAATATACCCATACATTTTCTAACAAATATGCAATTTATTGAAGAAATGGAAGGAGAGAAAAATAGATAGTGTAGAGGGCGTTTAATGTGAAGAGATAAAAAAAGTGATGATGACAAATCGAGAAACGCACATATCGCTATATATTAAAACGAACAATTTTAGTGAGTGTAGCCCATTCTATACTTTTGTATTCCCAGTCATAATTATTGCCTTAGCAGGGATACCAGCATATGTTTTGCCTTCTTCTAAAACTTGATTTTGTGTCATCAACGCACCAGCAGCCAATACAACATTATCTTGTAGAGTTGCACCCGGCATTATAATCGCCCCTGCACCAATTACACAGTTATTCCCTATTTTAATCCTACCAATTGTTATTGTTCCCTTTGAATAATCTTGGATATGTCCATAAATAATTGCATACTCCCCCATCGTTACATTATCTCCAAATTCTGTGATACATGGATCCTTGATTACTCCCCCAACCAATGTATTTTCTCCTATTTTCATCCCAAGTAATTTGTAGTAAATATTTTTCATTGCCCCTATTGGAAATATCTCAATAATTTTTCTACATGGCGTGTACAATGAACAGACTATTATCCATTTGAACGTGTTTTTATCGCCAAATGAGTATTCATATGTGCCTGGCTCATATTTGATGTTAAATAATTTTATTATTACTCCAGAAATAGATATCTCAGAGATAATTAGGATTACTACTCCTAAATAAATTATAAATGGTAACAGTAAAAAGTGCCATAACTTGTCAAAAGCTAAAAAATATAACAGCAACTTTCCTGCAAGTACTATGGGAAAAAATCCTAATGAAAAAATAATAAATACAATTATTGAAAGTAAAATAGGCCCAATTACGGATCTCGAATGTTTTTTTGATTTACCATTAGGCTTTCTCATAATTGAGTGTAACATATAAAACCATAATAAATCTATTTGAAACTCATCGATGCTTTGCATTACAATGTAAAGGCATTTTGTTCATCATGATATTTTAACAGTGCATGTTCAAATATAATTACTAACACAAAACACCATAATAGGAGCAAAAATATGCCTAAGAAACATCAAAAAAAACCCACAACCAAAAGATTCACGTAATATCAAAAAGGAGTCTTTTGGGAAAAGAAGAAGGCATTATTCTTTTGGATTCCCTGCAGGCGATTACTAGAAAAATTTAGAAATCTATCTCTTTGTATTCATCGTATGCCTTATCCATTAGGTAAATATATTCAAATGGGTCATCGGAAGTGCATAAGTCACCCACAGCTTGTTTCTGATAGCAGGTAGCGTTTTGGAAATGCATAAGATTTTCACCAACTAGATTTTCCCCCAACCATTGCTCATACTGGTGAAATACAAGTTGTGTCAAAAGGAAGACATAGTCTGCAGTGAATGAATCAGTTGTTACCTCATTTTCACTAAACATTTTGGATTTACTTTCCTCATCGCAATCAACATAATGTGGGTAAACGTTCTCATTATCTATCCACAGCCAACGTTCCTCTCCTTTCATGAGTGGAATAATGTAATCTGCTTTGGTGTCATCTTCATCCTCTGGATAACAAACTCTATTTATTACCTGTCTTCTTGGTTCGTAAGGTGTCTTACCCCTAGTCGGGTCAATCAATATCCACCCATAATCTGGGCAGTAATATTCAAACATATAATGCATTTGAGTCCAGAAAGTTTGATCGGGAAGAGCCAGTAACACTCTTGCAGGAACATTATTTGCTCTAAATAAAGCACATCCTAAATGCGATCTTCCAACGTTCTCTCCATTTATAAGAAGTGTAGTAATGGCATCTTGAGAAAAGAAAATACCTAGATTTAACTGTAGAACAAATAATAAATAGTTATGTTCCTTAATAAACGGTGCAATTTCACTTGCAAATCTGACGAGGTTGTTGCTCACACCCCTTAATTGACTTGCCTTGTGTTTTATGAAAAAGCTTTTTGCCTGTACAACTTCTGTTGATGAAAGCCATATCTTCGTCTCTTCAGGTAGTTCACACTTTTTCGGGAATTTTACGTATTCTGGCAGATCACCATATTCGTGGTTTTTAACAAGAACCCAGCAAGAGAAATGAATCAAAACACTTTCATCTTTCTCCATATTTCCTATTGTAAAATTCACTACTTTATTTGGTTCATTTACATCATCCTCAATTTGATAATGTAAGATATTTGCTGTACTGTCCTCTAAAATTTCTAACAATATAGGTACCTGGTATTGGTAATCAGGTGGGAATACATATCTAAGATTAAATGTATTTGCATCGTCTGCGGCATTAAGAACCAGAACATGTTCCACGCGAAGTAGATGTAATTCTTTTTCGCCAGTAGGTAAGCTTGCAGTTAAAGAAACGTTGTCAAAGTAATTCTCACTGTTTACTATGGGAGATATAGTTAACAAAATAAGCATAATAAGCATACTTGAAACTAATAATTTTTTAGATGAATATCGGACAGTGCCTGCATACATTTTAATATACCAATTAAAATATTACAGTTATATACTATATTTAACTTTCGCATATTTCTCATTTAATCATGAAATTATGCACGATACTACTTCCAAAATGGAAGTACCAACAAGTTTAGTTTATGATTTTTCTGCAACAATTGTAAATTTCCAATCTTTTTTATTTCCCTCTTTCTCGATTATCAAAAATTTGGCATCAGTTAGGAAACATCCAACTTGTTCAATAGTATATGCAATCTCATAGGCATCAATATGATATCTAATCACATTCCTTCCCGCCAAGTTAATGAACATATGCAGCTTTATTAAAAACAACTTCCATTTGGGAAAATCCTTATTTAGAGCATCTAAGACAACTCTTCCCCCTGGCTTTAATATTCTGAACACTTCTGCAAAACTAACTTTTGGTTGTTCCCAATAGGGTAGGCTGAATCTACTTACCACAATATCCACGGAACTGCTTTTTAGCGGGATATTTTCAGACATTGATAGTATGATCCCAAATTTTCTAAAATCGTCTTTAAATGCGTGTTTCTTGGCCATTTCGAGCATTTTTATTGAGGCGTCCAAGCTAATTACATTTGTTTCTGGCATTAATTTTCGGATCTCTGCTGACAATAAACCTGGACCTGCACCTAAATCAACGATCAACGGTTTGCTGGGTGACTGAGGCAAGTTTTTCTGAATTATCTTTGCAAGATTTTCATAAAGTATGGGATATTTTTCCATATACTGCACAAATTTCTCCGTTGTCTTGTTATCCATCGACAAATTGTTTTCACTCCAGAGGGATATCAATCTTAAATTAATTAAAATCTTCCTAATAAAAAAAAATCGGACGTGAAGCGGATATCCCCGCACTAAAGTACGGGGTTTTCCGCTCGCTTCACTTCAAGGTCCGATTTTTTCATTAAACAATTCGACCTAAAGGTCGGGGTTTTACACCCATTGACAATTCTTCGAATTGTTGAATAACAAGCAATATCTACAATTTATCTGAATCTTTTTAAAAAAACTACTTTACCTTCAACAAGACATTGAATGTAGGAACCAAAAACATTGAAATGAATGGAAAAGTAATTAACAGCTATTTAATTCACGATATAGTAAAAATGAAAGTTAAGAACAAACTGCTGAATTATATGATGAAAAAAATTTCAAATTATTACTGGTATATTATAGATAATCTTGCTTTCAAATTAGATAAATTTGCAGAGATATACTATAAAAAATCAATTGGTTCCCAATACAGAATGGAATATCAAACATTTAATATCTCAAAAAATGACAAAGTGTTGCATATAGGTTCTGGTGCATTTCCATTAACTGAAATAACACTGGCAGAAGAAATTGGTACTACTGTAGTAGGAATAGATAAAAGTCGAAAGGCAGTAGAATCTGCAGATAACGTCGTACGCGAAAAAAACTTACAAGATAAAATAAAAATTAATCTTGGAAACGGGAAAAACTATCCCATTAAAGAATTTGATGTGATTATTATCTCTAGTTGTGCATCACCAATGGTAAAAATCATCGAGCATGTTTTTAAGAATGCTAAAAGCAATAGCAAAATAATAGTCAGAGCGATAGAAACATCTTTAAAACCATTAATCGAATCCATTGACCTACAAAAGGATATTATTTTTGTGAAAAAAATTGAGCACTACCCATTCCCCTTCTTAAAACCATTTGGATGGCAATCATTCTATTTGATAAAAAAACAATGATTATTATTTCATCTTTTCAGCGTATTTACATCATTTTAGGTTTAGATTTATTAATAAATCCACCTTCCTTAACAGCAATAGCTGCTCCAAGAATGCTTGGGAATAACCATACTATAACAAACCAGAACAATGAAAGGCTTACAATTCTTTCTGGAGATATGCCGAAGATTGAAAATAAACTTATCATTGTCATCTCCCTTGTACCTAAACCATAGATTGTTACAGGTAATGATGCAACAACGTTTGCAATAGCAATCATGAGTATAAAATATATGTAGGGTATTTCAATGGAAAATAATTTTGAAATTAAATAAAGTTCTGAGAAACGTAATATCCATCCCAAAATAGAAACAGTGAAAGGAATTAGAAGATCCCTCGAGTTTGGCATATCTATAAAAAAAGAATCAATCGATGAATCAAATTTATTCCTTAATAAATTAAAAATTTTATGTTGTAACATTCTATTTAAAAAGTTTGTTAAAGTATCCTTTCTAAGGAATAGCAGAAACAAGGCAAGAGATATTATAAACATAATAATTATCAAAACGAATAAATGGGGAAATCTGCTACTTACTAAAATTCCACCGATAATTCCCAAAAGCAACAAAGATATATAGTCGACAGTATTAAGAATTATTATATTAGACACACATTTTTGAATAGGCGCTCCGCTTTCATTCTGTAAATAAAAGGTGCGCGTATATGCCCCAAGTCCACCAGGAGTTATAAAACCATAAAAATAACCGATGAGAATATTTTTTAATGAATATATGTAACTTACATCCATTTTTTGTTTTTTAAGAATAAATTGCCATTCGTAATTGGTTATGAGTAAAATGGGAATCAATGATAAGAATGATAGAATTAAATACATAGGTTTGATACTAGAAAAATTCAATAGTATCGTTTCAATATCTATGGTTATTAATATGTAAATTAGAATAACAATACCTATAGCCGGCAATAGCTTTCTGATATTCATTATTACTTTTAGATATAGATTCTTCATTTAAACAATTTTTTGGATTGAGAATCTGTCTGAGAAACTAAACTTGTAAGCATAAAAGCATAATGTTTTACTAAAGGGACAGATGTCTTATACTTTAATTCCAATCCTCAAAGTGGTGTGGAATATGCCCCGATACAATGATAATGAAGAGAAATTGCGCTAAATAAATTGAAAAAGGGTAGAGGCGGTTTTAAACTTATTCATACCCGCCAAGTTTAAGACTTGGATCGCCGAAAAGATGAAATTCAACAATGCAGAACTCTTCATCTTGGACAACATTATTCTCAAGAATATACTTACGTATTGCACCACTGTGGGCGCTACCTAGCGTAGTAGATCCATACCCTATTTGATAAAAGAAATTACAGTCCAATCCCCCACTTTTTTCAAGATGAGGGGGAGACCCACCTAGTCCTAAACCAGTACAACCAGTACATGCTATTGCACCACCGTTTGGTAAAATGCATAAACCCCAGCTGAAGCATACTGGTGTAGGGTACCATACCCAGTACCAATTATCATGATCTTTCCGAGTTAATAGTATCCTTAGCATCGATACATTAAATAATGCGTTGTGGCAACCACCGACGACCACCACAGGCAATTTATCACCATTAGAGAGTTTTCCGAAGTCAGTAATACTGAGACCGCTTGTCCAGCCAGGCGGTTCGGTCCAATGAGTGGCCCACGATATGGGATTGCCATGACCTTCAAAATTTACATAGCCTGCACCCTCAGAGAAAGCCGCTATGATATCTTCTGTTTCGGGTATTAGTCCGCCTGTATCTTTATTCGATGAGTAAATCCTTACAGGATCCTCGATAAGATCACCCATGTAGTCAAATGCTGCATCGACAGAATATTCTCCATCTAATTTTTCTTCGTTTTCAGATAAATCAAATGTTCTAAAACACCAATCATGACCTGATCCCCTACTAGAGTTACCTTGAGGATATCGATCCCTACCGAGTAGATCCGGACCACCATAGCACCAACCATATTCACTACCCAACGGAGCAGTGAGTGTAATATAATATTTCTCTCCTGGTACAAGATAGACATCTGGCACATCAAAAGATACCCAGTTACTGGATTCAGAGGGGATTTCACTCACGGGTAACTCTTTAAAAGTTAAAACAGTACCTAAAGGTTTCTCTATAGATAATTTGAGATCAGGAGAACCGCCATACCATTGTACAACTTTAACTTCAATTCTTGCATGTTTTGCATTTCTTGGAACAAACTCCTGCCATTCAAAATCGGAAAGGTAAACACAATCGTCATAATAATGCTGATCTTGATCTTTTCCATCAAAGAGATTAAATGTTCTACCCGCTACTCCTATCATCTTTTTATACCAAGGTTTATCCTCTGGAGAAGTAGACTCATATTGAATGATTTTATTCATTACTATTTTTAGTTCAATCCCATTTCGGCAGGCTAATCTACCAACGTAAATATCTGGAATGAGGTCTAACTCATCTCCACCACCTAGACCGCCCCTTTTAGCAAAAATACCATCACCATCAGAATCCCAATCCTCAAACTCCCATTCCTGCAAAGATTCATTATACCTATATAGATCAGAAAAATATAGATCAGAAAGAACACCAACTTCATTACCATGTCTAATATTGGTATATCTTACAGGAACATGCCAAGCATTGGTACTTCCGTGATTTCGATCATCTTTATCTCTTGCATATATATATGATTTTAGACCTCCAACCAGAAGAACATATGTAATATTCCAGTTTTCTTTTGCGTCTTTTAGAAAGTATTTAATCTGCTCTGGCTCATCTCTTCCCACGTATCCAGAAATTATTTCTTCGACTGTTTTAATCATTGTCTTAATACCAAAGTTATTCTTATGATCAACTAGTGGTTGTAGCGATTCACGAAATTTCTCTGGTGCTATGATTACCATATCATAAGAATCAATACCTGCTACGAAACCATCAAATCCAGGATCCTCATAGTTTATTTGTATTTTCGCATCCGTCACATAAATTAATTTATTATCTAAAGGTTTGTATCTGATAGGGTAAAAATTCACTATTAAAAATGTGGTTTGTTCTCCAATGTTATTAAGACCACATTTAATTTTATAATCGTACCAATTCTCAGGATAAAATGTATCACTTTGATAAACTTCTTTATTTTCAACTAATTTTGGTTTTGTTTTATACGAGTTTGGAAAAATCAATGGAATTGGTTCTGGTGCTGGAATAATCTTTCCATGGATAATCTCCTCTTTGATATTAGAAATTTCACAGGTAACCCCTTTAATTTCAACTCCTCTCGAAAACTCAAAGGTTTTACGGTATATAGGTAACATTGGTTTTCCTGCTTCATCTAAAAATGAATTCGTTCCCACAAATTCAAGAGAAAGATAGCCATCTATTTCGGAGGTCAATGGCTTACCCGATAGAGTAACCATTTCAATTCTTTTTTCAATCTTGGAATTATGTTCTAAGAAACCAGCTGCCCCAAATCCGCTAAGGATTAAAATTCCCACAATTATTAACGACAATAATATTTTTCTCATTATTATCTTCTCCCTTTATATATTATTTATATCTAACAAGATTTATTAAACCTTTCTATATCGTCTCATCAGTAGTACCCTATGAAAACTGGTTTATTACCTGAGTTGGATAGATGATGAATTTATTTGCATTTTCATCTCCCTTCCCTCACCAATTCCTTTTTTCTCCCCAATGATACAAACTATTCAGATTTCGTATACTTCGCAATTAATGTGTTGTTGTCACACTAGTATGTATCTTAATATCGGGAACATGCGTGGATGATTTTCAAGGAATCTAAATAACAGTGGGTTAATCGCTTTGTTTTTTGGTATGCTTAATGATAGTGGATCTGACCATGGACCTTCAATGCCACACTTGTCCCTGGCTTTTACTTTGATTAAGTAGGTGCCTTTCTTATCCCAACGATGTAATGTTTCACATATTTCACCTGATTCGTATGGTCCCAACCAGTCGCTTGTGCTCCCGTCACCCCAGTCAAATAAGTATAGTATCTGGTCACCATCTGGATCAGTGGTGTTTGTACTGTAAACATAATCCTGCCCAGATTTTCCACTTGTTGGACCAGATGGCTTTGCTGGTTTGTCTGGAGGATGGCTGATATGAAAGGCAATAACTGGATCTCCAAACAGATTTAACTGATAAAACGTCCATCTCATACATGACCGTTCGATAAGATAGAGGTTATCCTCCTTTGAATCTTGATTTGCCTTGCTAATAACTGGTATATGCTCGTTAAAGATAGCGTCCCAAAACTCCCTGGTATATCGAGTGCCATCCCCGTCTGTTCTATAAGCCCAAAACCAGCCATATCGAGCATTCATAATAGCCGCAAATGCGCCATGTTCAGTTTTTACTGTAAGATATTCAGCAAAGCAGTCATATCCATTAGGGTCGTCAAATCCGCCACTCATGCAGCCTACTGAATAAACAAAACAATACTGCTCATTCGTAAATGCTCCAATGTTATCGTTTATCATTCTCATGTTATATCCATAAGAAGCGTGTCCGTCATGATTGATGATGTGAATACCATTGTTGACACGATCGATGATTTCCTCCTTAGGCCAACCGGTATCACCTGGCCAATCTCTATCATACAATGTGTTTATAGTGTAGTCACTGGATGGTATGCCAACGGTAGTATAGCCATCAAGGGGCGACCCATCAATTAGAAGATCCAAATAGTTACCACCCCAGCTGGCAATACCATAATCACCAAGATATTCCCCGGCCATCAACACCTCGTTCAAATAGTCATCATCGACATCAGTATTCATATAAGAGATAGTTTTACTAACAAAGTTATTTACATCTTCCTTGCTATCAACACAGGCGCGTCCCACATAAACTTCAGCAAAAAGATCAACGTCACTACCGCCTTCACCATCAGTGGGTTCACCCCATCTATCATCACCATCAAAGTTGTATGGACCATCGAGACAGGCATAATAAAGATCAGAAGGCATCTCAGTTTCATAAGACCATGTCTCTTCATCCAATCCAAAAACATACAGCATCTTCGCAAGAACAGCATCAGCATCGCCACCAAGAAGGACATACTCAATTCCATTATTTAGATATTCATCTTTGATAAAATCTCTAATATCTTCAGGCGTGACACTATCTGGGAAAAGAGAGATATCTCTTAGTGTTTTAATTTCTGTGTTAATACCTTTAGCATCATGTACCTCCTTCAAAGGTTCAAAGCTATTTTTAAATTCATCAGTGGTCAATATAAGAAAATCATACTGCTCCAAAACAGGGCATGCTGTTATTTTTTTTATATATGTATCAACAATAGCTGGATTATCAACTTTTTTTGTTATTTCCAACTTATCATTCATTAACCCGCGGAACAATGAATTTGTATTTTTATCTTCCACTAATTCCACAGAAACTGTTATATTGTTGAAGTAAAAGAGCTCACCTTTAATAGGAACATACTGAACGGGATACAGGGATAACACAAGAACATCATATCCTCTAAAACTATATGTACCCACCTCTGTAAACAGCACACCAGGAAATGGATCATTAGAATCATAGATTTCAGGATCTGATTCTGGCGGCTTTGCCAAATTTGCCATTGACAGAGGAACAGGTTTACCGGAAGGTTCGATATTGAAACCCGATCCTAGATATACCTTCTCACTGGGTA
>Ga0255374_10076_pt1 | contig 11939 bp, 14 predicted proteins | sample ANMaggSeSYBR01H4_FD_182088 | JGI IMG/M metagenome (GOLD analysis project Ga0255374, IMG submission 182088) | Sediment cell enrichment communities from methane seep in Santa Monica Basin, California, United Staets - ANME aggregate JGI... | ecosystem: Environmental > Aquatic > Marine > Cold seeps >... | reverse complement strand
TTCTGGGCACGATTGATTATCCCGACGCGATCACACACGGTTTAAGGCGCCAAACAGATATGGTGCGGGGAATCATTGAGCGTACCAGGGCAGATCTTACCACCAGCCTGCGCCAACAGCATATGCAGCAGGCATTGAAGGATTTCGAAAAACGCATCATTGATAATGGCGCGAAGTAAACGCACCATCCGTGCGTCTGAAATCGGCTCTTTTATTTACTGCCAGCGCGCCTGGTGGTATCAACGAAACAAAATAAAACCGATTAATGTGGATGAACTTGCGGCTGGGCAGAGTTTTCACGAACACCACATCAATCAGTCCCGCTCTGCCGAGTTTCTCAAGGCCATTGCGTGGTTGTTGGTTATAGCATCGGTCATTTTATTAAGCATATTTATTGCCACCTTCTTGAAATAAAAATCTGTTATGGAAATGAATTCGCTGTTAATTTCATTCATTGGTATCCTGATTTTCATCGCTCTGATCCTGTTTGGAATATCACACCTCCTGACAAAAAGGACAGGTATCCCCGATGGACGCATCATATATTCCGACCCCGGTGTATGGAAAAAAAATCTAAAGCCGCTCTATGATGCGGGTATCGGACTTACCGGAAGACCTGATTATTTGATTAAGAAAGGGGATCAGATCATTCCCGCAGAAGTAAAATCATCCTGGGCACCGCGCAGTCCATACGACAGCCATATCCTTCAATTAGCTGCATATTGTGTGCTTGTGGAAAGTACCTATGGGCAGCGTCCTCCATATGGGCTCCTCCGCTATAAAAACCGCACCTTTAAGATCAAGTTCACACCTGATTTGGAAGAAAGAGTACTGGAAAAAATTGATACTCTGAACCAGGTGGTTTCTTTTACTTTCTGACCGCTTGAGTCAGTATACTGCCTGTTGCTGGCTACGCTGAGAGATGTGACGGCGTTGCCATTGGGGGCGTACCGCATTTCAGGATCTCTCCCTAAGTTACCTACAATAATGATCGTGTGAAAACTCATTTCTACTTTCCTTTCCCTGATATCGAATCAATCCAATAAACCATGTGATTATTATACGCGTGATTAACTGTATACTTATAAAGTCAGGATATTTTTATGTGTTTTTCTATGTGAAGTGTAAGAATAGATATAATGTTATAATCGCAAAAAAGGTGATTACCATGATTAAAAAAACAATGCGGGCTTTAGGCTTGCTTTCCATGATATTGCTTTTAATTATCATAATGATTCCTGTTACAGCCAGTGCACCTCTTCCACAGGCAGTGATCTCTACTCCAACACCTCAGGCAGACGGGCGGATCATATACATTGTCAAGGAGAATGATAGATGCATCAGCATTGCTTTACTGATGGGTATATCGGAGCAGGAATTGCGTGAATTAAACGATCTTGGACCAGATGACTGTCTGTTCATATACCCCGGACAAGAAATGCTGGTGGGGATAAAAGCGGAGGATACCCCCGCGCCAACTGCGGAAGTGACCGCTGCTCCAACCGCAACGCCATTTAAGGGTAATGGCAGTATCTGTATTTATCTATTCAACGATGAAAATGGCAATGCGCTGGCTGAGGAAACTGAGCTGGCGCTTGCTGGCGGCGCCGTTAGTGTGACAGACCGGTTGAATACTATCAATCTGACGAGTGATACAGATGAAAGCGGAGACGCAGTTTGTTTCTCGGATCTTCCAGAAGGAGACTACAATATCAGTGTCGCTATTCCAGAGGGGTACAACCCAACCACGGTGATGAATTACGCAATCGCAATTGGGGCGGGAGAGGTTTCGACAATTGATTTTGGGGCTCAACCGGGATCGGGACTGCACCCCGCATTCAGTGAAGAAAGCCCATCACCCCTGCTGCTTGCTCTGGGTATTTTCTTTATCGGCGCCGGCATTGGGTTATGGTTCTATGTTAGGAAAATGGCTGTCTAAGAAAAGCCGGAATATTGAAACAAAACTCTTAATTTAAAAATACAAAAAAACACCTATTCAAAAGTAAGCATGAGAGGTGTTTTTTTATTCGATATAGTTAATTTCTAAAAATTTTCTAGTTTTCACTAACAGCAGGAGGATTGTTAGCAGCGGTTACCGCCGCCAGGTTTCTTGACAACTTAATCGAACGTTACACTGCAATAATGTGGATTTAAAATAAAGTGAAAGTGTTTATAGTATTAAATCTATATAGTAACTTGACCCAAGTTTTTCTTTCAGGAAATAAAACTCGCACTTTTAGCTTGAGTTCTGGTTTCATAGAACACAACAGTTTTTCGTTTATTTCAAACCGGAATGCAGGAAGCTCTGGATAAACCGCCGCTGGAAGATCAGGAAAGTGATGAAGAGCGGGGCGATGACCATGAGTGTTGCTGCCGTAAGGAGAGACCATTGCGCGCCAATTTCTCCCAGTTGAGTAAAGCGCACCAGCCCGGCTGTTAGAGGGCGGCTTTTGTCGCTGTTGGTGATGATCAGCGGCCAGAGGAATTCATTCCAGTGCCAGGTTACTGATGAAATACTAAAGGCAACCAGTGCTGGAATTGATGGAGGCAAATACACATGCAGGATTAACTGCCACCACGAACATCCATCAATGATTCCTGCGTCCACCAGATCGCGCGGCACAGCAAAAAATGCCTGCTGTACCAGGAATGTTCCGAAGGCAGACCCAAAGTAGGGGATGGCAATTGCCAGTCGGGTATCGAAAAGCCCCATCCAGCGAATAGTGGCAAAGTTTGGGGCCAGCAGAGCTGAGGTTGGAATCATCATTTGCAGCAGGATGAAAAAAAATATCCAGCGTTTGCCAAAAAACTTATAGTGTGAAAAAGCAAAACCTGCCAGTACAATGGTGACCAACTGCACGGATAGAATTGTGAGTACGACGATGATGGTATTGATGTAATACTGCCTGAACGGTGCCAGTGACCATGCGTGCAAATAATTCTCTAATGTGACGCTGGTGCTGAACCATATGTCGCCGCGGCTCATGGCATCGCTGGCCGGGCGGAAAGAAGCGATTAGTGCCCAGATGACTGGTACTGACCACAAGAGTGCCAGGAAGGTCGCCAATAAGTTGATGATCCAATTACCAAGGTTTTTCATTAAACGGCCGGGGCTTGAGATAGATACAGACATGTCAGGCCTCCTTGCGTTCTGAGTTTATAAAATTAGTTACTGTGAAAGCCACCAACACGATCACAAAGACCACCGTGATCGCTGCTGAAACACCAATGTCCTGATATTCAAAACGCTGCAGCCAAAGCTCGAACAATAATACTGCGCTTGCCCTGCTAGGTCCGCCGCTGGTCAGTACATAGATATGGTCTATCGTGCGGAACGCATCAATAAAGGCCACGATGGTGATAAAAATCGTTGTTCGCCGCAGCAAGGGAAAAGTGATCAACCACAAAGTTTGCCAACCGTTAGCACCATCTAAAGCGGCGGCGTCGTAGACGCTCCTTGGAAGGTTTTGCAGTCCAGCCAGGTAATAGATCATATAATAACCAGAGTTTTTCCAGATGGCGACGATGATAACTGCTAATAATGCCATATTGGGATTGCCAGTCCAGTTTTCGGGTCCACCATACCCAAGGAAACGCAGTGCACTGTTGAACAGGCCGTAATCGGGTGTGAAGAAGAACATCCAGATGGTCGCAGCGCTGACCATGGGGAGTACCATTGGGTGAAAGAATGCCAGGCGAAAAAAACCGATCCCCCGTACTTTACGGTTGACCAGCAGTGCGAATAGTAAACCCAGTATTATGCTGATCGGCACTGTGCCGATGATATAGTAAAGCGTGTTACCAATGACCTTGATGAAGTAAGGGTCAGTAAACAGATCAACATAGTTACCCAACCCGATGAAGGTCGGCTCACGGAATCGTATGTTATTCATGCGTTGGCGGAAAAAGCTTTGGTATATTGAAAGCAGCACAGGCCAGGCGGTAAACAGGGCCACAAACGCTGCTGTTGGGAAAATCAGTATATAGGGTAAGGGTTTGAGCTTTTTACGAGTGTTTCGTGTGTTCAAGATAGATTCCTTACAAGAATAATGGGGTGACCATTGTAATTCATGGTAACCCCATTATAAATTAATTAGCGATTACCCAGTGCTTATTCGCAGTAATCTGCCATTGCAGCTTCGGCTTCAGACTGTGCAGCGGCCATTGCTTCTGCGGCAGTCATGTCACCACTATATGCTCTTTGTAAGTAATCATGGAATATACCGCGTACCTGCCCGAGGTTCTGAATAGATAATTCTGTGCCGGCAAATTGCAGCGCGTCACGGGTATCCAGTGCTTGAGGAATATCAGCAGCATAGGTTTTCATCGTTTCAGCGTCGTATGCACTGGCGCGGGCAGCGACATAGCCGGTGTTGATGCTGTAATCAGCCACGTACCCAGGGCGGGAAAGAAATTCTACGAACTTCCAGGCAGCATCCTGTTTTTCTTGAGGAGCGCCTTTCATGATGTAGAAGTTTCCGCCGCCAGGAACGCTGGCGTATGTTCCCTCTTCTTTTCCGGGAATGGGCATTACACCAACTTCAAAATCAGCCTGTTCTAGAATTCCGGTCAGGCTGCCTGAGGAATGGACGATCATTGCGGTCATGCCGCTAGCGAAATCAGTAGTAGCGGTGCCCCAGACGGCTTGAACACCGGCGGGCATGGCACCATAAACAGCTGAGAGATCCATATAGAACTGAACAGCTTCGATTACCGCAGGGTCATCGAAAACAACGGCGCAGTCATCTTTTAGGATATTTTGCCCAGCACCGATAGCCAACGGTTGGAAAAGCCAGTACGGCCAGCCAGACGGAAATTGTAGGCCCCAATTGGTGGTGTCGCCGTCTGTGGTGGTGAGTGCCTGAGCGGCCTCAGCCCAACTCTCCCAGCTTGTAGGTGATACTAATCCGGCATCAGCAAACATATCGGCATTGTAGTACATCACTACAGCGCTGCGCTGGAAGGGGATGCTCCAGAGTTTGCCATCGTAGTGGGAATTTTCCATGAAGGCAGGCAGGAAATCAGCGATATATGCTTCGCTATCTTCCATGCCGGCGACATAGTCATCCAGTGGCGCGATGTAGTCTGCGTTAATCAGGTCATACAGCGCAGTTGCCAGAAGAACTGTCAAAGCGGGCGGTTCACCGCCGCCGTCAATGGTGGTCTGGACAGCAGTCTGGACATCAGGGTAGCCGCCAGAAAATACTGGCTCAACAGTGATATAAGGATATTCTGCCTGAAAATCTTCAATATAACCATTGAGAATGGCAGCAATAGGGGCATCCACAGCAACCGGGTAGAATACCTGGAAAGTAACTGGTTCCATCACGACTTCTTCAACGACTACTTCTTCAACCTCTTCTTCAACTGCGGGCGCTTCTTCAACTACGGGCGCAGGCTGGCAGGCTGCCAACAGCATTGCAGCAATAAATAAGCCCGACACCAAGAATAGTAATGTGTTTTTCTTTTTCATTTCTTAAACTCCTTTTTTATTATCAGTTTTAGTATATTTAAAAATACTGGCGCTGGTGAATTATTTTTCGATTCCTCCTCTCAATTTCTCAACTTCCTTTATTGTTCTGTTCACTAACCGATTTAAATTTCAGTACTTGACAGATTAATTGCATATCATCCGCATAATATTTAACTCAACAATATCTGAATTGAAAACGATCTTACTGTAGACAATTGGTTGGTCATCCACCTCCTTATAAGTTATTGATTTAACGCTGAGAATCGGTGTTCCACTATCCAATTCTAAGTATTGTGAAAATTCAGAATTGAGTGCAACAGCTCGGATGTAAGATTGAATATGGTGTAATGAGATATTAAGCGAGGTAGATAAAAATTGAATCATGTTGCCGTCAAACTTATCCCAATTTAATCCCTCTACTTCATCTGTTGGGGTTATATAATCATCTATATATATCACTGGTTGTTGATCGGCTCGAACAACCCGTTTGATGCAATAAATCTTTGTTGATTGTGGTGTTGAAAAGACTTCATACACATCGCTGGGTGCACTTTCAAAGCTCATAGATAAGGTTTGAAAGGTGGGTGAAAAACCACTCTCCTTAATCATTTCCGCAAAAGGTAAAAATTTATTTAGGGAATCGCGGATCACAGGGGAGCGAGACACAAAAGTGCCAATCCCATGTCGGCGGGTAATAACGCCTTCATTTTCCAACTCAATATATGCTTCCCGCAGAGTATTACGGCTGACTCCCAGCATCTTTGCCAAAGCTGTTTCTGACGGTAGCTGGTCTTTGTGCTTTAGTTTGTTTTCCTCAATGTAGGTGAGTAAATATGTTTTGACCTTATTTAGAAGTGTGCCGGAATTGATAACCATACTCATTGATTTTGTCTTTCAAAATATAGTAAGTAAAATTATTACACAGTAGTAGGACGTCCTACAACCTCATAGTATAATAAAAAACAGTTAATGTCAATAGGTCTTTTTTTGAGGTTACTAATCATTTGGTTTGAGATTTGTTTTGGGCGCTTGTCAAAGATATGCAAAAGTATAAATTAATGAGCACGGTGATTTTTGAATGTTCAAACGAATATAAATTTTAGTCTGGCTACGGCAGTACTAAATGAGTTACATCTTTAGGAGATTACTAAACTAAATGCAATTCGGAAGGAAATAGTAATAATGATTATCACATTTCTCGGTACGTCCGGTGCTAATGCTTATCCAGAAGCCTTTTGCAAATGCATTAATTGTGAACAGGCAAGAGCCCTTGGTGGTTCAAGTTTGCGAAAACGAACTGCCTTATTAGTAAATGATGATCTGCTGATTGACCTAGGGCCGGATATTATGGCGGCTTCTCAAATACACGGTTGTTCTTTGTCAAATGTGAGATATTGTATTCAAACGCATCCCCATGCAGATCATTTAGATCCATCACACTTTCTCTCGCGCAGTCCAGGCCATGGGGTTATTGGCGCTCCTTGTTTAAATTTCTATGCATCCCAAGAGACGTTGGAACGAGCGGCGCAGACCTTTGAACGGGATCTTTCTAAAGAGAGCCTTTTGTCTCCTGAAACACAGGAAAATTTAAATCTAAAATTGCATTCCATCAAACCTCTACAGCTATTTGAGTTTGGTCATTATCGAGTGACCGCGTTTCCTGCTAACCATGCGCCTACGATGGGAGCGATGCTGTATGCTGTTGAATCGGATGACCGCTGTATTTTCTATGGCACTGATACCGCAGCCCTCTTTGACCAAACTTGGCAAGCGTTTCATGATAATAAGATGCGGTTTGATGTGGTAATTCTGGACCATATGTACGGATTAAACCAACACGGAGATGATCATATGAATGCTCATCAAGTGATAGAACACATGACGAGAATGGGTAACGAGGGTCTATTAGCTAAAAATGCACGCGTGTTCGCAACTCATATTGGACATGGAGGTAATCCTCCCCATCCAGAACTTGAACTATTTGCAAAAGAACATGGTTATGATATTGCTTATGATGGGCTTAGTCTTGAGGTCTAATAATCATTTTTTAACGTTCATGTAGTATTCAATTTATTAATTCGATATAAAAAAATCTATAAAATGGACCTGGGGTTCACATCTGTTATGATAAAAGATTGGCAGAATGCCTTCATTGTTCGAGAAAAAGTAAATAATCAGCAAGACAATAGAGGAAAGAAAAATGAGAGAAAAACCCATGTTTGACATAATTTTATTGATCGCCAGGCCTGCTGCTGGAAAAAGTGAAGTCATCGATTATATTAAACGGACCCCATTAGAGGAACGGACACAGCGTTTTCATGTAGGAAAATTTGACGAGATCGATGATTTTCCAATGCTTTGGACCTGGTTTGAGGAAGACGCATTTCTTGAGAAAATGGGACATCCAAGGCTGCATACAGATCAAGAAGGGTATTTTCTCGGACAGCATCTCTGGGATCTTCTGATTGAACGCATCGGGCTTGAATATCAGAAGAAGCTGAGAAATATTCCAGATTATACTGAAACCTATACGACGATCCTTGAGTTTTCGCGGGGCAAGGAACATGGCGGCTACCAATCCGCTTTTTCTCATCTAACGCCGCAAATGCTTCAAAAGATGGCAATTCTGTATATTGATGTTACCTGGGAAGAGTCATTGCGAAAGAATCGCAAGCGATTTAATCCCGAGAAACCCGACAGTATTCTGGAACATTCTTTGCCAGATTCGAAATTAGAGCGTCTATATAAAGAAGAAGATTGGGGTGAAGTTAGCAAGGAAGATCCTCAGTTCTTGACCATTCAGGGGACTCGGGTGCCGTATGTTGTATTTGATAATTCGGACGATGTGACCTCTCAAGGAGGCAACGCGCTGGGTGAACGACTTGAGCGAGCTCTTGAAGAACTATGGAATAACTACCATAAGCCATAACAACTTAACGAATCCATCAGTTATCTTCGAATCTTATTTCATTTGCTGCGGCAATCATCCCAAACGTAACCCAAAAATACGGCAGCGCAAATGAGTCAAGGCTAAGCTGCTCGATTAGAAATGCGCAAAAGGCAAAAAGCCCCATCCACCCCATAAATTGTTTGAATTTGTTTTTCGCAAAGAGCAGTCTCAATATGATCAGAAATATGATCGTTAAAAAAGTAATGAATGCGGAAAATCCAAAAATGCCTGTTTCCGCGAGCAATCGAAATCCCATTGACTTGACATTCAGGAGCATGTTGGTTTCGTAAAAGTACGTGCGGACTTCCATCAGGTGCCAGGCAGAAGAGGGCAGCTTCTCGGGAAAATAGAATCCCGCATTACCCAACCCAACTCCAAGAAAGGGGTATCTGGTAAAAATATTCCAGCCGCCAGCCCAGTATGCAAGGCGTGCCCCAAATCCCAGGTCTTCCGCGTATTGTTTCAGCTTGAAATTGCCAAGCAGAATATTGAATATGTCCGCATTACGACTATCGAAAAGATTAAGCGCATACGCAGCTGTAAAAATTAACCCGACGTAAAAAAGAAGTACGATGCTGTAAATGAGAACGCTAAGCATTACCTTGAAAGTTTTCTTCTCGAACCCAGGAATTTTTTTCAGGATCTTCTCTTGAAGCCAGTCCGAAAACCACACGGTTCCTTTGATGATTAAAATACCCAACATCAACAGGAAAGACAAATACCCCAACCGGGAAAGGGTAAAGAATAAGACGGCAGAACCCAATATCAGGCAAAGATCCTCAACGTGGAATTTCCAAACCCGTATCTTAAAAGCAGTGGTGCGTGTGAATGTGCTGGCCAGCCAATAGGGCAGGAATAACAGATTGAGCTGATTTGCTAACCATGATGGTTCAAATGCAAAAGCGGAAATGCGGTTTTCAAAGAGAGGACCGGTTACCAATAGATTATGGGCAGTTTTAAACCAATATGGATATCTGCCATAAAAACGCCATAGGACTATTTCAAGGAATGCTTTAATGAAAATTATTATTCCGGCATAGGTGATTAACCGAAGCGTTTTGTTGAATTCTTCCTTCTGGTTTTTCTCCCGCAGCCACAGGTATGAAATAAAGTAGAAACATACACCCATGACCAGCGTGATGATCCCTATAAGATTCTCTTTAATGGGGTTGATATCTTTGAATGCAGGGATATTCCGCCAATATCCTGTAATGATCGAGACCAGAGCAATTAAAATAAACAAGAATAATGATAGTGTATGTTGTGGGATCGTCATTCCCTGCCATAGTTTGGGTAAAAGCCACACAATTAGCAGGGCAAACAGGATGAGGCCGGAAGGCGTCGCTACCATTGTGCCGCCCAATAATTTCGCGACAAGAGGAGAGCTTGTAAATGGTAGTGCAAGGATGTATAAAAACCAAAGTATCGCTAAACTTCGATCGTAAAATTTCATTGCGAAGTTCTTCATGAGCCTACCCGTTTGTCTTCTCTTTCCCTGTGATAATAACAATCGCAGTAAATGCTGCCAATACACCTAACAATACACTGCTTAGAATGAGGATACCGCGAGTATGGAAAACCGGTTCATTTGGGGTTTGGGCGTAGCTGATGACTGAATAACGCAAGGTTGGATTGATCGTCCTGCTCAAATTAAGTTCGTTTTTCAACAAATCGGTTTTTTTCAGTATCTCAGATGTTATTACATCTGTTGAATTTATTGCGCAAAGTGCATAATTTTCAGCTTCCTCTGCATCTGCATACAGGCAGCGTTCCAGCGAATCTATATACACCGTGATCGAATTTGCTGTTTGCGCGTGTTGGAAAGCTGTGTCAAGTTGCAAATACGCCTCATCCATCCAGGCATTTGCCATTTCTTCTGCTAATTCTGGGTCGAAACTGGTCACTCGAAGCGTCCATAGGTCGTCGATTCTCTCCATAGAAAATGAGTTCATCATCTCCTGGTGGGTGATGGCGATCCCTTTGGCTGCTAGATTTGACCTTACTGCTTCCAATACGTCATCTGAGATCATCAGAAAGCCAGTATCTTGAATCACCCTATCCTCTTGATAATCCTCAATTTTTGGTGAAATTGTATAATCGATGCTTGTCGAGATACGCGCAACTGCTTCATAACGCGGATTTTGAACCATCGAGATTAGAAAACCGATGGCACCCCCTAACACAGCAAACAGGAAAAACAGCCACCATTTTTCAATAGCTTTATTGATAGTATTTTTTGGTGATATATTTTTTTTAGCCATCGCACCCTGCCTTTTTTAGTTTATGCAAAAGTTAAATGTTTAACTAAAGCGGGAAATTGAATCCAATCAATGCAAAAATAGCCAACAGATACGATTACCCTATTCTTGCGGTAAAACGCAGCGGATACCGATATATTCACTTGAATTATCTGTTTTCATGGCATCACGGTGAGCAGAGCGCAGATAGTCCGAATAACTATTCCAGGAGCCGCCGCGCAGAACACGCAATCCGCTTTCGCTGTTAATATTTACTGGATTCTCATCACCCGCAAGAGAATAGAAATCATCTTGGTACCAATCCTGTGTCCATTCCCAGACATTACCGGCCATATCATAAACCCCATAAATGCTGCTGCCAGTTTCCGCGTAATATTCAACAGGTGCAGTGGATACAAAGTCCCTGCAATCGTTGTAATTCGCGTTTTTGCAAGAGATATCCTCGCCCCACGGGAAACGGGAGGCGTATATTCCGCGGGCAGCTTTTTCCCATTCTGCTTCAGTAGGAAGCCGGCGGCCGGCCCAGGTGCAGTAATTTGAGGCGTCATGCCAGGAGACAAAAACTACCGGGTGATTGCTCATATCATTTTTTCGGTAATCTTTCTCATCGGTAGGTGCCGAGCAATCGCCATCAGAAACGCACAGGGCATATTGCACATTTGTAACTTCTGTTTGATCGATCCAAAAAGCGTCTAAAAATACACTGCGTTGTTTTTTCTCGCTAGAAATTGCGTCCTGGTTATTTTTAAGCGATCCCATCAAAAATACCCCTTCAGAAACATAAACCATATCCATGCCGTCTTTCTGTTCAGGGGCAAGCAGTTTGATTATTTCCTGCGCTGGATGGTCTGTGGCCTCGCTGCCTGAATCACACGATACTAAGGGGATAATGGACAGAATCAGTAAAACAAAGATGAATGGTTTTCGTTTGCGCATATCTTTATAACTCTCTCAACATTTTATTTTCATAATATTATACAACTTCCATTTGATGAAAACTCCTCATGTGAGATATTCAAGGTAATATCAGGAAAGATATTATTTTCTTCTAGTATTTCACCTGCCGCCCTTGTACTGCTATCCTTCTTACCTATGCAGCGCAAAAATTTGGCTTATATTGCCAAAGGATTATTGTTAAAAATACAAATGTTTAACCGTCAAACTATTATTTATTAATTCTTTAAGCGCATCAACTCCGATTTTTAGGTGCATTTCCAAATACTCTTGCGTAACCTTTTTATCGCTCTTGGCTGTTTTT
>Ga0255374_10082_pt1 | contig 12217 bp, 13 predicted proteins | sample ANMaggSeSYBR01H4_FD_182088 | JGI IMG/M metagenome (GOLD analysis project Ga0255374, IMG submission 182088) | Sediment cell enrichment communities from methane seep in Santa Monica Basin, California, United Staets - ANME aggregate JGI... | ecosystem: Environmental > Aquatic > Marine > Cold seeps >... | reverse complement strand
GGATGTATCCATTTTCCCGGCTAATTGGTCAAGGACCATGAAGCCGATATTATGCCGGTTGTTCCGATATTCTCGTCCGGGATTACCCAATCCGACGATTAAGAAAGGTTTTTTTCTTCCAATCATAGTTTAATCCAATCACCTGACATCCTTTTTAACTACCAAGTAGATCGCTCCAATCAGAAATGCACCCAAAACCAGGATCCCGGTGACACTTAACACCCGGTACAGGTCATTCGATTCCAGCACTGCAGGATTATCTGGCAGAGGGGTGGGAGTCTCCTGGGCTGATAACCTCCAGGTTGGGGTGACGGTGCGATCTGTGTTATCCACGTCCTCCTGAATACCCGCGGGGGCAGGCGTGGATGTTTCAATTGGGGAGTGATTACGAACCCGTAAATTCGGAATCAGTTCGAAAATGGTTGCCTTTCCATCATACTCTGCGACCAACCTCAAATTGTAATTCCCGTCTGTAATCTGAGTAGTATCCCATTCCACTTTTACTGAGGTTTGGGAACCCTCTTCAGCTTCCGGGATGATATCGGCGATAAAAAACCAGGTTTCTGGGCCATCCGCGGCATAGCTGAATGATAATTTTCCAGAGGTAAATCCTTCCCCTCTGATTTTTCCCTCAATGGTTTCAATTCCCTGTAAAGCCTGCCCTTCCCGAGGACTCTGGATAAAAATGCTGGGAGAAATCGTTGGAGCCTGGGCAGCGGCCGGTTGAGCTTGATGAAACACACTCATCACCAGAAGAGGAATGAATACCAGGGAAAGCCAGGCCAGTCTTTTCACGCCTTGAGTGTAGCACGGGGTGGGTTAATGGTCAACGAATTTCTAGCAGGTAAGTTGCTAGAGAGACCTCCGAGGTCCTTTTGACCTCGGAGGTTGTATTTACCTCGGGGATTTTATGTCAAAAGGACAACTCATCTCCCTTTTGTTTTAGCCGAAAGTGTCCTTGCTAAAAACTCCCAGAGCCCTTCAATTTCCATCTCGGTTTCCCTCGATGTCCACTCAGGACAGGCATAGTCGAAGGGCACAGGAGTGCTAGAGAGACCTCCGAGGTCCTTTGGACCTCGGAGGTTGTATTTACCTCGGGGTTGTCATTATCGGGCTTTAGCCACCGAGAGGAAATTAGATTTCCCTTTACAAAATCCCTCGGACTCGCCAGCTCACAACCTTTACTTCAGGGCAGCTGACGTTTGTGTAAGGCGCTCCAGACAGATTCTTGAACTACTAAAAGTTATGGTAAACTCAAGAGAGAGTTGGACCTGCAAAAATCAAGGAGAATCTGATATGGCGATTTCAAAAGCTGAGGAGATGGTCAAGCGCTTGCGCGAGATGCAGGCTGCGACACCAGAAATTGAGGCTTCAGCAGTCGTTTCAGTAGATGGACTTACAATAGCATCAGCGCTGCCAAGAGACATTGAAGAGGACCGGGTGTCCGCAATGTCGGCTGCCATGTTGAGTTTAGGAGACCGGATTGCGGCAGAGTTAAACAGAGGAACCCTGGACCAGGTTTATATTCACGGTGAAGATGGTTATGTTATCCTCTCGGCAGTTGGTGATGAAGCCGTATTAACAGCCCTCGCCAAAGAGAAAGCAAAATTAGGTTTGGTCTTCCTGGAAATGCGCCGGGCAGCTGAAGATCTCAGTCAATTTCTCGAGTGATTGACATCACATCCTACCAAGAGCAATTTCGCGGGGAGGGCTGGAATACCAGGTCCTCCCTTCTTCTTTTAAGGAAGAAAAACCAAGTAACAAAGACTCCAACAAAATCACCTGCACAGGGTTAATCCAAAGGGCAATATGAAAACAAAGTTTATTTTTCTAACCGGTGGAGTACTAAGTTCAGTGGGGAAAGGTGTAACTGCCGCGGCGCTGGGCAGACTGCTGAAAGAACGGGGGTTTAAAGTAGCAATTCAAAAACTGGATCCTTATATAAACGTCGATCCCGGCACAATGAGCCCCTACCAGCACGGTGAAGTTTATGTGCTGGATGACGGTGCTGAAACAGATCTTGATCTTGGGCATTATGAACGATTTATCGATACCAGCCTCAACCAGGTTTGCAATGTCACAACCGGCCAGGTATACGAAGAAGTGATTATGCAGGAAAGGCGGGGCGACTACCTGGGCGGAACAATTCAGGTTATTCCCCACATTACCAATGTAATCAAACAAAGGATCTTCATGGTTCCAAAAACTACCGGGGCTGAAATTGTCCTGGTGGAAGTGGGTGGGACAGTGGGTGATATTGAGTCTCTGCCCTTCCTGGAAGCTTTCCGGCAGATGAGATATGATCTCGGCAGGAAAAACAGCTTCTACATTCATGTCACCTGGCTTCCCCATATTGGCGCGACCGGGGAATTAAAAACTAAACCCACCCAGCATTCCGTCCGGGAATTACGGTCAATCGGTATCACTCCGGATATGATTATTGCCCGCTCGGACTATCCGGTAGAGGAAGAGCTCCTGGATAAAATTTCTCGCTTCTGTGATGTGGAGAAAAAAGCGGTGATTCCTATGGAAACCACCGATACCCTCTATAACATTCCATTGATGCTTGAAGATGCCTCCGTAGGAGAATTCATCGTCCATAAAATGAAGATAAAAGAACGTCAAAATCCCTCCTGGGATGCCTGGCGGGAAATGGTTTCCAACTTGCGAAAACAGAAACCAATCGTCAATATAGCTGTGGTTGGAAAATATGTGGAACTGCAGGATGCTTATATGAGCGTCCGGGAAGCGCTGCAGCATGCCGGTTTGGCAAATGGAGTGGATGTTGAGATCACCTGGATTCATTCCGCAAAACTGGAGAAGGAAATTGATATTTCCGTTCTTGAGGATGTAGACGGCATTCTGGTGCCGGGCGGTTTCGGTGAGCGGGGAACTGAAGGGAAAATAAAAGCCATTAAGTACGCCAGGGAAAATAAAGTGCCTTGCCTGGGTCTCTGTCTGGGAATGCAGCTGATGGTGGCTGAATTAGCCAGACACCATTTCAATGAGGAAAGCGCAAACTCCACTGAATTTAACCCCTCAACTACTCATCCCGTGATTGATTTAATGCCTGACCAGCGGGACATTACCGATAAAGGCGGCACAATGCGGTTGGGATTATATCCCTGCCAATTGCAGCCAGATACACTCGCTGCCGCGGCATATCAAACCGATTTAGTCCAGGAACGTCACCGGCACCGCTTTGAGTTTAACAATGCCTACCGGGATGAACTGGGAGAAGCGGGAATGGTCTTTTCAGGACTTTCCCCGGATGGCAGATTGGTCGAAATTGCAGAGCTGAGGGATCACCCGTTTATGCTCGGAACTCAATTCCATCCGGAATTTTTATCCCGGCCCTACCGGGCTCATCCACTATTTGCAGCCTTCCTGCAAGTAGTTGTCGAGCATTCCAACAAAGTCTCACCAGATTGAAGACTTGGTATTTATTGTTCCTGCCTGATAGACTACAATAGGCGATGGAATATTAGAAAAATATTTGGAGAAAATCATGTACACAAAAATCGAGTCAATTAAAGGACGGCAAATCCTAGATTCCAGGGGTAATCCCACGGTTGAAGTGGATGTTCAGCTGGTGGATGGCAGCTTAGGTCGGGCTGCGGTTCCCTCTGGAGCTTCAACTGGCATTCACGAAGCTCTTGAGCTGCGGGATGGAGACAAGAAAAAATTCGGCGGAAAGAGTGTTTTTAATGCAGTAAACAATGTGAACAGCAAAATTTATGATGCGCTGGTTGGAGAAGATGCAACCCGTCAAAAAGAGATAGATAAAATTCTATTGGAACTGGACGGGACCGCAAACAAATCCAAACTGGGCGCAAATGCCATCCTGGGAACAAGCATGGCTGTTGCTAAAGCCGCTGCTTCCTCCCTGGAACTCCCCCTCTACCAGTATATCGGCGGGATTTACGCGCATGTCCTTCCTTCTCCGATGATGAATATCATCAACGGCGGAGAACATACTGATTGGCAGTCCACGGATGCCCAGGAATTTATGATCATGCCGCTGGGAGCACCCACATACTCCGAAGGGCTGCGTTGGGGAAGTGAAATTTACCATACTTTAAAATCGGTCCTTAAGGGACACGGTTATGCCACCCTGGTAGGTGATGAAGGCGGTTATGCCCCTGCCCTGAGTTCCAATGCTGAAGCTGTGGAAATCATCCTGGAAGCGATCGAAAAGGCAGGTTACAAGGCCGGCGAGCAAATCGCAATTGCTTTGGATCCGGCAGCTTCTGAATTCTATGAAGAAGATACCGGGCTGTACAATCTACGGACTGAAGGCAAGAAGCTTTCCAGCGCTGAAATGGTTGCCTTCTGGAAGGATTGGGTGGAAAAATACCCTATCGTTTCCATTGAAGACGGTCTGGCCCAGGACGACTGGGACGGTTGGAAACTCATGACTGATGAATTAGGCGATAAAATCCAGATTGTGGGCGATGACCTGCTGGTTACAAATCCCGATCGGGTCCGCAAGGGCATTAAGGAAGGTGCCTGCAATTCCTTGCTGGTAAAAGTGAATCAAATCGGCAGCCTGACAGAAACCATCGAATCGGTAGAGACCTGCCACCGGGCCGGCTGGACAGCAGTCACTTCCCACCGGTCAGGTGAAACCGAGGACAGCACTATCTCAGACCTGGCAGTTGCCCTCAATACAGGACAAATTAAGACCGGAGCGCCCGCCCGTTCAGATCGGGTGGCGAAATACAATCAGCTTTTACGCATTGAAGAAGAGCTGGGCGATATGGCGGAATACGCAGGTTGGAAACCCTTCCGCAAATAAATAACTGCACACCAGCAGGAGGGGGTATTCTTGAAGGATATCGCTTCCTGTCCCTTAAATTATAAGATCCGTAATCCTCAAAGGGTTACGGATCTCTGTTTTCAGCAAGGAATTAGTAGATTTACAACGCGTTAATCAGATCCTCATCAGACAAATCATCCAGATCTTCCCCGTCACCTGAATGATCCAGATCATCCACTTCGTCCAATTCGACCACATCATTTACATCATCCTCTTCTATCACTTCGTCTACTTCTTCCAATTCTTTGATTTCTACCGACTGGATTGCCTCTTTGATTGAAATATCTTCCCTTCGTTTTCCCGGCTCCGGTGTAGCACAGTAGGGACATAAACTCCAGGAAAGTTTCAGCAATCGATCGCAAGCATGGCAATTCTTCATCAATTTGGTGTGGCAGTTTGGACAGACGATCCAGTCCTCAGCAGTATGCCGTCCGCAGCCAGGACAGGCGGATCGCTCTTCAATAGCCTGCAACAAGGCTTCTTCCTCAAGCATATGCTGATATTCCTCTTCCATCGTTTGCGGCGGGCGCAAGATCAAATAAACCACAATCCCGGGTAGAAACAGCACAGCTACAACCAGGACTGCCAGGATTCTCACCAGGGGATCTTTGACCCGGGATCGGATATCCCGATAGGTCCAGACCAACAAACTGAGCCAGAAAGAGGCAATGAAAGCTCCCCCCCAGGCAGCGGCAATCAGCAAAAAATTATTAAGAGATGAAGGGTCAAATGCCATCAAAAAACTCCTCGACCAAAATTATACCTTATTTAAAGGTAGCGCAAACCGGGAGAGAATTCAACGAGTTAGAAATGGCTCTTGCTCTTTCTGTTTTTCTCCGGTATAAAAAAGGAAAGCGGGGATATTAAGAGGAGGATGAAATGGAGCGGGGACAACCATCCTATAAAATCAAGGACCTGGATCACAGCGAACGACCAAGGGAAAGATTGGCGAATTTGGGCGCTCATGTATTGAGCACAGCCGAGTTATTGGCAATCTTGCTGCGGGTGGGTGTTGAAGGAGAAAATGCTATCCAGGTTGGCCAACGACTGCTGCAGGACTTTAATGGCTTGACCGGTCTACAGCGGGCGACCTATACTGAAATCTGCGCCCAACATGGCATCGGGGGCGCAAAAGCAGCTCAAATTAAAGCTGCCATTGACCTGGGAAGACGTCTTTCCGCCCAATCTCCCGAAGACCGGCCAATCATTCACAGCCCGGAAGATGCGGCTGACCTGGTTCAATACGAGATGAGCACATTAGAACAGGAACAGCTGCGGGTGATTCTGCTTAATACCAGGAATCATGTCCTGGCGATAAAAACTATTTACCAGGGATCTTTAAACTCTTCCCAGGTCAGGATAGGTGAATTATTTAGACCTGCCATCAGGGAGAATGCTGCAGCAATTATTGTCATTCACAACCATCCCAGCGGCGATCCCTCACCCAGCCCGGATGATGTGGCGATCACCAAGGCCATGGTTAAAGCCGGGAATCTATTGGATATCCAGATACTTGATCATCTCATAATTGGACAGGGACGATTTATTTCATTAAACAGAAGGGGATTGGGTTTTTCAGAAAGTTAAAGGGTTGATCGAACTGAAAAACCGCGGAATTCGCCAGTATTTTCCAGCCAGTGTTCTTTCACTTCAGTGACAGTTGAGGATCTGGATCCTCTTTGTAAAGCGCGGAGCAATTCGGATAGCTTTTCTTTTTTCCCCTCGGCAACTATCTCAACAGACCCATCCCGGCGATTTCTCACCCAACCGTTTAACCCGATATCACCGGCAGCTCTCAGCACATAATAACGGAATCCAACCCCCTGCACCCGTCCGATTACCCGGGCATGCAGTCGTTGGTCCTGGATATCATTCATTTTCATCCCATTCCCGTTCAATCTCGCTGCCCTGGGATTTACTAAAAATAAACACCCCAAGAAATATTAAGAGGAGTAGCAGAAACCCGCTGAGAACAAAAATATACGTCAGGTATCTTCCCCTGGAAAACACATCCTGTTTCCAATCGTTTTCCAGCTCCTCCAGGGTAATTCCGAGAGCAACTTCCACCCCCCGTTCACAGCTGACCCCTTGATCATAGGCAAATATCATCGCCTGAATCCCTGTCACGCCATATTCCCGTTGAATATAATCCAGCAGTGAATTCGATTGAGCATAGGAAAGAAGAGCCAGATCCGAATCAACAGGAAAGGCTATACAAAGATGGGCAAACGGAATCAATCCCCTCTCCCCTTCTGCTTTTTCAAGGACCAAATCATAATCAGGGTGGGAAAAGGCTTCCATCTGGGAAGCAAGGCCTTCATTAAACCAGGCAGGAAGATATTGATACTCATTGCCCATAAACCGGTAAAGCAGGATATGGGTAATTTCATGCGGGATTAACCGCTGAATTTCCAGGGATTGATCTACTCCCGGAGGCAGGGATACAACAATTGAACCCAACCCGGGATCCGCATGTCCACCTACCCAGGTCTGTCCAACGCTGGCCAGGGTGGACTGTAATTCTTCTTCGCTGCTGTAGATAAAAATAACAATCGGCTTATTTTCAGCGGGCTGTTGGAGCAGCTCCAGAACCTGGTCCAATCCACTTACAGCAGAATCCCGCACTTCCTGAGCCAGGATGATTTCACCCTCATACCAATAAATATGAAACGGTTCTTCAATTAGTTCTTGCCAATTATAGCGATTATCCAGATAAGTAAAGGAATAACCAGGGGTTTCTACGCTCTCACCATTTTCCAGGGTGAGATGGTAGGAATAGGTGATACTAGAAAATGCCGGCAGCGGCCGCTGTGCCAGGTCATACACAAATTGGGCTTGACCCGGAGAGATGAATAAAACCTCACCAACAAATGAGGGTATACCCGGAGCCTGAAGCACCAACGTGATCTGGCTCACCGGCACTTCACTTTCAATCTCAATCTGGAAGATCAGTTCTCTGCCGAAAGTATATTCAACTCTTTCATCCAGGATCTCAACGCTGTTTTCTGCCTGGACAGAGAGCGGGGTGGTTATTATCAAAAACAGGATTAAGAGAATCAGGGTTCTTTTCATGGGTAAAGAGGTAAGTTTTAATTTTATTCGACCGCAGGTACCTGCGCTTATTCTCAGGGATTTGAGTTTATTTACTCCAGCCAGAGATCATCATCCAATTTAAAATTATCCAGCTCAAAATCGTCCTGGTCGTAATCATCCTGGGTGTAATCATAATCATCCAGAATATATTCTTCCTGGTCTGAGGAAGGCATATCAAACATGGACAGGTTCACACCCTCTTCCAAGAAATCGAGCCGTTCCAGAGCTTGCTGGATGAGTTCAACTTCATCATCGCTGACTTCGCCATCTAGCAGCTGATGGATTGCAGGACCAGCATCTTCTCCTCCAATCTGGGACAGTGCCCAGATTGAAGCCCCGCGGATTTCAGGAAGATCATCAAGCAAATCCAGGATAACCGGGACTGCATCTTCCAGGATTAATTCCCCACAGGCGCGAACGGCTTCCAGCCGGACTTTAGGAGAAGTGTGCTGTAGTTTGTCAAACACCTTTTCACTATACTGGTGATCAAAAGACCGGCCCATGGCAAAAACCGCGCTGGCGATCCAATCCTCGCTATCGCTATCGTATGCCTCAAGGATATATCTACTAACTTCAGGCCGGGAAGAATAGCTAAAGGCTTCCAATGCCCGGTGTTGAATTTGGGAAGGTTGATCGCTTTCCAGGATTTGCAGTAATTTATCCTCTATTTGAGCTTTAATTTCCGCATTGATTTTATCCAGCTCACCCCGGTAAATATACTTTCCCAAAACAGAAGCGGTCACAGCCCGGATGTCAACACTATCCTCTTCTTCCAGAATGGATAAAAAGAAGGGGATAAGATCATCGGTATCAAATATCTCAATAGCCCGGATCGCAAAGAATCGCACCTGGTCATCCAAATCCTTGAGCCCGATACGAAAGATCGATTCAAAAGTCAGCAGGTTATTGGTATCTGTCAGCTGTTCCAGGTCATCAATTAACGCTCTGCGGCGCTCAACATTCACATTTTCCCAGATACCTGCCAGCTGAGAAAGACTATCCGGATTGATATCAGACAACCGATAAAGAAGAAGAGGATCAAGAATCTGTTCTTCATCGAGCAAGGCCGTCAAGACCTCGTCAAAAGGGATATCTTCCAGGGGAGAAAAAAGCGGCTCTTCCATTAGGGTAATTGTATAGGTGAAGTGAAATCCAGGATATTAAAGTAGATTAACAGCAGTAAAACACTAATAAAACCTATCGCGTTAACGGCATTCTGAACTTTCTGGGAAACCCGTTTGCCGAAAATCAGCTCAGGCAGCACAAATAAAATTCTACCTCCATCCAGGGCAGGAATAGGCAGCAAGTTTAATATACCAAGTGATATAGTAATCGACACCACAAATAACAGCACATTAATCGTTGGAGATGTTCCAGGCAGCAGCTGCCCCTCCTTGGCTCCTTCGTAGATATCATACATACCTTTGTAGCCAACTGGACGACCGGCTGATTCCCCTGTGCCTCTGATCAGCTGTCCCGGCAATCTCATCACTGCGAGGCTGTGTTGACCTGTTGCGGAAATACCCAGCGGAAGAGCCTGGAACCAGCTAATCTCCCTGACCGGGCTGGTCATGACGATCCCAATTGCGCCTTGATTTTCAGGAGGATTTTCTCTGGGTACCAGGTTTATCAGGTCAATATTATCGTCGCGCTGGTATTCAATTTGAATTTCCTCACCCAGATGAGCATAAATTTCAGCTCTCAGGGCCTCATAACTGTCCGCCTCATTTCCATTTATGCTGAGGATTTGATCTCCAGGTAAAAGACCAGCTTCCTGGGCAGGTGAGTCCTGGGCGATTTCCTGGACCTCGATAACGCTCATGTCAGGAACACCCAGCTGACTGAACACAATCGAATAGATCACCACAGCTGCCAGCAGATTCATTATCGGTCCTGCCAGGTACACGCCTATCCGTACCAACGGTTTTGAAGCAGCCAGGCCACCTTCAATTTCCGGTTGGCTTTCGCCGAGGGGTTTTACAAATCCACCCAGGGGGATCCAATTCAGGGTATATTCTGTGCCCCGGAATTCAAACAATTTGGTAATCCTGGGCGGAAACCCGATCCCAAACTCCTCAACTTTCACACCAAAGAAAAGGCAGGCTAAAAAGTGTCCTACCTCGTGCAGGATTATCAGGGAAGCCAAGACACCAATAAACTGTAAAATGTTAATAATCATAAGGTTTTCCGTTAAATCTTTACTACTGTTTATACTTCATATTGCCATTAAACAAACTATTCTTTATCAGGTATAAAATTATACCCCAGGGAAATCCGGTCCGAGAAGATGAGCAGGACCGCCCGGCGTGCATTCTAATATGGATTTAACACCTGCAAGGGAACCCAATTCTCTCTTAACTTTATCTGCCTCTTTAGCGGGACAAATGAGATGAACATTAGGACCAGCATCAATTGTATAACAAACCGGTAAACCTTGCCTTCGCCAAATTTGCACTGCTCGTATTACTTCCAAAGTGCCCGGCAGCCAGTAATACAGGGGAGGATCTGAAGTCATCATCACTGCATGCATCAGATTGCAATCTTGTTCCACGATGTCAGCAAAGATCGTGAAATCTCTCTCCAGCAGGGCTTTCCGGCAGATTTCCAACCGCCGGTTTGCATCCTCTACCCTGGCTCCCTGGATAGGAGATTTATCAGCCATTGTGTGACCTAAAGAAGATCCGGTTTCCTTATGTTCCTTGCTGATCAGGGCAATTAAATCTACCAGGTCCCAATGATCTGCACCAGCAATTGAATAAGCATAGGAAGAGTCATGATCTGTGCCTGCTTGCCACTCTACGTAACCTTCTGGTATCGACCGGCTGGCGGAACCTGATCCGGTTCTGGCTAGCTGGGAAAGTTCTCTCTCCGATAAATTCAATCCGGCAGCGCTGCTGGCTGCGCAGCTCAAGGCAGCGAAGGCGGAAGCGGAGGAAGCAATCCCGGCCCCGGTGGGAAAGTTGTTTTCGCTTTCTACACTAGCAAAGGTGCTAAATTCAACCATATTCCTGATCCGGTTCAATATTTTACTCACTCTCTGTAAGGCAGCTCCCCCTTCGGGAATCCCATTCAAGATTAATTGGTCCCCTGCCAAAGAGGAATCAAAACTAACCCTGGTGCGCGTTTCCAATTCCTTTAAATTCATTGAGAGAGAGCCATTAGCCGGAATCCTTAAATCCTGATCTTTATTCCCCCAGTATTTTATAAAGGCAATATTCGGATGAGCCAGTGCGGAAGCGGTTGAAATCATATGGGTCTCTTTGAAACATAAAGAATAAGATAAATATTACTCAGCAAGCAGATAGAGGGTTGGAAATAAACAGCTTACATCACCCTGCCAGGACTGGTTAAACTCCAGTGGGGTTGTGGCATTGATCAAGATGTGGCCTGAGAAACCCTCCAGGAATCTCTGCAGCAGTTCATTTTGGCCAGGCAAAGGCAGCTGACCGCATAATTCCTGTATATAACTGGCTTGATTTTCCTGAACCACTACCCGGTTATCCACGCTGTAGGTCAAGCCGGCAACCGCGTTGGGGTCCAATTGGTAGAAATCCGGATTTGTTTCCTGAAGGATCAAGCCGATTTCCATTAGCGCTGCCCGATCAAGTAAAAATGTATACTTCCAGGAAAGATTACGGTCTCTGAGAATGGTCAGGAATTTTTCTGAGGGCTGGGTGGGTTCATCCATCCAGAACGCTCCCCGCAGATTAATATCCCGCTGGATGCCGTCTTCTGCCTGAGAGGGAAAAATCGGGAAAAACAACTTTATCTGCTGTACATCACCGGAGCGACTCAACCAGACACCCTGCAGGAGTGGTTCAGGTTTTGATAAATCGTCCACATAAATCAAAAGAGTAAAGGGGTGCGCGGAAGCAGGTTCTTCTTGCTGTTCCTCTAACAGAACCGGGCCCCTGGTTTTCTGAGTCATCTGTGCTGGTCCCTCTCCATCAGAAAACATGGTCTGGCTGGCCTTTATTCCCAGGAACAGGAACAGACCGAAAAACAGAGTAAAAAGGACCAGCATAACTTTTGATTTCATAATCCTCACAAAAAGGAGCAATCCACTCGTCTGAGAGGACCTCCCCCGCGGGCAAAATACGTATTTTGCTCTTTTTTTGTATCATACCACTTCCTAGTAATTTTTCAGGTTCCTGCTCGAGGTAAACCAGGGGAACAAGCGGAGAAATTCAACTATCCAACACCCTGGTTAAAACAAAAAATCGGGCTTGATCTTCTGACTGGGTCATAAAAGCCAGTGGAAAATCAGCCCGATCGTTTATGTAAATACTTTTTGAATGTGATTTA
>Ga0255374_10081_pt1 | contig 12218 bp, 8 predicted proteins | sample ANMaggSeSYBR01H4_FD_182088 | JGI IMG/M metagenome (GOLD analysis project Ga0255374, IMG submission 182088) | Sediment cell enrichment communities from methane seep in Santa Monica Basin, California, United Staets - ANME aggregate JGI... | ecosystem: Environmental > Aquatic > Marine > Cold seeps >... | reverse complement strand
GAAAAAAGAGAATATCTGCAGTTTTTCCATACTGGTACAGGCATACGAGATACCATCATTGGAATTGTTGCAAACATGCTTCTTAATTCTGGAGAAGCTAGCAGTAATTTGCCTTTAATAGGCTTTGCCGATAAGGATAAGGGGGAAGTAAAAGCATCTGCTCGTGGAACCCAAGAATTAATCGATAAAGGTCTGGATCTTTCTATGGCAATGAAGAAGTCAGCTGAGCTATTAAACGGAGTGGGTGGTGGTCACAACATCGCTGCTGGTGCTACAATTCCAAAAGGAAAAGAAGAAGAGTTTTTGGATTTGCTTGAAAAAGAGATAAAAACTCAACTCTCTTCTTGAGATGTTTTGTAAACTTTTACTATTTCTACCTCAAAGATTAAAGATTCTCCTGCCAGTTCATGCAAGCTGTATCCTTCTCTCTGAAGATCTTCTGCAAAAAGATACTCTTGGTACATAAGTGGAATATTGTTGTATACTCTAGGCATAGTGAAAATCCTGTCGAATTCTAGAGTGCTGTTGACCTCCTGATACATTTTTTCTTCGCTATCTTCATACATAACTGAAACATTTATTGTGTCGTTGACAATAGCTTCTACAGTAAATGTCATATTCATTGCATAGCCATAGCCAGTATCTTGGCTATATGGATAGCTTTTACCTATTTCAGGAGAACTAGTAATTGTTATAGTTGTCTCATTCCATGTTGCAGTTGTTGCATCTGGGAAGATGAACATTACATCTGTAATACTATATTGAATGGGCTCTAGAGTTTCAGATAAATTTTCACTAGCTGTAGGTGTAGTTTTTACTGTAACTGTTTCATCTGTGATGTTTATTGTTTCTGTGGAATTTTCCCATATGGAATAAGGTGGCGGGAAAATGATCATTTCGTTTTGATCCATACTTGATAAATTTTTCAAAATCATCTGGGGCATTGTGAACTTGCCGAGAGTCTCCACATTTATCCATTTTAGACCTATGAAGTCACTAGTGAGATCTATTACCTGTACAGTTTGATTCATTTCAAGGGCGAAATTAATTGTACTGAAAGTATCGCCGATTCCAAGTTTTTTAGCTCCATATGCTTTCTCTGGAGATATGGGACCAATAGTTACTGTATCATTTTCTTTTAATCCAACGAGTCCCTCTGCTAGTCCTTCAATGATTCCCATATAGCCATACTTTGGTGGTGTCTCACTACTGTTAATACTGATAAACATTTGTAAAGGGGTTCCACCAATTTTATTTTCTGCATCTTCATAAGATGAATCAAAAATCATGCCGTCGGAGGCATGCCTACCAATGTAATTTACATCAGCGCAATCTCCAAGTGCAATGGCCCCTGATTCTGTTTCTCCGTTCTCTCCAAAAAGATTGTCGAAAATATCTTCACCGTAAGTTGCCAATGAATATGCCGACAATGCTCCAACAATTATTACCACTAATGCTATTATAGCTATTTTTTCACTTTGCATGCCCGCGTTGAATGAAGTCATCATATATTAAGCTAATTATGGTGTTTTAACCATGCTCTTTCGATAACGCCTTTTACAAATTTAGCAGCAAGAAGTGCTGTTTCGCCATTGTCATATGGTGGGCATACTTCTACAACATCAAAGCCGATAAGTTGAGAAGAAAAGCTTTCTATGCACTCAAGAACGTCAAAGGATGTCAGTCCAAAGGGCTCGGGTGTACTTGTCCCAGGAGCATACGCTGGATCTAAAACATCAATATCTAATGTGAGATATACCCTCTTGTTTTTAAGATGATTTTTTACTTCATCTAGTGCTTTTTTAATTCCTGTTTCCCTAATGGTAAATGAATCAATATGGAAAAGATTTTGTTTTTTTGCATCTTCAAACTCTTCTTTTTCTGCTGATCTGATACCTAAAACTGCAATATTTCTTATGTTTATCTGGTCGGCAACACGTCTCAAGACACAGGCATGATTGTATGGGTCATCTTCGTATTTCTGCCTAAAATCGATGTGGGCATCGAGTGATAAAACTGCTATGTCTTTTGGAAAAGCTTGTACAATTCCTGACGTTATAGAATGTTCGCCGCCGAGTGCTATGGGAAATTTGTTTTTTTCTAAGAGTATTGATGTAAATTCTTTAACCTTTTTCACCATTGTTTCTGGATTTTCGTTTTTTACATCAATATTGCCATAATCATGTACTTTAATATCCCTAAAATCTACCCCTGTCTTTAGGTCAAATGTTTCAAAATTCCAACTGGCCTGTCTTATTTCATTAGGAGCTTTACCGGCACCATATCTAAAAGAAGAAGTTTTATCGTATGGAACACCAAATATGACAAATTCTGCCTCGTTAAGACTTGAGTCAGCATCGGCAAAGTAATCTGGAAAATTCATATTAACCTTGAGATGTTTAATTTTTACAATGGTTGCAAGATACTCGGGCTATCTAAACGCGGGTAATTTTCTTTCTACCAAGTGCCTCTAAATACTGTATTTCCTTCCCGGGTTCAAGCTGACCTTTGAACTCATCAGGAATCGGCATTTCAAAGGTTTCATAGGTTTCTAGATCCATAAGTTGGACGGTACTGTCACCAATTAAAGCCAATACTTGTGCAGTTCGTTTGTCAATCATGGGAACATGCACTTTATGTTTAACTGGATGGACAATGCTCCGTTTCTGCCTATCAAAGACACCAATTGCCTCGATACGTGCTTTTGATTCGCCGTGCTTACCTGGTTTAGAGGTAGATATACTCATGATTTTACACGGCTCATCATCGATAATAACATATCGATTCACCCTCAATAGTCTAACTTCAGATAATTCCTTCATGTTTTATTCCTCTGGTATTTTATATACAATATCGTGTTCTCTAGTTCTTTCCTTAACTTTTATGCCAACATCATCGCCGGCTTGGACCATTTGAACTGGATTTCTATCAATTTCCATACTATCGATTTTTTGCTTGAAATCGGTATGGGCACCAACAATGTGAATAGTATCTCCTACTTTAAGTTCACCGGATGTTATTTTTATCGCAGCTACATTGACATTTGTGAAGAAATGTATAATCACACCAATCTTTTCTTCAACCATATCTCAAATCACCGATTAATAATATAGTACGATGTACTTAAAGGATGTCACTTCTAACCGTCATTCACAATTTCATAAATCGCCTTTTTGCCATGTTTCACACAGATAAACGCTTCCCATGCCCTATTCCACTCCATTGGGTTTCCGCATACTGGGCACGCTAGACTTTCAACTATGTCTCTATGTTGTTTTGTACGTTTTTTTAGAACTTCTACCTTTATCTTTTTTGTTGGATCAAGGGAATCCATGACATACACATTTCCATCAGGTGGTAAAAATGGAGTGTTATCTAATTTCATCCTTTTTTTTCGGTATGCCTTCATTTGCTGCTTGTACTTCTCCATCATTGTTTGTCTTCGGCCCATGATATCAACCAGGTATTCTGTTAATCATGAATAAGGTTTTTGTTTTATAACCTCTTTCATCATACGGAAAACAGATGAAACTGAATGAACTTCCAATAGATGAGGGCATCATCGATGTTCTGAGGGAACATGAAATATCAGAACTCTATCCACCACAGGCAAAGGCGTTACCACATGTATTAAATGGAAAAAACATGGTTCTTTCTATTCCTACAGCCAGCGGAAAAAGTCTTGTGGCGTATATTGCAATTGTACACAAATTGATCAATGAACCTGGAAAGGCATTGTATGTTGTACCATTAAAAGCTCTTGCAAGAGAGAAGTATGAAGAACTTAAACTATTTGAAAAACTTGGGCTCAAGGTAGGCATTTCTACAGGAGATCTCGACGATTCTAATCCTAGACTTTCAAGATATGATGTAATTGTTTGTACCTCTGAGAAAGCAGATTCTCTTCTAAGACATGGCGTTACTTGGGTTGATAAAGTTAGGGTTCTTGTGATTGATGAGGTGCATCTGATTAATGATCCTGGCCGCGGTCCAACATTAGAAGTAATTATATCTCGATTTAAGGCATTGAATCCTAAAACTCAGATAATTGCACTTTCTGCCACTATTAAAAATGCTACTGAACTATCAATTTGGCTTGATGGAAAACTAATTAAGTCAGATTGGAGGCCAGTTCCTCTTAGGGAGGGAGTATGTTTTAAACACAAGGTTAAATATGATGATGGGAAAACTGTAAAGATAGATGGCTCTGAAAAAAAACCTCTCGAAAGATTAGTCGAAAATTCTGTTGCAAATGGTGGACAAGTTCTTGTTTTTGTAAATACGAGAAGATCAACAGTTTCCGTGGCAAACAATTTAGCTTCAACAATCGAAAAAAATCTATCTAAAAAGGACAAGGGGAATTTGGAGAAACTTTTGACTTCGATGAAAAAAGAATTGCCTGAGCTTACGTCAGTTGATAAAAAATTGTTTTTATGTATAAAGAAAGGAGCCGCGTTTCACAACGCAGGGCTTTCTAGTGTTCAACGTAGAATTGTAGAACAAGGTTTCAAAAAGCGTTTGATTAAATGTATTGTAGCTACACCAACCCTGGCAGCCGGTGTTAATATTCCTGCTCAACGTGTTATTATCAGGGATTTGTGGCGATATGATACAAATTTTGGTATGCGGCCCATTCCTATTTTGGAATATAAACAGCAAGCAGGTAGAGCGGGTAGGCCCAGATATGATAAACACGGAGAGGCAATTGCCATAGCAAAAAATGAGGAACAAAAGGAGCGAATTTTCGATAATTATATCTTAGGGGATACAGAACCTATTTTTTCTAAACTTGGCAGTCAGACTGCACTTAGAATGCATTTATTATCTGCAATTGCAACCAATTTCGTAGATAGCGAAGAGGGCGTTTACAAGTTTATAGATAGTACTTTTTATGCTCATCAATCTGATACATCTGCTCTTAGGGGTGATATAGATGCGACCATCGAGTTTTTGTTAGAGAATGGTTTTATCGAATGCATTAATGATAAGTATCTTTCAACATTGCTTGGGAATAGAACCTCTTCTTTGTATATAGATCCACTATCTGCTTTACAATTAAAAAAGGCACTTGAAAAATCATGCATCAAAGAAACGTCATCTTTATCTTTTATTCATGCAGTATGCTCAACTCCAGATGTGCGTTCATTGTATCTCAGGAAGGGGGATTTCTGGGTGGAAGAAAAAGCAGAACAACATGCTGATGATTTTTTACTTGAGATGCCTGTTCTTTCAAGAGAAGAATATGAGTGGTTTTTAAGCGATCTTAAGACAGCGTTGTTAATTGAAGATTGGATTGATGAAATACCAGAGGATGGAGTTGTATCAAAATATAATGTTGGACCTGGCGATATCCACAACATTGTAGAGATGGCTGGATGGCTTCTTCATGCTTCCAGAGAGTTTGCTCGCATGTATAATTTTGAATGTGTTTCTGATATTAGTGATATAATGTTAAGAGTTCAATACGGATGTAAGAAGGAGCTTCTTAATCTTGTATCCTTGAAGGGTATAGGTAGAATCAGAGCGCGAGCAATATTTAATGAAGGTTTTAAAACAATCGGCGACTTACGCGGTGTACCTATCAAGAGAATAGCAGAGATTAAAACTATAGGTGAAGGAATAGCAAAGAGCATTAAAAAACAAATAGGGGAAAGTGATAAGGGGGAAGATAGGGAGTTATCTGAATTCGTTGTTAAAAAGTAACTGAGGGGGCATATGATTAAACTTATTGGGGCAAGGGGAAACATTCAAGATATTGACAGTTTTTTAAAACAAGTTATCAGTTTTGCACAAAAGCATCAGATTATCATTCAAGTATTTGATGCGAATATGATTTTTGGAAAAGCACATCTCATCTCCTCAGTGGAACATGCTACCAGAGCAATGGGGAGAAAAACCAATACTACTAATTCATTGGATAAAGAGATATTATTGTATGCATCTGGAGAAAGACAGATAAAACTGGCCATTCCAAAAATGGGGATAAAAAAAGGTAATGGAAATATTGCATTTGTGTTTGTTAATGATGTTAAAGCTGGAGATAGTGAATTATCTGATCATTTGGTTGATGAGTTGCTAGAGGGTTTTTCATTAGTCAGAGATGATGCCGTTCTTGAAGGGGATATGGACACGCTTAGGAAGTTTGGTATTAAGGAAAATGAGATAAAAACAGTCACGAAAGCTAAATATGGGCATCTTATTCTGGAAAAGGTGGCCGTGGTCGATATTATCAAATAATGCCCGCATGAGGTAGCTTGGATATCCTGAGGGCTTGCGGAGCCTTCTACTTGGGTTCGAATCCCAATGCGGGCGTAAAATATTTCGAGCCCATTCAAATAAAAAATATAAACAAAAACAGATAATAACATATGTGGGGGAGGCTTCAGAATGCCGGAAGATTTATCATCTTTTTCTCACATGCTGGGGCTTCCCTTTACTTCTCTCTCGGCATTGAATTATAAGAGAGGTGGATGCAAGGTAAAGTGAGTGGGGAAGGATGAGATGCTATTACACTATGTCCTTTTTGGGAGGAAGAAATAGCATAAGGTTAAAAATAAACTCCCCACTCAATAATATATCAGCGATTTCTGGTATAAATATATTCTTGCATAGCTGGATTGATGGCACGGTATCAAATAGAAAACAATCGCATGTGTCCCTCATTAATCACAATCATCACCAAGAATAACTTCAACTATGAGCATATCTTGATCATCCTCAGAAGCATCATGATTATCTGGTATGGAATCACTATCAACTTCGTTAGCATACGTAACCTCGGCAGTATTTGAATAAGATCCGGAAACATTTGTCTCAACAACAATTTCAAGATATGCACTACCATATGCTTGTAAAAGCCCAACATCCCATATACCTGTAATTACGTCATAAGAACCCAGTGTCGTTTCATCAGAAATATATGTAAGATCCTCTGGTAAAATATCAGTTACATTGATTCCTGTGGCATCCGTTGATCCATTATTATTTAGTGTTATGATAAACATGATAGTGCACATGGTGTTCTTACAACAATTTTTCAAATCTCCTCCAAGGTTATTATATTCATCAAGTGTGTCTTTGATAGATAACATTGTTTGTCTATCAAGAGATGCTAACGCATCATTTACAGAACTGATGAGTGCGGATTCGGAAAGTGGGTAATTGATACCTGGATGAGCGGTATTGAGTAGCGCAGCAACTGATTGTACCATGAGGAGTTTAGCGGCTTTTTCAACTCCTTTCCCACCTTTGAATCGTAAAGCGTTCCGTAATGTATCATTTACACTATCGAGTTCATCAGGAATATCAAAAATGTCACCAGCCATATCACTTGGCACGTATCCAACCCATTCCTCTTCATGATTCTTCCAAAAACCATGTGAAAGTCCCTCAAATTCACCATCCGAAGCATAGTCTAGAGATGCCGTCTTTGATAGTTCTAAATCAATGGTTTCTGCTACTGTGACAAATACTGAAGCCCAATCAGTATCGCTGATGATGTATCCATATGGATCTGTTCCTTCAACAGATGCAGTGTTATTCAAATCAGTTGAAGATATCGTAGTGTAATAAAACGATCTTTTTTCATTATCAGCTAAGGGAAATAATTCATAAACTGTGAACAAATCATCTGTTATCTGCACATCTAAAAGCAACACATCACCAGTATTTTCAACAGTGATATTCCAATAGAGTACCTCATAACTTTCTACTATTACCATATCATGCCAAGAGATGTTATCAGGGCTAACAGTTTTTTGAATTGAAATCTCAGCAGTGTATGCAGTGGTGAAACTCCAAATAGGTCCTTCAGTCTTACCGTCATGATCATCCCAGGAAATCACTTGCCAGTAAAACGTCATCCCCGGGTTCAATGTTCCAGGGTCATATGTAACATCTGTTTGATTGTTAACAAGTAATGATAGATGATTTGTTTCACCAAAGTAAACATCGTAAGTAACGGTATCATCTGAATCAGGATCCCCGCCGATCCAACTGAGATCAGCATTGACAGAGATATTTGTTGCTCCATGGGTGGGTGAAGGATTACTTGGCATTAATGGGGAACGATTAACATTGTTTACAGTGATATTGAAAACGGTTGAATCTGATAAGATACCATCACTGACCATGAGAGTCAATTGATACGCTCCAGCATCATTAAACCCTGGAGTAAACACGATACTACCTGATCCATCACCATTATCTGTGAAAGCAGCAAAAGATGGTATTCCTAGCACTGATAACGTTAACGCATCATCAGCATCTGATGCAGAAATGAGAACCATTACTGTATCATTTTCATCTACTGGTAGGTCTGTTATTGGTACAAGAAATGGCGCAGCATTTACTGGTTGTACAATAAGATACACAGTAGCAATATTAGAATGAGTGCTGCCATCATTTGCTTGATAGGTAAATGAGTCAATACCTTCAAAATGAGTATCTGGTTCATAACAAAAGGAACCATTGCTATTCAGCAATAACGTTCCATTGTTTGGAGAAGTGACTAAAACCGCAGTGAGGAAATCTAAGTCGACATCAGTATCATTATCTAGAATTCCTGGTTCAGGAATAATGAGCATGGAATTTTCTTGTAATGTGTACGAATCATTGTATGCAACTGGTGGGTCATTAATTGGGGTCACGTTAACAGTGACCATGGCAGTGTCTATTCCACCGTTACCATCATTAATAGTATAGTTGAACGCCTCAATTCCAAAAAAGTCAGGATATGGATCATAGGAAAGAGTATCCGGGCTACCAGTTACAATAGATACTGTGCCACCATTATGAGACGTATCAACGGACATAATAGAAAGTGTTTCTCCAGCATCTGGAACAATACCATCATTTGCTAAAACTGAAAAAATATGATTGCCACTGTCTTCAGTAATAGTATACACATCATCGTTTGCGGTTGGGGGATCATTCACACGGATTACTATAACATTAACAGTAGCAGTATCAGTTCCACCATGTCCATCTGAAATTGCATAGGTGAAATTGTCTGAGCCATAGTAGTTACCATCTGGAGTATAGGTGATATTATTTCCATTGTTTGTCGCTGTTCCATGAACGGATTGGGTTACGGATTCAATTAATAAAGAATCATATTCTACATCCGTATCATTATCCAAGACATCAAAGATAGTATCCCCACTATCCTCCAGAACAGTGAAAGAATCATCATTAGCGTTAGGAACATCATTTATCGGACTGATCGTAATATTCACAATAGCAATATTTGACTCATCTGTTCCATCTGATGCAGTATACGTAAAACCATCAAATCCAGAGTAGTTTTCATCTGGTGTGTAGGTAAATGATCCATTATTATAAAGAATAAGAGCACCATGACTCGTGCTTTGAAGTAGTGTTGCAAAGAGACTGTCCATATCACCATCATAATCATTCCCAAGAATTCCTGGTTCAGCTATACGAAGCGTTGAATCTTCAAATAAAACATACGAATCATTAACGGCAACAGGCAATTGATTTGATGCCGTTATTTCTACGGTTGTATCATCCGTATCAGTTGCCCCTCCATCATCAGTTACCCTTAAAGAAACAGGATATGATCCAGCAGCCAACCAGCTAAATAGCAATGTTGCACCTGAGGCATCATCATACTGCCCATCATTATCCAAATCCCAATCATATGCCACAATAAATCCATCATTATCAGAACTTCCACTTGCATTGAGTTTTATATTGTCTCCAGTTAGTCCATAGTAAGGTCCTCCTGCATCAGCAATCGGTAGTTGGTTCGTGCTTGTGCTATTAACTTGAATAATTTCAAAAAGGCAATTGTTATCTGGGTTCACATCTCCTGGAATTTGCACACAGGTTTCTACATAATAGGAACCAGCAGTCATACCCATCCAATCCGGGAAGCTGTCCACAAGTAGCTGTTCGCCAAATGAGAGATCAATGTTGATAGTTTGATTATATACATTAACACTCGTTGTAGGTGTAAAAACTAGGATATCGTCAATATACCAGTAGTTCACGTTGTATGAATCTCCCTCAAATGTCCATGCGAAATATAAGGTATCTGAACCCACTCCATCTCCGGCATCTAATGATATATTAATAGTCTCGGGTCCGATATGTCCTGTGGGGTTTACAGACCAAACATCTGACCAATTGGCTCCATCCGTTGAGGATTGTACATGTAATGTGTATGGGACCTCATAATGGTCTAGGAAATGTTTGAAACTGATTTTAAGTGTTGTGTATCCCACCGTGTCTATCGGATAGGTGGAAAGCCTGAAGATATCGATCTCGTCTGGATCCCAGTTGAATCTCATCTCTGGAGAGGAACCACCCGTATTATTCTCTTCAATTGCTCCCCAGTTTACATGTGTTCTTGTCCAATTTGTCGGAATTTCTCCTGTTGTAAGGCTGGAGAAGTTTTCTGCTAAGAAAGTAAATGGGTCTCCGGTTATATTGCCTATTTTGACATTGACTATGATATCGGTTTCATACGTACTTCCATAGTTTTGCACTTCGATTTGAACCGGGATAATACCCACTTCATTTCCTTCTTCTGGCGAAAGGATTGTGTTGACACCGACATCAATGAATGGTGCTTCAACAACAATAGATTGGCAGGTAGTGTCCGTGAAACCGTTATTGTCTTCGACAGTGAGGCAGACTTCATAGGTTGTTGCTGCAGTGTACTGATGTTGAATTTGCTCTCCGTAACAATGGGTTCCATCACCCATATCCCATGTCCAGTTGGCAAGGGCGCCGTCAGGGTCAACGGATGTACTGTTGAAATAGGTGGTTTGAAGCGTCGTTGGTGTTTGCGGTTCGAATATATAGGATGCAACCGGGAGATAATCTGTGGCTAATACCAAGAGGTTAAAAGATTCTGTTGCTGCATTAATCCCATCTGTTGCACTGATGATAATCATATACTCTCCTTTATCACCCGAGTCAGGCATAAAGTCAATGATTCCAATACCATTTCCTTCATCGGAGAACACACCAAAAGAGGGAAGACCATCTGCAGAAAGAATGATGGCATTGGTATCTGTGCTTAATGTACACACCGGGACCGAACGAATTGTATCCTCACACATCATTTGATCTTCAATTGACACAATCACAAGTTCCTGTGGCATCACCAAGGGATGGCAATCGCCACCTGTTATTATTTCACTCGATGCATTATACGGAATTAATGTATCACCTAAGAAATCATTATCAGTGTCCTCACCTGCATAGTCAGACCAATAATTACCACCAAGGTGTGGTCCTCCAATAATGTTTGTCTCTATTTTTTTTGTGATGTTCCAAAGGTTGGCCCCATCATCTCGAGCGGAATTGTTACTGAATATGTTGTTATAAATAACATTGTTCATGTTGTCGGTGATCTCACCATTGGACCACGTCCATTTCAGCCAGATGGCAAGAAATGCATTATTGACTATGATATTGTTATGTACTCCATTTTCAGAGGATCCCCAGCTCATTATTCCGTAATTATTTCCGCACATGTAATTAGATGAGACGGTTATATTTCGACTGTCATCTAGTATCATCCCATTAATTGAGTTATTGTTCATGGTGATGATGTCCAAAATATCAATATTTTTGGTAATAATTTCTATTTTGCTGATGATGGATTGGAGCTATGGGGAGATTATTGTGCCATTTATAATAACACAGCTAACAATCATTCCAGCAGGGGCATGGTCATACGTGGAGATCAAAACGTGCTCAGTTGGAACACAATGAACGGAAATTCGAATGGTTTAGAGATTGATTCAGGTAATGATAATATCATATGCTATAACACGATGAACAATAACTCTGCATATGGGTTCTTCCTTGATACCGGATACAATATGGTTCATGATAATCTTATGCAAGAAAATGGTAATTATGATTTTCTTACAAGATACTACAATACTGTTTATTCGAACACGGGGTCTGGGGGCAGGCCGATAATATATGCTAATACGTCTACTATTATTAGGGATATGGATATTTCAGCTCTTATTCTCATAGATGCAGATCATTCATTTATTCAGAATGTCACTGTTGCAGGTTCTGATGTATTGACAAACAATGGTATTTACACAAAACTGTGTGATAATGTTCATTTTGATAATATTGTTTCAAATCATAATAATTATGGGATATACCTGTATGATGCAAACCAAGATGACAACACGATATCAAACTCCATGTTCCAATATAATTAT
>Ga0255374_10080_pt1 | contig 12265 bp, 15 predicted proteins | sample ANMaggSeSYBR01H4_FD_182088 | JGI IMG/M metagenome (GOLD analysis project Ga0255374, IMG submission 182088) | Sediment cell enrichment communities from methane seep in Santa Monica Basin, California, United Staets - ANME aggregate JGI... | ecosystem: Environmental > Aquatic > Marine > Cold seeps >... | reverse complement strand
AGACGACGACCAAGGGATATATGCATGGAGAGGAGCCGATATTAAAAATATCCAATCGTTTGAAACAGATTTTGATAATGTGAAAGTTGTAAAACTAGAACAAAACTACAGATCTACAAAAAATGTCATAGAAGCCGCAGTCGCAGTAATTGAACAAAACAATACAAGAATTAAAAAGAAACTGTGGACAGCAAAAGGTAATGGTGATGAGATAACAGTATACCAAGCAAGAGATCAAGAAGAAGAAGCGGAATATGTAATTGATGAGATAAGTGAACTAAGAAGGAAAAATGTGAATCTGTCATCTATTGCAGTTCTTTACCGTACTAACTTCCAGTCAAGAGTAATTGAAGAAACACTACTAAGCAATGGATTACCATATAAATTAGTAGGTGGTTTCCGATTCTATGATAGACAAGAAATTAAAGACATTCTTAGCTATCTAAGATGTATAGTGAATCTAAAAGATGAACTAAGTTTAAGTAGAGTAATCAATGTACCAAGTAGGAAGATGGGACCAAAGAGTGTAGCCAAGCTACACGATATCGCCAAGGTAGTGCAATGCACACTAGGAGAATTACTTGTAGGTGCATATCTTGTTAATAATACAGAATTTCAGAGTAGTACGAATTTTGATAAGGGGATAATTAAGAAAGTAGAACCATATATCAACGATATTAATAAATACCAGTCGGTAGTAATCACATTTGGAAGTATATATGTAAATTCCCAGGGTAAAGATGCTCTAGAAGCAATAGAGACAGTTCTCTCTCAGACAAAATATATACAATCAATTGATGATGGTAGTGAACAAGCAGGGTATAAAAAGGAAAATATTGAGGAGCTGAAGAATGTAGCTAATACATATGTAACAAGATATGGAGATAAATCATTGGAGATGTTTTTACAAGAGATTGCACTTATAGAACAAGAACAGGATAAAAATAAAGATGGAAGTGGTATGAATGTAAACCTTATGACGCTACATTCATCCAAAGGCTTAGAATTTGACTATGTCTTTATGATAGGTGTAGAGGAGGGAATACTGCCTCATTCTAGATCGTTTACAAATGAGAAAGAACTAGAAGAAGAAAGAAGACTTTGCTATGTAGGTATTACTAGAGCAAGGGAAAAGCTATACATGATATTTGCAGAAAGAAGAAGAACAAGAGAAGGATACTCAAATCAAATACCATCTAGGTTCTTAGGAGAAATACCTCAGGATATTTGTGAGTACTTTAGTTGGCAGTCGTAACTACCTATCATACTCCCCATACTTAGCTACATATTTTCTATGACAACTAGGCCAATAGGAGTAAAGTTTTGCACCCTTTCTGATTTTTATAATAGTATTTTTAATCTGAGCATATCCATCATAAATATTGTCCTTTGGATAAAATATGCTCCAATACTTAGGATGCCACTGATAAAGTCCCTTGTATGTTGAATTCTTATCACTCTCCGCATTACAACCAGACTCACAATACATTACAAAATTTAACCACTCCTTTTCTCGTTCTGTATAATTCCCACTATTAACTACACTACGCCAATGTGTACAGTTGTATCCATAAGTCTTCTCTAAATCTCCAATACCAAGACTCAATACACCAACCTTCACTACCTCCTTAACTGACTCACGACTAATTCTTTCAGAAAGTATTACCTCTGATACCAACTTACCATCTTCGTAAACCCTCTCTATCTCTTGTGTACGAACACCAAGCACACCCTTTTGTGTGACTAATGTATCACCATATGGGATATCCTTTGTATTAATCTTTTCTGTTTGGAATGGGATATCAATATCGAATCCCTCGACAACAGTACCCACAGTAATTACTCTGATTACACTACCAGCCTGAACTTCTTGAGATATACTAACTATTCTCTTACTGTTATCCACCACTACTCCAAGATCCTTGAGAAGACTTAAGGCATCCTCCCTGTTTGTCAGTACCTGTGTAGACCGTCCATTAATTACTACAGTAACTAAACTTAAATCAAACACATGATTACTCTCTTGGGTATTGAAATTAAGTAAAATATTAGAAACATCAGCAACCCCTCTGTCATTGTAAGCATGGGTATATTTCGGATTAATACCAATTAAAACAACTGGTAGAAGTAGGGAAAGGCAAATTGTAGAAGTTAGAATCACTAACTTTGAGATTTTCATAATGTGTATGAGTATATCATGATTACTTTGTAAGTTAAATTTGACAATTATCTAGCTCTAAATTATGCTAGAAATAGTATGAAAAAGAAAGTTCTGGTAATAGTTTCTATAATAACGAGCATCCTCCTCATAGCAGGTGGTATATTTGCATACTTTTACTTCAGACCACCTACACAAGCTGAAATTGAACAATATGAAAAGATAGTAGAACAAGGAGATATATTTTTAAGTGCAAAAGAATACTCCGAAGCAATATTGAAATACAATGAATCAATAAAGATAGTTCATACAGACCACGACGCATATTCGAAAATAGTAGACATATATTTAACAAAAAACGATTTTGACTCAGCCATAGCAGTTGCTGATAAAGCACAAAATTCGCTATCTACCTCAGATAGTAGCTTAATATACGCAAGTATTGCACAGAAATATTACAACAATAGTGACTTCTATAATGCAAATATCAATTATGAAATAGCAGCATCCCTAAACAGTAATTCTACTGTCAATCTTGGATTGGCTAAATCAAATGTCCTCAATGAGAAGATAGATAGAGCAGAAACACTCTTGAAAAAAACATTTGATGATTCTACCTCGGATGAAGCGACCCTTCTCTACGCCTACATTGTGGGCTCTGAGGACAATACAAAAGCTGTAAACATACTAGATGATTACACTGTGATAAATGAGGAATGGAATGGATACTTTGACGAATATATGTCTGTACTCACCTCTCTTAACGAAGATCAAATATTTAACAAAGCAAAATTAGGTAGAATATATATTAACAACGGATATCCTACACTCGCAATATCCATATTAGAACCAAAGGTTGAAGAATTAGCACAATATGTAGATGGATTATACATCTTAGGAAAAGCATACCTTGATAGTGGGGATTACGACAAAGCAGTAGAGACACTACTTCAATCGGTAAGTTTGTTAGGATATGAAGACCAAAAATATTGGATGTTGGGTAGAACCTATTTTTACCAAGACGACTTAGTAAACTCCATTACATACTACGATAGGGCTGTGGGATACTCTGGAGACGATTTGGAAGAAGAATTGGTTAAGGAATATTTGCATATCCTTATTTCATCCAACCAGACCACTAAATCCCAAGAGGTGTATTCCAATATTGTAAAGGATGTAAAAGAAGACTGGCTTTACTTGATAGGGGTAGAACTATATTACAATGCACAAAATAATGCCAAGTTAAATTACTACCTTGGTAAATTATCTGAAATGGACCTACAAGACAATGAAAAGAAAGAATACTTGTTTTGGGATATAAAACAGTCTTTGGATAATGGAGAAATAGAAGGCTTAGATAGTACACTGGAAATACTTTTATCTTTAGACAGATTTAATCCTCAGTACTACTGGCTTAAGGGTTTATACGATTTAGAGGGAGGAGATAAGATATCAGCAAAAAACAATTTTGAGAATGCTTTAGAGTATGATTTGGAGGGGAATATCTCTACTGAAGTTGAGGAGTTGTTGGCACAGGTAGAATAGTTTGATATAATGCGTATCGTACACTATTTTCTGTTTATGAAAAGTGATTTACTTAATAATTTAGCTATATTTTTATGGAAACCTACAATATTAAGATGCCTCTAGAGTTAGTAAGAAACATTGGTATCATCGCGCACATTGATGCCGGTAAAACTACTACTACTGAAAGACTGCTTTACTTTACTGGGCAAACACACAAGATTGGAGAAGTGCATGACGGAGCTGCAACTACAGACTTCATGGAGCAAGAGCAAGAGAGGGGAATTACCATTATGTCTGCAGCTGTTACTTGTTTTTGGGAATATAAGGATAAAGATCACAGAATCAATATCATAGACACTCCAGGCCATGTAGACTTCACAGCAGAAGTTGAGAGGTCGCTTAGGGTACTAGATGGTGCTGTTGTTCTTTTTGATGGAAGAAAAGGCGTAGAGCCACAGTCTGAGACTGTTTGGAGACAAGCAAATAGGTACAATGTACCAAGGATTTGCTTTATGAATAAAATAAACTTGATTGGTGGAGATTTTGAGAAGAGCTTCGGGACAATTAAAGACAGGCTAAGCCCAAAAGCCACTGCAATTAATCTCCCAATTGGAAGAGAAACAGAACTAAATGGATATGTAGATTTGATACAGATGAAAGCATATCAATATGATGGAATAGATTCACCAGATTTAGTAGAAATCGATATCCCAGAAGAAATGAACGATATGGTAGAGAAATATAGGGAGATTCTGCTTGAGAAACTTGTAGAGCAAGAGGACACATTGATGGAGAAATATTTTGCGGGAGAAGAAATTTCAGTTGATGAACTATACGGTGCACTTAGAAAAGCCACTGTCTCAGGAGATATGTACCCAGTAATGGGGGGAGATGGTAGATCAGCAATGGCAAAAACACTTCTTGATTACATTGCAATATGTTTACCATCACCACTTGATGTGCCAGCAATAAAGGGAATTGATCCTAAAACTAAAGAAGAGATAGAGAGAAGCCCAGATGAAAACGAACCGTTCTCATCTTTGGTATTTAAGATTGTAAGTGATCCGCATGTAGGAACTCTTTCATATTTTAGAATGTATTCAGGTACTCTTAAGGCAGGAAGTTATGTTTATAACTCAACCAAAGGGATAAGGGAAAGGGTTGGAAGGCTTGTATTAATGCATGCTGATGATAGAGAAGAAGTGGATATGCTAAGAGCAGGAGATATAGGTGCAATTGTAGGACTTAAAGATTCTACAACAGGAGACACTCTTTGTGATGAGAAAGAGCTCATTATCCTAGAGCAAATTGTATTTGCAGTACCAGTTGTATCTCAAGCTGTAGAGCCAGCTACCAAATCTGATGAAGAGAAGATGGGAGCAGCACTTGCTAAGTTGGCAAAAGAAGATCCTACATTTAAAGTAGAGACTAATCACGAGACAGGACAAACAATTATCTCCGGGATGGGTGAGTTGCATCTAGAAATCATGATAGATCGTATGAAGAGAGAATTTAATGTAATAGCTAATGTAGGTAAGCCACAGGTAGCATACAGAGAGACAATTAAAAATATATGTGAAGAGAGTGAAGGAAGATATGTTAAACAATCTGGTGGTAAAGGACAGTATGGACACTGTTGGCTTAAATTGGAACCAAATAAAGCAGGTAAAGGATTTGAATTTGTCAACGCTATTAAAGGAGGCTCTATTCCTAAAGAATTCATACCTTCTATACAAAAAGGTGTAGTAGAAGCAATGAAGTCTGGTGTAGTTGCTGGATATCCAGTAGTGGATATAAAGGTGACAGTATATGACGGTTCCTACCATGAGGTGGACTCCTCAGAGTCTGCATTTAAAGTTGCAGGATCTATGGCTTTCAAGTCTGGTTGTAAGAGAGCAAAACCTATACTCCTTGAACCTCTGATGAAAGTCGAAGTAGAAATGCCTGATGCAAATATGGGAGACATCACAGCATCTTTGAGTAGTAAAAGAGGTCAGATCCAAGGATCTGAGAGCATTGGAAATGGAATTACTAGAGTTAAAGCATTTGTACCTTTAGCAGAACTCTTCGGATATACAAGTGAACTTAGATCTATCACTAGTGGAAGAGGTAGTGCAAACGTAGAATTTGAGAAATACTCAGAAGTCCCAAAAAGTGTTGCAGAAGAAGTCTCAGGAAGTGATAGCTAATAGTTTGTAAGAACACGGTTATTAAAAAGGGGCTTTGCCCCTTTTTATTTCAATAGAAACACATTGATTTTAGGAGGTCGAGAGAATAGATATAGAGGAGTTGTATTGTCTATCTCATGAAAAGGCCTAGAAACAAGGATTCTTGACACGAGGTATTCTTAAGTCTGCACACACGAAAAGGAGCCTTAAAGACTTAGGGTACGGCAATAATTACATTCCATATATACGAGAGCTTCGCTATAGGACATTGTATGCCAGGATTGGGGTGTGTAAATTATGCTAAGCCTCTTGCATAAATACGTACTTTTTGATAGTATTCAGCGCAGGTTCTCAAGTTGAGAATCTTAAAGTATGTTAATAAACATATTATATATATAAATTATTTATTTTAATATTCATGGCAGACGTATTCGTAAGAACAAAGCCCCATATGAATATCGGTACATTAGGACACGTAGACCACGGTAAAACTACTTTGGTTAGAGGTATCCTAAATGCCCATTCACAAGAGGCCGGTAAAATGATCGACAAGCTCGACAAAGATCCAGATTCAAGAGCAAAATCGTTGACAATTTCTGTTGCACACGTTGAGTTTGAAACAGAGAACAGGCACTACGCATTAGTAGATTGCCCAGGTCACAAAGACTACATTAAAAATATGATCACAGGTGCAGCACAAATGGATGGTGCAATCTTGGTTATATCTTCTGATGATGGTGCAATGCCACAAACGAAAGAGCACTTACTTCTTGCAAAGCAAGTTGGTGTCCCTAAGATTGTTGTTTTCATCAATAAATTCCCAGGTGCAGACGAAGAAATTATCGAACTTATCAAAGCTGACGTTGGAGATCTTCTTAAGAAATATGGATTTGACGAGAAAGCTCCTGTTATTGTAGGTAATGCATTAGCAGCCGAGAAGGGTGAAGAGGAAGGACTTGCTGCAGCAAAAGAACTTATGGCAGCTGTTGACTCATTCATTGAAATCCCTGAGAGAGATATTGAGAAACCATTCCTTATGGCTATCGAAGATGTCTTCTCTATCGAAGGTAGAGGTACAGTAGTAACAGGAAGAATTGACAGAGGTGTTATCAAACTAACTGAAGAGGTAGAAGTACTTGGAATGGGTAGGAAAGATCAGAAAACTACAGTAACCGGTGTTGAGATGTTCAACAAGAGCATGCAAGATGCTCAAGCAGGTGATAATGTAGGTATTCTTCTTAGAGGATTTAAGAGAGAGGATGTAGAAAGAGGTCAAGTTCTTTGTGCTCCAAAATCTATAAAGACTCACACCGAATTCAAAGCTGAGGTATATATCCTAAGCAAAGAAGAAGGTGGAAGACATACACCATTTGTAAGTGGATACAAACCACAGTTCTACATTAGAACAGCAGATGTAACTGGTGACGTAACACTCCCAGAAGGTACCGAAATGGTAGCTCCAGGAGATAATACACAGTTTAACGTTACCTTGGTTGCTGCAGTAGCACTTGAGAATGGTCAAACATTCGCAATTAGAGAAGGAGGACAAACAGTAGGTAAAGGTGTTGTTACAGAAATTGTGAAGTAAATGGTTTGGAGGGGAAGTCTTAGGACTTCCTCTCTAATTAATAAAGTTTAATTTAGCTCTTTAAGATAGAATGGCTGACGTAAATGCAAAAATCAGAGTAAAGCTTAACGGATATGATTCAGTAGTTTTAGATAAAGCCGCAAAAAGTATTGTTGAAACTGCGGTAAGTACTGGTGCTAAGGTCGCAGGACCAATTCCTCTACCAACTAAAACAAGGAAAGTGGCCGTTAACAGATCTCCATTCATCTATAAGAGCTCAGTTGAACATTTTGAGATTGGAACTCATAAGAGAATAATTGATGTCATAAACCCTACACCAAAGACAATAGATGCACTTTCGCATCTTCAGATGCCTGCTGGCGTTGGAATAGATATCGTAACTTAATAATAAATATATGAAAGCTATACTAGGGGTAAAAAAAGGAATGACAAGACTATTTGTAGATGACAAGATGGTACCAGTTACTATCATAGACACATCCACATGTAAGGTTGCCAAAAGAGATGGTGATCAAGTAGAACTTGGTTTACTCAAAGTTAGGCATCCAAGTAAGGCAGAAGTTGGACAATATAAAAAGTTGAAATATGTACCTAGATTTAGAAAGATGTTTACAGGGAAGTTTGGAGAAGAAGTAAGTGTAGGTGATGATGTAAAAGCTGAATTTTTTAGTGTAGGAGAATTAGTAGCAACAACAAGTAAGTCTAAAGGTAAAGGATTCCAAGGTGTTGTAAAAAGATGGGGATTTAAAGGAGGACACAGAACTCATGGTCAATCAGACAGACAAAGAGCACCAGGTTCTATCGGTGCAGGAACTGATCCAGGAAGAGTTTGGAAAGGTAAAAAAATGGGTGGAAGAATGGGAGGCGACCAATTTACAATGAAGGAGAAGAAAGTTGTTGCAATTAAAGATCAATATTTACTAATATCAGGACCAATCCCAGGAACAAAAGGGGATTTGGTAGCGATATATACAGAGAAATAATATGGCAGAAACAAAGAAAACAAATACAACTAAAGAAATAAAACTTAACCCATTGGTATGGGAGGTAAAATTTAATGCAGATTTGGTAGCCCAAGTCCTTTATGTATATCGTAATAACGAAAGGAAAGGAACATCAAGCACCAAAACAAGAGCAGAGGTCAGAGGTGGTGGAAAGAAACCTTGGAAACAGAAAGGAACCGGTAGAGCAAGGCACGGATCTATAAGATCTCCAATCTGGGTAAAAGGAGGTGTAGCCTTTGGATCAAGCAATAAGAATTGGAAGAGGAAAATTAACAAGAAGATGTCTAAGAAGGCAACATGTATGATGCTTTCTCAGAGACTTACGGAAGACTCTGTTGAATTTGTAAAAATAGGCAAGAAAGGTATAAAAACTTTAAGAGAGAATATGATTAAGAGTGCAGGTAAGAAAACCATAATAATCTCTACAAACAAAAATATAGATCTTGCAATTAGAAATGTAGAAAAAATACGATTTGTGGATGTAGACAAAGTAAATGCGAAACATATAGTAGATTGTACGAAAGTATTACTAGATGAAAGTTCAGTTAAGATTTTGGAAAAAAGACTAATAAATGGAAAATAAAAATATCAAATTACAACCAGTGGTATCTGAAAAGAGCTATGCATTAGCTAATTCACAGAATAAATACACATTCTTAGTTGAAGGTGGTATTAATAAGATAGAAATCAGAAAGCTCATTGAAAAAGAATATAAAGTAAAAGTATTGAAGGTAAATACAGTCGTAAGACCAGGTAAACTCTATAGAGATTACAAAACAAATAAAAAGTTTAGAAAAACAGATAGTATAAAAGCCATAGTTACCCTTAAAGCGGGAGATAAAATTGATGAATTCTTAAATATATAACCATGGCAGTAAAATCATTCAAACCAACAACATCAACATTAAGAGGGACAAAGTTAGAAGATAGATCAGATCTTGTTAAAGGACATGGACCAAAAAAGACTCTCTATTTCAAAAAACCAGAAAGCTGGAAGAAATAATCAAGGAAGGATAACAGTAAGACATAGAGGGGGAGGATTTAAAAGAAGAATCAGAATCATTGACTTCAAAAGAGAGAAATTTGATATCCCTGCAAAAGTTACTGGGTTCTACTTTGATCCTAACAGAACTGCACATTTAGCCCTTTTACAGTATGCAGATGGTGAAAAAAGATATATAATAGCACCTAAAGGTCTTAAGGTAGGCGACACAATTGTTTCTGGAGAGAAAACAGACATTCTTGTAGGTAATGCAATGTATGTTAAAAACATTCCTTCTGGTACATTGGTCCACTGTGTAGAGAATGAAGTAGGAAGAGGAGCTAGATTTGGAAGATCAGCAGGACAGATAATCATAATACAAGGTATTGATTCCACAGGTAAATATGTACAAATCAAATTACCATCTGGAGAGGTTAGACTTGTTCCAGCGAATGCAATGGCTACAATAGGACAAGTAGGAAATGAAGATAAAGTGAATGTAAAACTTGGAAAAGCAGGAAGAAGGAGAAACTTAGGATGGAGACCAGCAGTAAGAGGTATGGCCATGCATGCAGTACAACACCCACACGGTGGAGGAGAAGGAAAAGGACAGGTAGGAGGTCAAGCAAAAGACATATGGGGCAATAGAATAGGAACACGAACTAGAAGAAATAAGAAAACAGATAAATTCATAATTAGACGCAGAAGGACGAAAAACAGACCTGATGCTAAAAAATAAATTTAATATACTAAAGAATGTCTAGATCATCGAAAAAAAGGACCATATACAGACGAAAAGTTGATGGAGAAAGTAAGGAAAGCCTTACAGACCGGAGAGAGAAAGCCAATAAAAACATGGGCTAGACCATCTACAATCACACCAGAAATGGTTGGATTAACAATTGCTGTACACAATGGGAAAACACATACAGAAGTATTAATTGGAGAAAGTATGATAGGACACAGACTTGGAGAATTCTCTCCTACGAGAAAATTTAAAGGACATGCTAAAAAAGGTAAATTAGCAAAAGTCTACGGAAGCAGTGGAAGATTTGAAGAATAATATAAATATATAAATAATGGAAGCCAAAATAAGTAAAGTAAAAACAAAAAATATTGCACAATCAGCACAAAAGCTTAGGCTCATTGTTGATCTTGTTAGAGGAAAAAGTGTAGACGAAGCTCTAGATATATTAGAATTTACAAACAAAAAAGGCAGTCTCTTTGTTAAAAAAGCTATTCTCTCTGGTGTAGCCAATGCAAGAGAACAATATGGAGTTGAAAGTGGGGAATTACAAATTAGAAGTATAACCGTTGATGGGGCACCTGTACTTAAAAGAGGTAGATTTGCATCAAGAGGAAGACACTCAGTAATACTGAAAAGGAGAGCACATCTTAATTTAGAATTAGAAGTTAAATAATGGGAAGAAAAGTCAATCCAAACGCAATAAGGATAGGAATAAATAAAACATGGGATTCTACATGGTATGCCAAGAAAGCTGACTATCCAAAAGCTTTGGCACAAGATCTAAAGATTAGAAAATTAATAGACGAAAGACTACACGATGCAGGAATTGATGTTATAAAAATCTTCATCTCTGCAAAACAGATAGAAATAGAAGTATACGTTGCAAGGCCAGGTGTAGCAATCGGAAGAGGAGGAGAAGGTATAGATAAACTACAGAAAGAACTTAGAAGAATATTGCAACAAGAGGTAGAAGTAAAAATCAAAGAAGTTCCAAAAGCAGACCTTTCTGCAAGAATCATTGCAAGAACAATAGCAGACGGTATTGAAAGACGACAACCATCTAAACTCTTAATGATTAGTGCAAAGGAAAAAGCTATGATGGCAGGAGCAAAAGGCATAAAGATTTGGATATCAGGAAGAATTAACAAAGCAAGTCAAGCAAGAAGAATTAAAGCTACCGGAGGCTCAGTACCAGCACAAACACTAAAAGCAGACATAGACTACGCCGAAGAAACAGCAAAAACAACAGACGCAGGACTAATGGGAGTAAAAGTTTGGGTATATACCGGAGATAAATCAAGTGTACATTCAGAAGAATAATTACCTTTTAAATAAATATTATGGCATTACAACCTAGAAAAAGAAAATATAGAAAAGAATTCAGAGGCAAAATGAGAGGAATTGCTAGTGCAAACAACACCATTGTATTTGGTGACTATGGTATTAAAGCAACAGAAAGTGCTTGGATAAAAGAAAGACAGATTGAAGCTGCAAGAAGAGCAATTACAGGATCTATTCAAAGGAAAGGGAAGGTATGGATTAAAATATTCCCACACAAACCATATACACAAAAACCAACAAACAGTAAGATGATTAGCGGTAAAGGAGATGTAGAAGGGTATGTAGCAGTTGTAAGACCAGGAACTATACTCTTTGAAATGGGAGGTGTAACTGAGCAAGAAGCAAAAGAAGCCCTAAGACTTGCATCTCACAAACTACCTATTAAAACTAAATTTGTAATAAAGAAGGGTATATAAGGCTTGAGTAAAGTACTGAATATTGGTAGAATACTAGCCGTTATAACATTTAATAAAACATAAATGACAAAAGGAAAAGGAAACAAAAAAGAATTAAAAGGTGTAGTAGTTGGAAACAAAATGCAGGCTACTGTTAGAGTTCAAATAAACACTCCATACAGCCACCCTGTATATAAGAAAGTTGTAAATAAAAGAACAGTATTCTTTGCGCATACAGATAAAGAACTAAATGTCGGAGACGAAGTAACAATCAGAGAGAGCAAACCGTACTCTAAGAATGTAAAATGGGTAGTAATTAACGAATAATGGTACAAAGACAGACAATATTAACAG
>Ga0255374_10079_pt1 | contig 12307 bp, 6 predicted proteins | sample ANMaggSeSYBR01H4_FD_182088 | JGI IMG/M metagenome (GOLD analysis project Ga0255374, IMG submission 182088) | Sediment cell enrichment communities from methane seep in Santa Monica Basin, California, United Staets - ANME aggregate JGI... | ecosystem: Environmental > Aquatic > Marine > Cold seeps >... | reverse complement strand
TAAAAACCCATGGTGGTGTAATCGATGCTTCATTGTCTGCATTAATTAAAGCTAAGCAATATGCTAATTGAATTGGTGACGAAACAACCATTCTATTCAAATTAGCTTGTTCACAGATTAATCCAAAGAATCTTTTTTTAATTAATATCACAATTTCGCTATAGTCTATAATATTTGAATAGTCGAGTTCTAAATATTTAAAAAACCCTGCAAACTCTTTCGTCTCGTGTAAAAGAGCAAAATAAATCATTCTCATTTCAGCATCCAACCTATTAAAAGCTGTCACTTCATCAAAGAATAAATCTCTTGCTTGAATAGAATCATTTAATGGGTTATTTAGTTGATCTGTATGGAGTTTGTCATCTTTAACCAACCGATGATAGGGCTTACTTGGAAATAACAGTGGTGATAGATATAGAGTGTCGATAACAGGAAGTGAAAACCCAGCTGGTTTTATTCTTTTTATAAATTTAAGATCATGTTTAATAACATTATGACCACAAATGAAGGAAGTATTTTTTAAAAAACCAAAAAATTCTTCCTTTGACCCTGTATGTAATTTTTCCCCTGTATCACTAATGGCCCCAAAATCAACTATTTTTTCTGAGCTTATAGTAACCTCTGTGTCAAAAAATATGATTTTACTCATTGCACTCCCTACTATCATCAAGCCGGATGTGACATCGCGTCTACTATATATTATACTTTGTTTCAGAACTTTTTTCTATGCTTGGAGAATTAAAGATCTTCTTCTGTTCCCGTGAAAACTTTCATGCTTATACTGTTTTACATTCAAATATTTCGGTGTAGGAAATTTTAAGTCTCTCTACAACCAGAAAGATCATACATGTATATCTCGATTCTTCCTAAGACATTAATTCCTTAAATGTTTTTTTTAGAAGTCCTCAACCCACAACCAACCGCTTAGTCGTACGAAGAAGATGTGCTGGTATTTCGTGTTTCATTCGCCAAACTATATTTATAGGTTTTTCTCCTTCATGACTAACATGCTCAACTGGCCCTAAAAAATGGTAAGGCTGCGAAAGGCCATTAATACTTCTATTCTCTCTTACAAACAGCAGAACTGTATTCCCATTGGTTCTTTGATTTATATATCTCTGTCCAGCTTTTGAGGCAATCCTTGTAATAGACTGACTTTGCCAATGGAAAAGCTTCTCACTGATTGCATAATCATGATACATGGTTGTGGGCGAATAATCTTTTTCATTTTTATTTAAAGTAATAAAGAAAATATCTGTTTTTAGCTCTTGAATATATAGCACCCCAGATTGGACAGTATGAAAATCTGCGATCCCAAAATAACCAAGCCCTGCCAACAATTCTGCCTGTGTATATGCCGAATGCAACGCTAAAGCTGATAAATACGGTAGAGAAATGTGTTTACTTATACTCATAATATTTTCTTTTCTGTACTTTAAAAAGGCTATTATATCTTCTAGCATATTTGGATTTTCTACAAATCGCATAATCGCTTCATTTAAATGCTTAAACTCTTTTTTCTTCCATAAGGCGATTACAAACATGTTCAAGTATCGTTTTTCTAATTTAGTTAAATTATTTTCTATAACATATTTTTGTTCAAGGCAGCTTAAAACACAATCAATATACTCAATATCTGATATATGTTGTAATCTTCTTAATCCCTTTGTAATTCTATCTTCATCAGTTTCTATAAAATCTTTAGCTAATCTAGCCTCAACTAGCAAGCGCTTCCATGAAAATTTTCTATAAATGTCATCAAGCGTTAAATCATAGTATTCAATGAAATTAGCCATATTAAGTTCCTTGCCTGTGTCCGCAGTGAAGTTAATTGCTCTATTTACCAAAACTCCTCTTCTGGCATTAATAGCTTGTTTAATATTCTCTAATATGAAATCTCTTGATTTTCGTTCTAGTTCAATACTGCAACCAGCTGGTAAATGAGGGAACCCCTCTTCAAGTTCTTTCCCAATATCTTGTCTGGTATTTTCAATTAAGGCTCTAAACTTTAAATCGTATCTATATTTATTATTTGCTTGCCCTACAAAATCTAGTACTGTTAAACAGTCTTTTTCATTGCTCAACCGCAAGCCTCTACCTAATTGTTGTAGAAAAACTGTTAAACTTTCAGTGGGACGTAAAAATAGCACTGTATCGACTTCAGGAATATCTACCCCTTCGTTATATAAATCAACTACAAAGATAAAATTGATTTCCTTTGTTAGAAGACGCTTTTGGACTGTAGCTCTAGTTTCTTTATCGCTATCTGAAGTTAAAAATTCGCTTGGAATACCATACTCACGAAACTTTCTAGACATAAATTCTGCATGTACTTTAGAAACACAAAAACCAAGACCTTTAACATTTTTTATATCTAAAACAGTAGCTTCTGTTTTCTTCGCTACCATCTCTGCCCTATAATCGTCACTAGTATAAATTTTAGTTAGTTCACTTGTAATATATCCCCCACGTTGCCATTTAAGACCTGAATAGTCAACATTATCTGTAATACCAAAGTATTGAAATGGGCACAACAGCTTGCGATCAATTGCATCTGGAAGTCTTATCTCTGCCGTTATATGATCATCAAAGTACTTCTTTACATTGAGATTATCAGCTCTCTCAGGAGTTGCTGTAAGACCTAAAAGCGAATCAGGTTCAACATGATTTAATAATCTTCTATAACTTGGAGCTGCAGCATGATGGAACTCATCAATAATTATATAATCATAATATGTACTATCTATTGATTCATGAAGTTTTTTTGAATTATATGTTTGAATCGATACAAAGACTTGAGCTCTATGATCAGGAATATATCCACCTACCATCATTTCACCAAAATTTTGATCTCTAAGAACCATTCTGAATGTATATAACGATTGTTTCAGAATTTCCTCTCTGTGGGCTACAAACATTAAATTGGGTTCTCTTCCATTATCCTCTATGAAGTGCTTCCTGAATCTTTTAAAATCAAATGCAGAAACCATAGTTTTACCTGTACCAGTTGCAGCAACAATAAGATGTTTTTTTCTATGGTGGATTTGTCTCTCAGCCCAAATAGTTTCAAGAATTTCTTTTTGGAATGGGTATGGTGCAAAATCAAAATTAGGCATTACAAATACATTCATATTATTATCATACTTTTCTGCTTTTAGTGCTTTTTCAAGTCTTTCTCTATCCCCTACTTCATAGGCTTCAAACTCATTATCATTCCAGTAGGTATCAAATGTAGCTATAGTTTTTTCCCATTGATAAGGTTGTTCATATTGACTAATTTTTATATTCCATTCAAGTCCGTCAGTAAGCGCAGCATTAGATATATTTGATGAACCGATATATGCACTTGAAAATCCTGTTTTACGTTCAAATAGGTAAGCTTTTGCATGAAGTCGAGTTCTTCGTGTATCATAGCTTATTTTGACCTCTGTATTTTTTAACCCAGCTAGAAACTCTATTGCTTTAGCCTGAGTTGCTCCCATATAACTTGTGGTAATTACTCTAAGTAAATTTCCTTCTTTTGCAGTAAATTTCTCAAGTGCATCTTTTAGCACCCTTATTCCACTCCACATAATAAAGGAACATAAAATATCAACTCTATCTGATGTCAATATCTCTTTTTTAAGCTGTGATACCAATGAAGGATCTTGGCGAGTTCCAGTTAATAACGCTCCTAATACTAAAGGAGTATCAGGTCGTACCTTTGTATAATTCAATGTCTCATCCATTATACTAATTAGTTTTTGCGCCGGTTCAGAAACTATAAATTCTTCTGTAGATATTCCTCTTGAAGTTAATGTTTGAATTATCTCATTACATATTTCAGTTTGCAGTTCTATTTTAGATTTACCATCTTTTTCAGGTTTCACCTGTGAAAGACCTTGAGCCAATACTCTATACAGATATTGAGATAAGTAATCTTTACTATCCGCTTCATCTAGCATTGCTAAGTTCTTATTTGATGAGTTAACATCCATAAGTTTTTGAGATAAATATTCATTTACAATTTGCTCATAAAGCCCATTTTCTAAATTCATAATTAAATACCTTCTGACATAATTATATTTATTATTGGCCAGTCCGCTGGTGCCCAATCCAAAGTGTCTAAATTATTAATGGTCATCCAGCTACTATCAATATGTTCATGTAAAATTATTTTTTGAGATACTAAAGTACATTTATAACAGTGCATTACTAATTGAAAAAATTTGTATTGATGTTCTATAGTCATAAAAAATTCATCAACAGAAATATTACACCCTAGTTCTTCTTTGACCTCTCGTTTTATCGCTTGCTCATGAGTTTCACCTGATTCAATCTTCCCGCCAGGAAATTCCCACTTTTTAGCAACCTCCCCTTTATCTGGTCTCTGGGTACACAAAATTTTGTTATCTTTAGTTATAATTGCTGCAACTACTTCGATATGCTTCATTAATTCCTCTTTTAAGTTTCGAAAATCATTTATTCAATTATATCACTCTTTTAGTATTATAAATTACCTATTATCAAACCTGTTTTCTATTTATTGTACAGTAGTAATGCTAAATTGTGTTAAAATTACATTGTTATGGGGGATTTATGTCAGATTATTATAACAGCAATGCTAAAAAGTATTTTATTAATACTGTAAATGCAGATGTATCAGAATTGTACAGTCCATTATTATCAAGAATAAATAAAGGTGCTCATATCCTAGATGCAGGATGTGGCTCCGGAAGAGATTCTCTGTTTTTTATTAAAAGCGGATTTAAAATTACTGCTATGGATGCTTCAGAAGAAATGGCTAAATTGGCCTCTGAATATATTCATCAACCAGTATTAGTTATGAAATTCCAAGATATTAAATGGAAAAATGAATTTGATGCTGTATGGGCTTGTGCTACTCTTTTACATGTGCCTAATAATGAGATTGTATCAGTCTTTTCAAAGCTATCCACTACATTAAAATCAAACGGAATAATTAATGGCTCATTTAAATATGGGAGTGGTGAAAGATCAACTAATGATGATAGAAGATTTCTTGATATGAATGAAAATAATTTTAATATTATTGTAAATCAAATACCTGAACTTGAACTTGAAACAACTTGGACAACAAATGACGTCCGACCTGGCCGTGAACATGAAAAGTGGTTTAACTTTATTGTGAGAAAAATATCTAAATAGGAGTATTCTTGAAAATATTTGAACAATATTTTACATCTAAAGATTTTTCATTAGTGGACACTAGTGATTTTTGGCATATCTATAAGCTAAATAACTTGTGCGTAATAATTGATTTTGATATCTGTATCAATAAAGGCCATGCTCTTGATTATGGGCTATATACTAGAATCCAAAATAAATATATGTTTGAAAATACTCAATGCTTTCGATTTCTTATTGATGATGAAAACGATTTCTATGAATTTAAGAATTATTTAAATCGTTATCTATTGCAGGAAGAGAAAACCATATATGATACAAGCACTTACTCACCAGGCAAACGTTATTCTATAGATCCCACCCCACTTGAATTCTTATTTGAAAATACATTTGAAGAGGTTTACGGACGAGAAGCATTACCCTATCTAATTAGAGAATATGAATTAATTGATATTGATGGTCATCAACGTTTTTACGATTATGTTCTATTTAAAAAAGATTCTCTAATAGCAATAGAAGAAAATGGCATATCATACCATCATCCTCAAGTTATTGGTGTTGAAAAATATAAGAACCAACTGCTTAAACAAAACTCAATTGTTGCTTATGGCGGAAAAGTTTTTAGATGGTCAACCAGTGATATTAAATTTACCGATGTCATGTGTGATGATATTAGAAGCTATTTAGGTAATATTGATTCATTTGTTTATCAAGCTAAATACCACTCACAAAGAGAAGTCGTTTTATATGAACATCAAGAAAACACCTTAGAACAAATAAAAACTGAACGTAAAAATGGGGGGAAAACATTTTTGGTTCACTTACCTACTGGTACTGGTAAAACTAAAATTGTTATAGAGGATCTTAAATCTCTTTTGATTGAAAAACCCAATACCAAGATTTTAGTAATGGTTCCCACCTCTGCATTAAGAGTTCAATGGTATTTGAAAATAACAGAATCTCTAGACAGTAATATCGGCTACAGAGCTGATAACCAGATTTTCATAACTACTTATGCATTTATGTATATGAACTATTTCAAAATGGATTCTGATCAATATAATTATATTGTTGTTGATGAAGCTCATCATGCACCAGCAATGACTCTATCTAAAGTAATAAGCCATTTTAAACCTGATACTCTAATTGGTCTAACTGCAACGGATGAACGATTAGACATGAAAAAACTTAGTAAAATTTTTGGCGAATATGAAGAGAATATATCTTTAAAGGAAGCAATAGATAAAGGTATTCTTTCGCCTATTAGAGCCTTTAGGTTAGAGAGCAATATTGATCTAAGTGAAGTTCGATTCAATGGCAAAGATTACTTCTCCTCTGATTTAGAAAGAGCTATCCGTGTTGATTCTAGAAACGAACTAATAGCTGATGCTGTTTTAAAATATTTCGGACCTGGAAGTGGCCTGGAAAATAAATCAGGTGTTATTTTCTGCGTAAATGTCCAACATACAAAAATAGTAGCTAAGCTACTTAGTGAAAGAGGAATCCTAGCAAAAGCAATATCTAGCCAAAACAAAAAAAGCCCAAAGCATATTGATGATTATCTTAACGGAAAAATTCAATTCTTATGTGCATGTAGTTTAATTTCTGAAGGTTGGGATGCACCAAGAACATCAGTGATAATAATGGCTAGACCCACAATGTCCAAAGTCCTTTATCTTCAGCAACTTGGAAGAGGTACTAGAAAGCATCCTGGCAAAGAAGCCTTGTATGTTATTGATGTTGTAGATAATTATGGAGCTTTCAATAGACCATGGAGCGTTCATGGTATATTCCAATTATCAAAATATTTAGCTTTCAATGATATTTTCAAGCGAAATAAAGAAATTTCAAAAGAATTAATCACCATTGAAGGGCTCTATGAACATGAACGTACCTTAGAAGAAATTGACATTTTCACTTTTGAGCAAAAGTATTCTGAATATCTTAATACTGACCAATTAGCAAGAGAGTTATTTGTATCTGAGGGAACAATAAAAAGTTGGATAAAAAAATCTGCTATACTCCCCGATCATGAAATTCCTATTGGCTCAAGAAAGCTCTACCTATTTCACCCAGACAATGTAGAAAAAATACGAATTTCTGAAGGTTTATCAGAACATACTGAAGAAACAATGTGGGATGATTTTAACGCATTTATTGAAGCTGGCGATTATACCTTTTCATATAAAATGCCCTTCATATTAGGTCTTCTGGAAAACATTGATGAAACCGGCGAAGCAGATATTGAAAAAATTCTCGATTATTATATTGAATTTTATCTTGATAGACATAATAGTGGTCTAATAATAGACCGCCCAAATTCACCCTATAATAGACTCGAATTTGTGAAAGATAGAAAAGCAATGAAGCGAAGTATGTTAGTAAATCCATTTGAAAAATTTGAAAGAAAAAGGTTTATGTACTACTCAAAAGATCTTGGGAAGATCGCTATAAACTCAATAATCAACGAAAAAATTTCGATTGATACTCTTGGCGAAAATATGAAAACTGATATTAATGCATATTTCTCATCAATTAGTTAATATAGCTCAATGCTTTCTCATATAGAAAAACTGAAAATATATAAATTTATTCATAGGAAGAATTAATCAAATAATATGATTAATTTGTCTCATAACCCAAAGGTCAAACTAACATTCGCAATCTCTCCCATATCCTAACCATCGCCAGCGTATCCAACCTGCAATACTCAAATAATTGTCTTCTTGTTTCATCTTGTTCTTCATCACTCATATATGGTAATGCTAGGTATGCTGCTGAGGCTTCCTGGCCGTTATGTACGCCTTTTAGATTGTTATAGGATAATTCCTTGTCGTCAGGGAAAAGCGCTGGTAAAACAGCTTTAATTGAATGGCTACCATGCATTTCTTTTAAATAAATGTACTTCTTTTGGAATGGAAGCATTAAGTCTCGATTGTTGCTGTGGATATTAATAAGATGGGATTCGAGATCTGGGTTTAATCTGGCCAGCATTGCGATAACACTTTTTTCGAAACTCATGTTGTATGCTAAGACGCATGCATTATTGGGAATGTCCTTAACCAGTTGTTCCGCAAGAGGTCTGCGAGGGTCAACACCTGTAGGCGCTAGAAATTCTCTATGGTGTAATTCACCATTTTCTTCCTCTATGTAATGTAACGAGTACTGAGTCGGCACTTGCTGGTATGGGCGGGTTCCTTCGTATAGTGGCACTGCTGAATTTATAGTTTCAAAGTCTAGGAAATACATTGTATACCATAATGTATCTAAGAAATCTTTAATGGCTTCCCTATCAATTATTTTTGTATTATTTAGCTCTGAATCTAATTGAGCCTGAGCTTTTGCTACTAGCTTTACTTTTCTATTTACTATATCTTCAAATGTGATGATTCCGTCATAATATAGGTTAAACTTTTTCTTTTTATGTACACCTGCAAGATCAAATATTGAATTATTAGGAATATGTTTATAACAATGACCTTGGAACTGGCATGCGTATGGCTTTGTACAGTGCATGCCTATGTCTTTTACAGGTTCTTCTTTCATATTTAAGATATCTGTTGTTTTTAATAGGTCTGCTTTTATTATTTCAGTATTTTTCTTTATAACATCGGTTAAATCTTCAGCCAGAAATAGCTTAGATAGTTCAAGTTCTCCATGTCTGGTATAGAGCCGGTTAACATAAACAAGATAAATGTTTTTTACTTCTATTCTACATGATTGTAGTACATGACATTGGAATGATAAGTCTTGTATATGTACATCTTTTACACTTGTTGATGCTTTAACTTCACACATGTCATAACCTGAACTATTTTTTACCAATATGTCGCAAATAGCTATGGTTTCACCATCAGAGAAAGCCGCTTCATAAATGACCTCTGTTCCCTGTTCGATAAGCTCAGTAGTTTTTTTAAGCATCTTCTTTATGTTGTATCGGTCATCTTGATTATATTCAACAAGAACTCCACCCGGGAACAGATCTCTGGCCATTTCACCAACTCTTGTGCCCATGGTGAAAATACCTTGGTCCATTTCATCGGCCAAGTCTCTTTTATATGTATTAAGCCATAGTTTCTTAGGACATTGCTTGTAATCTATGTACCTTGATTTTGATAAACTCATGGTATTCCCCCGATTATTTTAATTGCTTAATCATAGTATGCCATATTAGGTGTACCAGTTAGGGTACATTTTGCCCACCTACCCCAAAAACTCATATTTTTTATCATTTATATTCAAAGTTGCATCGCACTTAACCTTCTTATTATCTTCAAGGTAAACCGAGTATGCGGCGAGACCGTGTTCATCAAATTTTCTGATCTGCCAAACTGTTCTGTTTCCATCTGTATGGTCGATAGTATCAAATGGAAACTTTTTATACATATCTAGCAGCATTTGCAGAGTGTAAAGCTCAACTGGAATTTCCAGTACCAGTTTTAGTTCAACCAATTTCTTTTCCAATGCTTCAGCGACATCATTTTTAACAATATCTTTCATACCATCGAGAAAGGCCTGCTGTTGTGAAGATAAAAGTCTGGTAAAGTTTTCGATAATGTCTGCAGTGGTCTCCCCTTTTTCAGTTTTTACTTTGGATATTTTGCTAATTGCCTCGCTTACCTGCTCAGTGATTTCCTCTTTATTATCTTCAAGTTTTTTATTTAGAAGTTTGCTGACACTTGCATTTATTTCTTCCTTAAAATCGTCAAACTGTTCTTTTTTCTTTTCTTCACTTATTTTAGTTTCAGCTTCTGCATCTTTCTTTCTGGACGCTTCAAATTTATCAATAACTGAAGTGATTACACCTTTAATAAGTTCTTCGTTCATGAATTTTTCTTTATAGCTGCTGCTGAGCAAACGCTCTTCAACACCTTTTGTTGCTTTTTCGACAAATTGATTCAATATTTCATCAGTAACAAACACCTTATTGTACCGGTCATCCTGTTTTAAAAGTTCAAATTCTTTTTTTATGCTTTTTGTTGCTTTTTCGATAATTTCAGTCAGTAATTTCTCTTTTAAAACTACTGTTGTATCGAAGTTGAAATCTGCTCTTTCATCAGCAATTTTCTTTAGCTCTTTTATTTCTGTATCGGTTTTCTTTGTGAAGTCTTTTAAGCTTTTAGAGCTGTTTTTTATGTTTGTGTTCATTTCCTTAATGGATTTTCTGTAATCCGCTATTTGGTTTTTAAAAGACTCAATTGATTGTGTGTAGGATGACACTGCTTCTGAAGTTTGCTTATTTACTTCTGTGAATGAATCTTTGAATTTATCCGGATCGAATTTATCAGCAATTTCTGAAAATGTTTTCAGCTCTTCAGTTATTTCCTTAAGCTTTTCTGTGTTTTCACCAAACTCCTTTATTTTTTCCAACGAATTTTCATAGACATCGCCGGCGTCTTCTATTGCGACCGTTACATCATTCAACGTCTCTGCTAGTTTGGGAATTGAATCACTGAGAGTATTAATAGTTTTAGCACTCTTGCTGATTGATTCAATTACACCTGCAGCCTGTAAGCTGTTGTCCTCCATTGTACTTAAGGTAGACTGTAGTGTATTAAATGCCTTGAAAAGTTTTCTGTATTCTCTGGTAAAACTGTTAGCGGCATCGGCACAGTTTCTGAAACTCTCTATAACCAATGAATAGTCTTTGTTGTCTGTTTGATCTGTCATTTTGTTTCTCCTGCCTGTATTTTAAATAGTTCTGTGTTTTTCTGTAATACTTTCTCTAACTCCGCCATCTTTGGAATCAGATATCCTTCTTCTAATATTCTTTTCTCTATTACTGAAATGTTTTTGGATTTATAGTACTTGAAAATGTGTTTTTCTGAGAACTCTTTCTCTATTTCCGTAACAGTGAAATCCACATTCCTTATGTATCCTTTAATCTGCATGGATCTGTTCCTGTGCTTTGTTGACAACGAGTATGCTAACTTGTTTTCACCTAGTTCATAAAGCTTTTCCATTGCTTTTTCTGAGTTGATTTCACCAAGTTTTAAGCTTTGTCTTATAATACATCGGGTTTCAGCTTTTAGATTCTGTGCATTGGCATAATATAGGGCAGCCTTGTCATAAACGCCGTAGTGTTCGAGGCTTACGGCTTTTTCTTCCCACTCTTTCGGTGTATCCATGCCGGATTTTAAATTAAGCCCGGCCGTGCTGAATTTGGCAACCGGAATTGTATTTATAAACAGATTCTGCAGCTCTTTTATATTGTATAAATTTCTGTCCTCGCAAAAGCACAGGGTCTCTCTCGCCCTGGTTCCGGCAACATACAGAATATTGAAATAGTATCTGTATTTTCCTATATGCCTAACCTTATTGTTGAATATATCCTGCCAGTATTCCTTATTTCTGCCGATAAGGTTATAGCAGAAAATATAGTCAAATTCCAGCCCTTTTATTTCTGCCACAGTATATATATTGGCAATCTTTGAATCAGTTCCCAAAATACTATTTAGATAATTTCTTTCTCTGTTGCCGGTGGTTATAATGGCAGCATCAGCATGTTTGCTTATTACCTCAAGAGCACTTTTTATATTACTGTTGTTTAAATCCAGAAGGTAGGGTGCAAGCCCTCTCCATACTGCCTCTTCTCTAAGTTCTGATTCTTTTTTTCGGCTGCCTATAAGGTGCCTTCTTAATTGTGAAAGATTATTGGTAAAATCAACTATCTGCCCCTGACTTCTGTGATTAACCTGAAGATAGTTAATTTCTATCTTGTTTTTATACAGTTCTTTAAGCCGACTGGGAGTAAAAACATTAGGTTGTAAAACCTGATGAATATCGCCGCTGAAAACTGCATTATTCTTATTTTTTAACAGGGTCAACAGAGCAAGAATCTGTATCTCCGGGAGGTCCTGAACTTCGTCAACTACAATAAATTCAAAGAGATTATTGTTTTTATTGGAAAGTAGTTTTAAAGCAAGATCGTTATCATCATACTGCTTTGTTTTTAAAAGCCATGCCTGATAATCAACTGCTATATTATATATTTCTTCTTTTTCCTCGTTTGAATACTGCGAAACATCATTATCCTGATGCTGATACTCATATCGGCTTATAAGGCTATTTTTGTACTTGTTTTTTTCGGTATGTTTTTCAATTTTTTTAATGTCCTTTAGTAGCTGCACTTTTTGAACGGGCAGATAATGGCTGTCTTTTT
>Ga0255374_10078_pt1 | contig 12361 bp, 13 predicted proteins | sample ANMaggSeSYBR01H4_FD_182088 | JGI IMG/M metagenome (GOLD analysis project Ga0255374, IMG submission 182088) | Sediment cell enrichment communities from methane seep in Santa Monica Basin, California, United Staets - ANME aggregate JGI... | ecosystem: Environmental > Aquatic > Marine > Cold seeps >... | reverse complement strand
TCTTCTTTTTCTGATTCTTCTATCTCGATAAGAGTTGTTTGACTGTTTTTGAGTTTATTATAACAGTCAAGGACTTCTTGCAATCTGGGTTCTAATTCTGATAAGCTCTGAGAAAATATTTCATCCCCAATTTCCATAGCGTTATAGAAATCCTCTGGACTAGCGACTAATATCTTTTTGCCATCATATGTGAAACTAATTCTATCATATTGATGGATCCACGTTAAAACTCGTATCAGGTTAAGAAATCGTTTCAAATCCCTTTGGCTTCTGCTTTTGCTACTGTCAACTTCTAAAAGTGGAGCATATGGAATAGTTATAATATCATATTCCTCAAGCACCCTTAATGAATGTTCAATCCATGTTGGTTTTTCCTTCCTTTCATATCTAGCTATTTCTCTCTTTACATCTGAAGAAATATTAAGTGTGTTCATGTTTACTTTTTTGTATTTGCTTTTGTTGCCGTGAACACTGGCGACACAATATCTACTGGCTAGTTCTTTGTCGTCTTCATTCCCTGTTGTTGAATAGATACCGACCTTTCTGGGTTGTTTTTCCCGTCTAGCTTCTTTATAATCAGTTCTAGCATCTTTTTTTAGGATGTCCATTCCATCTTCTACAAGTTGTTTTATCTGTTCTACGATTTGTTTGTTTGCTCCTTTTTCACCAAAATATATTAGGTTTACAGATTGGATGTCATCTTCAAGACTTGCTGCTGTGATCCTTGTTACATCAATGTACCATTCATCAGGCAGATGTCGAAATATTGTATCTTTAAGATTTGTTTTTCCTTCTGATGTATCACCGGTCAACGCTACAGACATTCTATATTCCGGTCTTAACCTGCTAGTGCAACAGTCACAAAACAAGAATAGTTTACTTTTGTCATCTCCAATGTGGTCTTTGTCTAATTCATTTTTAATATTTCCTAGCAAACTAGGTTGTTCTAGTAACGATGTATATTCTTCTTTTTCTTCTGATGTTGGTTCTGATCCATACATTACTGTTTTTAACTGATCCCCTAGTTCAGCCTTTGCAAATTTATTTCGCAATCTTTCGTATTCTTTTGCTTCTTCAAGTTCTTTTTTCCGTTCCGCTGCAGCTTCCATTGGGTGCTTTGCTTTTTTTTTAGTAGTCATTGTCATCATCTCCAGTAATATCATCAATAATCTGTTGTAAAGAATCTTTCAGGTTTTTGTCATCCAAATAACTAGAAATTTCATGTTCAACAGTGTCTCTTTTCTTCTTAAAACGATTAATTGCATCGTGATGCAGATAGCGTTCAATGGCATCCCTGCATATCATTCTACTCTGTTCAGGTTTAACAACAAGAGCATTTGCTTCACATTTCCTTACGCCAACTTTTTTGAGATACTCTTGGACATATGCCAGATGAAAATTTGGATGAGGTCCCCCATTCTTTGTTTTACCTTGGACTATCCTTCCATTTACTAATTTGGCAAGTTCTCCATGACCGCCTGTTTTTAGATTATTAATCCATGTCAGATTGTTTTCAATGATGAAATCATAATTCAAGCCAAACCTGTCAATAATAAGATTCGATGGATCGTAACCACTAAAACCATCATTCCATGAGACTTTGCATAACTCAACAAGATTCTTTCTGATGGTGTCACTGATTCTTAATCCATCGGGATCATGATCCCCACAGTAAAGCAATACACATTTCAAACCTTTATCCTCAGCATCTTTGAACCTCCTGGAATATTTTGCCCTTTGAATGATTGAACTCCAACCTTTACTTGTTGCAATTGGAATATGATACTGTTTACATATAGGCCCAAAAAGTGATTTCAAATCAATTTTTTCTACCAACATCTGGATGTAATACTCTTCATCTTCCCACCAATCAGGAATATAGATGTTGTGGCAATCCAATGCTGTTCTGATGTAATCTGCAAAGTATTCCAGTGGTGTTTCATTTTCAGGTACTTCCACACCAGAAAATGCTCTTGCATCTTCTTCAAATGTAAAATCAACAGGTAGATAACCATTTTTTCTACAATCATTGATGATTTTTTCAACTTTGTTAAACTCTGCTTTTGTAATTAATCCAAAACCTTCAAGTTGATAACACCATCCTCTGCCTGATAGTTTGAAACCAATTTGTTTTGAGATTAGTTTGAGTTTCTCTGAGAACATTATCATCTGAAAAACTCTATTCTTTCCTCTCCCAGAAGGCAAAGAAAGATCCATCAGTAATCACCATCCTTTTTAATCCACAATTTGCTTTGTGAGATTTCCTGGTGTGCTACTGTTAGATTGCTTTGCTTCAAAAATTCAATGAGTATGTTTATGTCTTCTAGTTGTCCCCTTAAAACAACGCCAAAAGTAAAAGTGCTTCCTATATAATTTTCATTTCCATTTCTCATTTCTCACCACCACCAAAAATTTAAAATTTTAGACTGTCATACCTCCAAAAGTTGACGGGGAGTTCAACGATACATCACTTTTGAACACCCTTGACTCCCCCTGTTGTTCACATGCGAACCATAAAAGTTTCATGTCCCCTCCAGTTTTTCCTTCAAAAATTCGAGTGCTTCGTCAACTGTCATTCCAGTTCGTGCCAGAAACGCTTTAGATTTAGGATATTTGGGCGAGCTCATCTATTTTCCCCCATAGCCACTAGCGTATTATTTGCGCGTTCCAGCTCCTCTATTTTATCTAACTTCTCGATTATCGCATGTCTACAAAAATCAGCCATTGAATAATAGTGTGGGTCATCGTCGGTCTTCTCTCGGATCAATTCAATAAAATCCTTCTTAAATGATAAGGATATATAGCTATTTTTTTTATCATCCATCATTTTCACCTATACTTTATATTTTAAGCATGAGAATGTTTTAAAGGGTTATAAAAGTTTGCATTATGTTTTACGCATAAAAGCATTATATTTTAAGTAAAGTTTATATAAAGATTGAATAATATACGATACGGAGAGAAAGTGAAACGAGCAAAACCGAAGGTGAAGTATGTTAGTTTATCTATTCCCGCACCGTTTATAGAGGAAATCAAACAATACATTCAAGAAAAACCAGAATATCAAAGTGTTGCAGAATTTGCTAAACAAACAATGCGAGAAAAAATGCAAGGTTTAACTGATGGGTCATCTAAAGATATAAAAGGTATATTAAATGAAACAAAAAGGTCTACAGCCACAATAAATGAGATAGAAAAAATACTGGCCGAGATGGGAAATAGATGGAGAACATCCGCAGAGAAATTAGAGAAAAAAGGTTATGTTGCATTAGATCTTACACCAGGAGAAAAAAAATTGCTTGAGGAAGAATGTAAAAAACGCAATATTACTGTGGATGAACTTTCAGCTCAAATTCTTCAAGATTTTTTAGACACGAAAAAATAACCTATCTTTTCTTCTCCTTTTTTTCGTATAGATCCGCTCTGATTTCAAGTAGCTGCAGTTTTACATCCCTGAGTTCATCTTTGAGATCCTTGTTTTCATCCTTTAATAAATTCTGTTCGTCCTGCAATCCTGTTAAATCTGCGGCTCTTTCCAATACTGTTATTCTTGGTTCGCCTTTTTTGTAATATTCCCCCAGTTGCTTTCGTGAATACCTTCGGTATGCCTCATCAAGATATTGTTCATGTCCTGCAAGAGCTTCAGGGATAACAGTAGGAATCTGAAGTTTCATCTGACTGAGAAAATATTTTCTCAAGCAATGGATATGTAGAACATATCTGTTAGTTGTTGGATCCCTTTTATCCAGTCCAGTTTTTTTTATCAGATATATCCATCTAGTCCATGCAACGTCATAGGAAAAAGGAAAAACCCGGGCATCGTCAGGATCTTTAGTGCAAAGATGCCCCGTTCTTTTTATTGATCTTCTCAACCATTGTTTTCTTATCTTCAGCCATTCTTGAAGATATTCCTTCGCTTCCTGACTGATAAATGTTATTCTTGGATCTCCATTCTTTGTGATTGATCCAGGTAGTTCGATAATAGGTGGATCTTGTTCAAGGTCCATCATATCTGGTGTGATCTTTAGTGCTTCATCTATTCTCATGCCTGAAGACATGGTGAAAAGAAACAATGCCCTGTCTTTGACATCTCCATGCCTTAACATTCTTTTAAACTCTGTTTCTGTGGGAACTCGGTCAAGTGTCGCAGTCCTCGATCCTTTTCTTATATGTCTGAGCTTCTTCCAGTGTTTAATAGGCAACACAACTTCTTGATCTTCCATTAGTCCTTTTACAATTGCAAGTTTTGTATTTCTGGTCTTGGGGACTTCATTAAGATGTTGTTCCCACCATTTACCTATGTCAGTTTGATAATCTCGGTCTTTCTTATCAAAATATGTTTCTGGGTCTTGTTTGATTTCCCTGAAAAATTGATTTAGTATCCATCGGTAATTCTTTTGTGTCCTTTCAGCCTTATCTTTTAAAAATTCATCGATTGGATTCATATTTATCAATATTAGAAATGGAACCCAACTATTTAATGATTTCGCAGTAACTTCTTTAATCACCTATATGATTTCTGTCTTTTCTTTCTAGCGCCACGTCCAAGAGGTTTCTTAGATTCTTTCCTCCTTGAATCGTTAACTAGTAAACTTCTATCATGATCTAGAAACGTCAGTTTTAAACTTGGATCGGCAGTGAATTCGACCAGTCCTCTGGCAATAGCTGTACGAACTGCATTTGCCTGACTCATAAAACCGCCACCTGAAACATTAACATCAATGTTTACCTTGCCTATATGTTTTTCAGCCAATCTAATTGGTTCAAGTATTTTCCACTTGGCAATTTCCGGTTCATAAATCTCAACAGGTTTTTTGTTTATCCTTATTAGTCCCTTTCCCTTTTGGACAGTGGCTCGCGCAATTGCAGTTTTCCTTTTGCCTGATGTGTTAACAATTTTTTTTACCATTAAAACTGCACCCCTAATGATTTTGAAAGTTCTTTGATTGTTAAATAATCGATGGGTTGTTTTTGAGCTTCCTCTATTATTTCGAATTTTTTGCCTTCAAACTCCTTTGGCACTCCAATGTAACATTTCAATCTTTTAAAGGCTTCTCTGCCATGCGGCGTCTGATATGGAATCATGCCTCTAACAGTTCGCTTTACAATCATATCTGGCATTCTCGGGAAAAATGGACCCTTACGGTAGGTACCAACTTCTCTCTTCTGTTTGTAACGATTTTTTATGGATGATTTTTTACCAGATATTATGGCTTTCTCTGAATTGACTATCGCAATTTCCTCGCCGCCTAATAGGCGCTTTGCAGTACTTGTGCTTAATCGCCCCAATGTTGCACCGTTTGCATCAATTATACTTGTCATATTTATCCCAATATCCTAATATCTTTTCCTTTCGGATTGTTTTTAAGCAAATCTTCGATGGATATACATTTGCCACCTGATTTCTTTATTTTTTCCTGAGCATTCTCTGAAAATGACCAAGCGGCAATTGAAATTTTTTTCGTAAGATTCCCAGTAGCTAATACTTTACCTGGTATAATAGCAGTTTCTTTGTCTAAGATATATTTACTGATTCTATCTAGGTTGACCTCTGCCCAGTTCCTGGATGGTTTTTCTAGCCTCAACGCTATATCTTTCCAGATCGCCACATCGTTTTCATTTGATTGTTTTTTTAACTCGTGTATTAATTCTAATAGCACGGGATTTGTCTTTTTACTTTTCTTAGCCATAGGATGTTTCTCCAGGTATAGGAATTGTAGTGAAAGTAAGTGCTATTTATAAAATTTGTGGGAGAAACTGTTAAAAACGAATGCCAAATAAAGCATCCGTATGAAAAGACTTATTTCAGTCTGTGGGAGCGATGGATCAGATGAACAGTTATCTAGATATGCGTTAGAGACTGCAGAAAACGTTGGAAGGTTTATTGCACGAAGGGGTGGTGTTGTAGTCTGTGGTGGTCGTGGCGGAATAATGAGGACAGTATGTAAGGGTGCCAAGGAAGAAAATGGTATAACTGTTGGCATATTGCCAGAATCAAAAGAGGAAGCGAATGAGTTTATTGACATTCCTATTGTCACAGGATTAGGACACAGAAGAAATTTCGTGATTGTTGATACTGCTGATGCAGTAATAGCGATAGGTGGAAGATGGGGAACGTTAAATGAGATTTCTTTTTCTATGGTCTTTGAAAAACCACTTGTATTAATCAAAGGTACTGGGGGATGTGTTGATGATCTTGTAAATGGGCGGATAATGCAAGATATAGAATCTACATACCATATTGTAAATTCTGCAGAGGCTGCGGTGGAAAAAGCTTTTGAGATTATGGATCGTACCTAACGTAGAGATGTAAATTGTTGGTATGTTACTCTCATATCTCAGGTCTCAATTCACTCTTTCATCATCTGTGACTTGCAAAAATATATGGCAAGATATTGCAGGCTGGTTATAGAAGTGAAAAAATATTTAGAGTAATAATTTTTTATATTTTTAATTTTTTTATCCTTTTTATTTCTGTTTCTGTCAGGATTTTTTTCTTCTTGTGCGCATCAATTTTCTTTATTGTTGGTTTAGTTATGAATGTTTCTTCGATGACTCTTCCGTCGATGTTATTTTGTATGGGGATGTTCATTGTAGCTAGTATTGTTGGTACGATATCGATAACATTTGCATCTATATGTTGATTTGATTTTATGTTTTTACCATACATAAATAAGATACCGTTTGGGCGGTGGTCTCCCATCCAATCATAAAAACCAGGGGGTGAAAGAATAGACAATGATTTCTTTTTTGAGTGGAGGAGGTGTTCCAGTCCTTCAGGTGGTTGCAGAAGTTCTTGTGCACCATACTCCTCTTCAAGATCAAATATGATGTCCAGGGGATCATTCACTGCGTTTTCCCCGTAGAGTTCCTCCCATCTATAGATGTTTTTGATGAGTGTTCTTCCTGTTTCCGGGTCTTTAAGATTTTTAAGCAAGGTGGTGAGCTCCATGCGTAGTTTCTCATAGTCTTTTTTATCAACAATTCCCTGCTTATATTTATCCTTAAGATTGATACGTATCCCTCTTGAACATACTGAATGATAAAATGCTCTTGTTTGTGAGAAGTCGATGTTTCTGCTAGAACCACTTGAAAGGATAAACTTGCGGCCGATAGATGAACGAACCAGTTTGTGAAGTGGAACCAAATGGAAAATTAATCTACTCATTTTGTCAAACAACATTGTCATTAAACTGCTAAGATTATAGTTAGGATCTGAGATGGTCTTCAAATAGCCGGTATTGTAAAGCAAATTGTTCACATACAGGTATTTCTGGGGTTTTCCAAAGCCGTGATCTGAGACGATAATGAAAATCGCATCGGGATATCGTTCCATCATTCTGTTGATGTAGTCATCGGCTGTTTGATAACAAGATAAAATCAGTTCTTCTTTCCCCCATAAAAGATGCATTGCATCATCCGTACTACGAAGCACTACCATAGTGAAATCCCACTCATGTTTTTCCATTAGATTTATCGTAACTGTTGCATGAGAAATGATTGCATTTTTGACTTGATCGGCAAATTTCTCAGGAGCATATTTTGCGGTGAGATTTTTTGGGATGTCATCAACTGCTACCTGTTCAAGTTCATATTCCCCAATTTTATCTTTCACAAGATCATTCTTAATACTTTTTGGATATGTGAATTCTGATTCTGGTGAAGGTGTTAATAGACCGGTGATCATAATGCCGTTTATCGACTCGGGCGGGTAAGTGCCAGGGACATTGACGATGATGCTTTTGTTTCCCGCGTCTGTGAGATGATTCCATATAGCTGATGTCTTTCGATATCGTGAGTTGACCAGTTTTTTTGAAAACGTGTCTGTGTGGAAGAAATCATAGATGCCATGTTTACCTGGATTGCATCCCGTGACCATTGAAACCCATGCAGGGGCGCTATAATATGGTGTTGTCGATCTAAGTTTTCCACAGATTCCTTGTTCCCGTATCTTTGCAAATGTTGGTAGCTTACCGGCATTCATCCATGGCTTCATTAGATCGAGTGTTCCTCCATCGAGACCAACTACTATCACCTTCGAATTTTTTGTCATTTGATATCATACCCCTAAGATATAGGTGCCATATAAAGGTAAAAAGATTTAATGTTTTTTGTTAATTATAAGACATTAAGAAATTTTTATATGGGGAATAATTATATGAAATGTATAAAAATTATCCAAAGTATGTTTAATTGATAACTTCCTGATTTGAAATGAATTATATGATGGTGATACGATAAATAAACATGATCTCCCAAAAATTGGTAGGAACCATAAAGGTTTTTTCAACTCTGTAATCATTGTTATGATAGTATTAGGTTCTTTGTCGGTATCTTGTTGTAGTCAATTCAATAGTCTTGCCGAGGCAGAGCAAGTGGAGGATCAAATAGTAGATTGTTGTATGTTGGAGAATCTCCCCATATATTCTGCCATTGAATCGCCGGAAAATAACATGATGCTGGACAGCCGATTTATCTACAATATAACAGTTGCTCTGAGTAACATAATCTTCAATGTCTATAATGAATCGAATGGGGATATTGCCAAGGGGCGAGCATTTGGGACAAAAGGAGAACATCGTGCAGCAGAGATCATACATGAAAACATGACTCTATTGGGGCTCAATACAACATTTGAACAACTCGATAAACGTCCCGGGTATCATAATGATGACATTATCAGTAGACTCGAAATACTAGACTATGGGGTAAAAGTGAATGGTGAATCTATAGACTGTTTTATTGCACCATCGTGGAAAGGCCCCCGTGGTCATCCGTTGCAGTTGGATTATAATTTTTCCTTTAATGGATTAAAGATAAAACATATGCCAAAATTTCCATGCATATATAATAGGTCATTAGCAGAGGAAACAGAGGATTTTGTGTTTATCGATAATGATCAATGGAATGATCCTAATGGTGTCTTGCCCGTTGTTGATTTACTTAAGCCGTTTTCTGATCCTCTGAAGTTCTACATGCTGTTTCATATCGCAAGTCTCTTTAATATTAAAATACAAACAGCTGCATGGTACCAGTGGTATCCTTGCTGTAAGGGTTTGATTCTTTATGATTTTAACAACGACTGTCATGATATGATTTATTTTGCTAGACCATATGATAATTCACTCCCCGTTTTATTCATCAACGGGAGAATTGGAAAAAAAATAGTCGGAGACATTAAAAACCATACGATTGATTTTGATCTGAAACAACGATATAATACATCTACTGTGAGTTATAATGTCATTGGTCAACTCAATGGAACTGATCCAACAAAAACCGTTATCGTCTCTTCCTTATACGATTCCTGGTGGTGCCAGGGAACAGCGGACTCTGCTATTGGTATGGGTATTGTCCTTGCTATAGCAAAATATTTTCACGAACATCAAATTATACCAAAGTATACAATAAAATTTATCGCCTTCGGTGGAGAAGAATATGACATGAAGGGGGCAACGCATTATGAGGCAGTTCACCGACTTGAAAACATCATATACATTATTGACTTGAATCAACTTGGCTTTACACAAGAAGAGCCACGACTAACGTTAGACATTGTAGCCAACAAACTGCCTTTCCTCAATGAGATATGGGAAGTTACTGAAAGAAGTAACTATGTTGAAAGAACAGGAAACGTTACCGACATAAAAAAAATCTTATGGGCAAGTGGAAATATCCCAAGCAATCCTCTTCCATTTACTATCAACCGACAATCATGCAATGCTGTGAGTTTCTTTAAAGATGGTGGCTGGATTCTGCATCATAGAGATGGATTGAATCACACAGAGGGGGATGTACTAAAGTACTTTAATTGGACGGATGTAAATGTGACTGGTGAATTAATCTTGAACGTTACTAAATATCTCACGGTTGAATCGCAGGATTATTCCACAGATTGTTTATTCCCTCAAATGAATTTAAATAGGATGACAATGGCGAGGTTTTTACACAAATTTGTCAATAAATGAGATTCCGCCCCATAACACTCCAGCATCTATTTATGTTCAACATTATTGATAAATACAGGGCCAATAAATGCCATATATTCGTCTCGAGGGGTATCTTGATTACCACTACTATTTTCTTTCTCAAGTAATGCCCCCTTTTGCCGTATAACAACATAGTAAAAATCATTGGGTTGGACATCTGAATCTTCAAATTCAACAACTGCTAGATTGGTATTTGGCTTTGCGTTACCGATAATCTTACACCATGGTTGCCCTCGAGATCTATCTTTTTTCACCAACCATATGTCCATGATTGGATAATTTAGCTCATCCGGCGGGTAACCATGGGGCTGCATTTTTCTCCCATTTCTATCTATGCCCGGGAAAGTTGACAGGGCTGTAATTTGTATTTTTAATGGGGAAGTACAATTGATCCATCTTCCAGATGCCATTTGTTCATCAAAACGAACATTTGTTCTAATCTTTAAAGTCTGACTACCGTAGACACTGCAATGATTCACGGCATCCCAGATTTCGTCTCTTGTGTTATGTACCGCATAAGCTGCTAATATCCCAGATGGATTGGGGTGGTTTCCTGAAACTCTGGATTGCATACTTGCACTTCCAGGTCTATCCACTGCATGGTTATCACTACTTGCCATCAAGACGAATCGCTGATTTTTTCGAGCATTATTACTCCATTCCCAGAGACCATTTTCTGTCCAGTACTCTGGATAATCACAACAAGATGCGGGGTCATATGGCCAACGTATAGGTATTCCAGAATATTTCCCGATGGCTGTTCCCCATTTACTATATGTTTCTACACCACGCAATACCTTATCTCTTGAAACAGTATTTATCATATCATTTGCTAAAAACGTCCAATCTACACTATATGCTCCAAATATGCTTATCTTCATCAGCGGATGATGGGGAAAACCAACATTCAAATGACCCTTATCCCATTCATCACCCATCGCTTTAAAAATATCGTCCAATGTATGTTTATCCCAAGCAGAGTATTCGGGTGCATCTGGATAGATGTCTTTATAGTAAAAATTTACATGACATATGTCTTTATGGTCATTTGAGCTCCACGGCCATCCTCCAGGATACCAGGGTCCTGGAGAATATTCAAAGCCAAGAAATGTGGTGAAATTTCCAGGATTATAGTATTCTGTAGCTTTATCTTTTATTATCTGCCACTCATCATAGTCGGAGAGTTTATGCCTGATAAACTGGACGAGGCTTTGTAGTCTCATCCATAAAGGTTGCGGAGGAGTATGATCAATTCCATTTATTATCTCAGCATGATCAGTTAAACAAACAAAATCAAGATAATTATCCTTTATTGCATTTTGATACAATGTATCTATTTCATGATATCCATCTGAAATCGTACTATGAAAATGTATGTCACCAAAAAACAGCCGTCTAACCTGGATTCTTACTGTATCATAAGCATTGCCAGTGTCATCCTCAGCATACACAGTCAGATTTACATATTCTTCATTGAGTGGAGTTGGTTCCGGATCGAAAATAATTGGGTCGTCTCTGTGGAAAGTGGTATGTATACTTTGATTGTTAATCTGCCAATATTTTACAGTTGGGTTTCCTGTTATGTCGCAGTCTATGATATCTCCTTCGAAAATAATGCTATCTGGTGCTATGTTGATTTTCACTACAAGTGGTTCTAAATTTGTCTTGGTGTCTGTAGTAATCATTTTTTCTGAATTGCCATCTGAGATAGAATGAGAAGTGGGAATTGATACAATACTGGTTCCAACGAGCAAAATTATTATTCCAACAACTATGTTTTTTTTAAACAAATTGAATCACTTGCTATAATTCTTTACCTTTAAATACATTTATAATATAAAAAATCAATATAAATTTTATGGGAAAAATGTAAAGTGCATATTCTATATAGATGAACATGACAGAAAAACGATAACATAATAATTCACTTCGGTATACGCAAAAAGTGATTAAGATGAAGTTTAAGGATAAAGTTGTTTTAATTTCAGGTGCTACTGGGGGCATAGGGCGAGCATTAGTAGAGCGACTTGCACCTGAGGCGTGCAAACTTGCTATATTTGCACGGCGAGAGGAAGCATTGAAAGAAATCTCAAAAATCATAGACGCAACAAAATCCACGTGTATCTATGAGAGATGTGATGTAAAAAACAAACAAGATGTGAAGGAAGCTGTTGAAATTACACGTAAAAAATTTGGCAGAATCGATGTAGCTATATTAAATGCTGGTATTCTGGTACCTAACCCAATTGAAACTTTTGACAGTAGCATCATAAAGAATACTATGGAAATCAATTTTTTAGGAAACGTTTATTTTATAGAGTATTTGCTACCCATCATGAAAGCTCAAAAATCAGGCACTATCGCAGTGACGT
>Ga0255374_10046_pt2 | contig 12389 bp, 16 predicted proteins | sample ANMaggSeSYBR01H4_FD_182088 | JGI IMG/M metagenome (GOLD analysis project Ga0255374, IMG submission 182088) | Sediment cell enrichment communities from methane seep in Santa Monica Basin, California, United Staets - ANME aggregate JGI... | ecosystem: Environmental > Aquatic > Marine > Cold seeps >... | reverse complement strand
TAACAACACATTGAGATTTAGGAAATTAGGTGATTATACTGGAAATTGGTCATTCTACTCGCATGGTGATAATATTAATATTCGGAATATCAGTCAAATAGAGAGTCAGATTACTAAACATAATGCGAATATTACAGATGATAATTTAAAGTTCACTGAATACAATGCCAGTAAAATTCAATTTATCGAAGACGATGTTTGCGAACAATTTACAGGTTCATTTTGTCCGATCACTAATGAAGAATGGCTAATGAGTGGTGAAAATATAGATTGTTTAGGACGATCGCCGGAATATCTAAAACTCAAATATAATACTTATAAAAGTATTTCTGAGTTTGAAAATATTAGGATTTCAGATATATCTTCGTTTGATACAGGCCATCTGGCTGTTATGTACATTAATAATGAAAGTGATATCATTAAGATAATTGATAACAAATATATGCATAAATCAACAAATATGTATAAAATAACACCTCTTAATTTAGCGATACTTCTCGGTAGAACATCATTGGCTTTGAAATTAATGAAGGGTAGAGGACATTTGCCGGGATCGTATGTAGAACTGATCTATATGATGGATAATGATAAACTTTATACTACTTACTGTAATGTAGTAAGTAAGAGTTGTCGAGATGTAGATCAATTGTTAGTTAATAAATATGATTGTGTAAATATATCAAATAACATTCATCAGCAAGATGCCGAAAAAAATTATCTATCCGAATTCTTAGAAAAATCTTTTAATGATAGATTAATTAGTCTAACTGAAATGTGTTAATAATAATCCAACTGTGCGTGAATTATGCAGTTACGGCATCGATAAAATGTCGTTTGATGAATTACAGATATTGTTTCATACTAATAAAATTCACGGGTATCAAGACATACTGTTTGGATACATCAGGAAGAGATTTGTTCAATGTGAGGTTGATGCCATTGAAAGAAACTTTAATGAAGATGAAATACCAATTTTAAGATATAGAATGAACAAATTACAAGAAATAGAGAATAAAAAAGATATCGACACAAGCGATAGAATTATTAGATTATTAAAATTATCAAATCCAGCTGTATATAATGACAATAATATGTTATGTGATCCCAGTATTAAAGATAAGTTTTATTTATCAGTACCTTTATTAATACCGGTTGATGGCGTACAACCATTTATTGTGATGAAATATATTAGAGAATTAACATTGAAACAAATCGAAGAAATTATCGGAAAAAATGACAATTACGTCGACAATTATGTCAATGAAGTTGTTAAATATGTAATATATTTAGATGATGTCGATTTGATTAAAAAAGTATTGGGAAAGAGCGATGTTTATGTTTCCCTAAAATATAAGTTTGCTGTTCCAGAAAATAGCAAGATTGCTGAATTTTTTGCGGAAGTTGAACGGAAGCGCGTCGAAGAAAAGGAGCATATCAATAAAATAATAAAAAATACAACAGAACATGTCGATGCAATTAATGATGGAATTTTAAGTGAAGGTTATAAACGCGCTGAAAACGTATTTGGTCAAACGCAAGATGATAATATTGTAGCAAAACTATTGTTATTGTACAATAAAATATTCAATAAGAAAGAAAGATTAAATAGTAAGGATATATCAACGTTAAAAAATATGAGAAAATCAATTAATAATATCAATAGAAGAGATGTTCCTGTCTTTATCGATGAAAAGTACTATTATAACGAAAAACTTAATGACTTATTTTTTAATACTAAGACTGATAGTAACAGTACGATTAAAAATGACGGACAAGATGGTGGTGTAAATGTCGAGTTAAATAATAACGATGGCGACGATGATGACGATGATGACGATAACGACGATGATGACGATGACGACGATGATGACGATGACGACGATGACGACGATGATGACGATGATGACGATGATGACGATGATGATGATGACGACGATGATGACAACGATAACGATGATGACGATAACACTTCGAGTGAACCTAAGAACACAAACATAATCAATGAAACTGATGATAAAAAAAGTAATGTAGGTAATGAAGATATTAGATCTGATCGAGAAAGTGTACATGTGTGTGAAAGTGAAAGTGATCACGAAAGTGATGAAAGTGAAAGTGATGATGAAAGCGAAATTGATAGTGATAGTGAAAGTGTAAAAATTATACCGAAAAAAGTAGGAAAACAAGCAAGAGAACTAAAAAAGATAGTTACGAAACCTCCAAAAAAACTGACTACAAAACCGCCACTGCCGAAGAAATTGGTTACAAAACCGCCGAAGAAATTAGGAAGAAGATAAATAAGGTATTACGTAATAAACATTATAAACATTATTTATAAACATTATTTATAAACATTATTTATAAACATTATGACTGTGAGCGCAAGTATGAATTATGAAATATCCTTTGCTTTTGTAAATGTATGATTTACAAAAGCGAAGGATATTTTATACCCAATCTTTACTTATTAAAGTGTCATATTCAAGTGGAAAACTATGTACAATGTCGGTACCTGCTGGTGTGAATGTAAACTCTCCAAAATATAGTTTATTTTGCGTTCCCATAAAATCCATTCTAACAAAATCTATGTGTTCTGATAGTTTATGTGCCGCCTTGATCATGTGATCGAGGTACGGTGGTTTTTGAAGTGGGCGATCGCTTCTATTATGTGTTTTTAATTTAATGGCAGTAAATATCCAATATGGAGTGTATAAATCAACTGTGTAATGATCTCTCATAACTAAAATAAATTTTGCGATTCCATTAAAACAATATATTTTATAATCGATATTAGGTCCAATATACTCTTCAAACAGAATATATGGTTCAATATAATCGTATTGTTTTTCATTGTTCCATCCATATTTTTGCGATAGCCAATATTTTGCTTTCGATTGTAGGTATTCTGTTGTTACTTTTATATCTTGATTTTTATTGATGACTATTCCATCTTTAACAACGATAACCCAACCACTACCGTGATTGGGTTTCATAACAAAACTAGCTGGTAATTTATTTAAGTTGATATCATTTGGATCTTTGGTATAAAAAAATAATTTAGCAATATTGCAATCATTTTTATTTTCTAGTTTACGTTCAACGAAAGATTTTACTTTCAATTTATCTGTATAATTCCATGATTTTTTGAGAGGATTTTTACATCGCCACATGCATTTTTCGCTAAATATCATAGAATTCCAATTATTGGGTTTTACTTCTTTATTAATTGTAAAATCATTATCAGTCATTATATATCTAACAAATTACCATATTTTTATATTCGTTTCATAAAAATTGATTGCAAATATCATTTATAGATATTGTTATTTATAAATAGTAAGTACAAATGGATCGCAAACAACCTCCTAGAAAGAGATTTCGTAGTACGTCAAACCTAGAAGAATATGGAGAGATACTTGCTGATATAGAAAAAAAAACTATTAAAGATGTGGATATCGTCGAATCACAAATGTCACGAGATAATAAAATATGGTTTATCGAACAATTAGGTGTTCTTAAACATCTCGATTCTAACACAGATCAATATGTAGAACTAAGAAATAGAATATATAACAAATTTAAACGATTGAAAGATAATAATGAATATGTTGAGATATTGGATAAGTACAACGAACTTGACACTTTAAAAAATAAAATAAACCAAAAAGTTATACCGGACGATGTCAGGAATATACTGATAGAAAAATATGAAGAGTTGTGCAAATATAGTAAGCAAACTGAAGAGTACATGAAATATTTTACTTGGATTAACTGGATTTTAAGTGTTCCGACCATTTCTAAACAAATCTCATTGAAAGGTACTGCCGATCTTTTGCGTGTTAAAGATACTCTTGATCGAGAATTATTTGGCATGCATAATGCTAAAGATCGCGTACTTGAGATAGCTGGTGCTATGATTACGAATCAAAATTATAAAAACAAATGTATAGCATTAAGAGGCCCACCAGGGGTTGGTAAAACAGTATTTGGAAGGGCAATTGCAAATTCGCTTAATTTACCTTTCGAACAGATTTCCTTAGGAGGGATGAAGGATTCATCGTATTTAACGGGACATTGTCATACATATATCGGTGCTAAACCAGGAGTTATTGTTTCAAGTTTAAAAAAAATTGGATGTAAGAATGGGATTATATTTTTTGATGAATTAGACAAAATTCAAGAGTCTGATGGGGGAAAAGAAATATCGTCAACATTGTTGCATATTTTAGATCCATCTCAAAATCATGATTTTAGAGATCAGTACATGCAAGAGATTTCTATCAATCTATCAGAAATCTTTTTTATTTTATCATTGAATGATACGGAAAGTATTGATAAAGTACTTCTTGATAGATTACATATTATCGATATCGATGGTTATACTATTCAAGATAAAATTACAATAGGATTGAATTATGTTCTTCCAAAAATATATTTGGAATTAAATATTAAGATAAAGGACGTTATTGTGTCTGATGATATCATGACGTATATAATCGGTAAAACACCACAAGAACATGGTGTTAGACGTCTTGAAGAAAATATCAAATTAATCTTTGAAAAAATTAATGTTTTAATGATACTTAAACGAAATAGGCGAAGGCGTAAGGGATGTAAACAACGAAAAATTAATTATGGATATTGCATTGATAATTTTAAACTTCCATTTATTCTAACAAAAAAACATGTTGATAGATTATGGAATGTAAGAAGTTAATATATTGTATTTTACTATATGTAAGGATCATAAACAAGCAAATAAACTCAATTTTGTTTGCTTGTTTATGTTCGTTTCGCTCATTCATATAATGTTGTTTGAAGTCCTTTTTATGGACCATAGAAGGTCCTCCTATAATATCATTGAATGTATGTGCTTCAAAAGTGAAAAAATTGATTTTTATATTTTATATAAGATTAAACTATGTATATATCATCAAATTGTTAATCGCATGCTTATAAATAATGATCAAATGTTATCTTTTTATTATTGGAGGTGCAGTAAATGAATATAATAGGGTTCAAATTCCAAGAGATGTTAATGCACTAATAAACATACATCATTTTTTTAATACACATGGTTTTTGTTGCGATATAGTGTTTATTGATCCGTTACATCCAACAAATAATGATAAAAAGATTATGTCAGATGAATACCTTCAATATGTTAGTGTTATTAAGGGAACGGATATAGAACATTTAGAATGCAATTATTATGATAAGACGCTGCCAATCATTGTAATTGATTTTGCAGGTAGGTACAATTTTGCAATGATCAATGATATTTATGGACAATATTTCTTTTATACAACTTACATTTTAATGGGATGTATGGCAACCGATATTGAATATCCAGACATTTTACTGCCATATGTACAAAATGGTAAAATCATTAATACCATTATTATAGATTTATATCAGATACTTTCGATAGGTACTGAAAGACGAATCGTTGACGAATTAAATGAATACTATGAATATTTAATATTAACGAACAGAAAGGAATTCAAAACATATCATTCCGAATACTGTTGTGATGTTATCGATCAGTTAAAAGCTGAGATTCAAACTCTAATATCATTAATAAAATATGTGTATTTATGTGAAGTATCGCATCACATTTCAAAAGATGATTTGTCTACATATGGTATATATACTATGCACATCGATAAGGTCAAAAAATACTTAAATGATAAAGAATCGATTATACAGATTTGCGAAAGATTAGCATATCTAATTAGATTTGATCTTGATTATACATTATCGGAAACGGTTCCTTTACTTCTATCGGATAAACTAACAAATGATAAGGAAGCAAGAGAATTTATAGAGTGTGAATTTAAAGAAATGATAAATCACACGGGAATCGTATTCAGAAGTATTACAAGAAAGATAAAATAATCGTAAAACCAAATTACGATTATTTTATATGAAACTGACCTAATATACTTTATATTAAATGTTTGCAATAATCAATTGAACATTAAATGCAATATCGTTATGTATTATATTAAACGATTTGATACGATATATAAATTCATATGCATTATTAAAATCATCTGATGATTTTCGGTATGAACATACTAACAAGTCCTTTTTATTGATATTATTATGTTTATCCTTATCATATGGAACTATTATGCTACTGATATCTGGGATAAAGTCTGTTGTAATTATAGATACGTATATCGCTTTACAATATTTTTTCAAATATGGTGATGTATATGGGTAATTAAACATCAAATGTTTGAATAGATCAATAAAAAATAATGTGATTGGTGTATCTTCCGGATCATATGGTAATGATACTGACATATTATCATTATAAGTCACGGTAAATGAATCTTTAGTTACAATAATATTTATGTTATTGTTGATATCTGTTGGTCCGAGTTCCCATTCAGGTACTCTACTTGGGAAAAATTGAGCACCATAGTTTAAGTTTAATTGCTCTATACCTTTTGTTTTTAGATTTTTAAGCTTTTTAATTGCTTTTCTATCTTCTGAATAAATATATTCCTTATCCTCTTCAAATGTATGAAATCTATTGTGAAACATACCTTGGATTTTATTGATACTGAATGATATATTATTTATTTTTACATGAACTGACCACTTATCGCTTTTGATTTCATGTTGATAGTAAATATATTTATAAACAGGTTGTCTTCTCCATATGCAAGATGGGTCATTGCACGCAGTGTCAACATCTTCTGTATTATGTTCAAATTCTAAATGAAAACATAACCAATGCATATTTTCAAAAACATCATAAAAATTTTCATTTTTGATAACTGGTTTACTACAATGAGTGCATATCTTTGGTTCCATTATAATGCTATTATAATAGCATATTGTAATATGTTGTTTATAAATAAGGCAATTTTTTATTATATTTAATTTTTCATTTTTATATATTGATTATGGTTTTTCCAAGAAAAAGTAAAAGAAACGATTACCGCAATAATCTGGTGTGGGAAGTTGTATATTTGTCAGATGTTGCTTGAATGTGAATGATTGAAATCTTGTACAGGTATCATACATTAAACCATGATGAAGAAAATTATCTCTAGCAACTTCTGATCCGCATATAATACCTCCTGTATTTGGTGGTAAGTCCATATATATGATACTTCCAATTGATTTATTAAATTTACCTTTTTCCCATAACCTATATATTTTCTTTTTTCCATATTTTTCAGTATGTAGATCAGCATATGAAAATGTATGTGAGTAAGGATTTTCATTTACTCTAGTTTTTTTCATTCCAATTCGTTATATATATTTATTGCAACGAAAATTATTATATGAAATAAGCAAGGTTATCTTATATAATAATTTTCGTTATGGTAAATAAAATATGTAAAGATTGGTTAGAATATATTATTATAGATAATTCGATTCAGATTAAAGTTCATTTTTTAAGCCAGTTTAAGATCTAATAATAATCCGTAATGTGTCGATGCCCACCAATCCATTTCTCCATATTGGTTTTTAATTATTTTATAAGGTTTCAATTTAAACTTTTCGATTAGGTTTCCTAAACTATCGATCGGTATGTGTGTATTTGGTTCTGTTCCAAACATCGTTATGTTATATCTTAAAATATTATCTCCTCGGTATAAAAATCCGTCTGTTCTCTTTCTTTTGAATTTTTGGGTAATATTCCAATAAGAGGTATTTGAACATGTATCTTCAGTGAACCCTGGAAGATTTGGATGCACGTCGTTCCAAATGTCTTTTAATTGGAGTTTTTCTAATTTCAATACTCCAATCTCTTCACGTATCGCTTTATCAATATTAAAATGAAACCCGCCACATAATACAATACTCTTGCCAGCAAAATCGTCAGCTATTAGTTTATAGATAAGTTCTAGCATTTCAAACCTGCATATACTGAATGGTTTCCTTTTTTTACCCCATAATCCAAAAGGAGTTTCTTGTAGATTTATATTAATGACAACGAAACTACCCAAATCAGTAATCGTGCACGAATAGTTTCTGTTTCCTCGGAGTGTAAATATTGATAATTTACTTTCCAATGTTGGAATTGATGTTAACGTTACGGTTGTAACATAACTGCGATTTTTCCAATTAATATCTCTACTTACTTCAGAAAATAGATATTTTTTTGCGAAAAATGGTTCTTTTTCGAAAGATTCTAACATGTCTTTAGAGACGCTTTGTAGGCATATAATATCAGGTTTAACACTTTTTGATTGTAATATGCTTTTAATCATTGGTATTCTATCTTCCACCATTGATCCTTTAAGATTTCCCTGAAGGTAGTAAGATACTATTTTTACTTTCTTCCCTAATTTTGCTGGTTTGAAGCTCCTGTCTATTCTTGTAAGTTGTTTTTCTTCAACTGGTGACATTGAACATTCAATTGTTTCAGTTTGCGCATCATCATATCCGCCGGACTGCATATTTTGTAATTTATTGTTTTTTTCAACGTATTTATTATATTTTTTTCCATAATAATCGATCATATTTACATTGTTCATATCTATATTATGTCATATTATAATAAATTGCAGATAATTAAAAAAAATATTTTTTCTAATTATTTGTGATGATCAAATTATTATATTAAACTTTTTGATAAATTCTTGTTTGGTCATAATTATTAATTTTAATTTTTTGGCTTCTTTTAATTTTGCCGATGTGCCAGATGGGTCAGAACATACTACCATGTTCGTGTTTTTAGAAACGGATGTTGTAACGAACCCTCCGTTATCAGATACATAGTTTTCGAGAGATTTGTCTCGAAATCCTGTAAATGCGATGTTTTTATCTTTAAATATTCCATTTGTTGTTTTTTGCTTTTTTTTTAGATGTGATAAGTCTATTATTTTATTTAAATCAGCAATAAATTTTTTAAATTCCGGAAGTCCACATGCGAACTTTACTGCGGTTTTTTCTTCGAGACCTTTTATTTTAATTAGCATATTTACAATCTCATCTTTAATCTCGTTTGTATCTAGAATATCGGGATAATATTTTGTGATTAGTTTTATTTTCTTTGTACCTAATCCGCGGCCAAATATATGTGTTGCTGCCATTACTTCGTGTAAAGATGCTGATTTTATGGATGTTATTATATTTTCTTTTATTTTCATCGTATTTTTTTCGCCAATACCATCGATTTTTATCAGATCATTTATGTTTGCGCGCATAATCTTAATAATGGTATCATATCCGTTATCAACTAATTTACGGACAGTATCAATGTTAATATATTTGATATTTAATATTTCGCAAAAATGGTTGATTCTCTTCGATATGATCTCATTTTTGTATTTACCATTTAAATCTTTAACAATAATATCGACATTAGTTTCTGACCATACAAATGCTTCATCTGGAAGTTTTGGTTTACCATTAGCTGATTCTTTAATAATTTGGATTATTTTAGGTATAACATCGCCACTTCTTATAATCTTAATAACTGCTCCTGGTCCGATTACATTATCGTTGATATATTTAGCATTATATCCAGTGGAACGTTGAACTGTTGTACCGCTTATGGTAACAGTACTCATTATGACGACTGGATTAAGAAATCCGTCCATTGATACATCCCATGTAACATCCAATACTATCGTTTCTGCGATCTGATCATTAATTATTGTCTTGTATGCTTTTGAATGGTCTGGGTTATCTTTTGTTTCTTTGTACGATTGACTAGAGTCTGTAACAACAAGTCCATCTATTTCATATATTCCCTTTTCTCTTCGCGTCAAAAGGTAATCATTTAAAAAATTATTATCGATATTTTTTCTGGATAGATATGTAACGATATTAAAGCCCCATTTTTTAAGGAGATCTAATTGTGTTTTTTTGTCATGTAATGGATTTAATAATGTATATGCGATAAAATTGGTATTTTCTGCAACATCTCTTGCGTATTTTTTAGCGGTTACGAGACCAGAAACTGCAGATCTGGGATTTTTCTTCCCTTTGACATTTTGCTCAAAATCTTTTTTGCGAATAATTAATTCTCCTCGCACCGCAGTATCGTTTGGTATATGGATATCTTTTGTTCTGATATTGACTGCTGACATCAGATGCGATATGTCAATCCCTTCTCTTGTATACAGATCGAATTTATTGTTTTTACAAACTAACAAACAAGAAACGCCATCTAATTTGTCGCTAATGACGTACGGACCATGAAATTTTTTAATCCATTGATCAAGAGCATTTGTATCTGTTTTCATTTTATCAAGACTTGCCATTGGGTATGGTAGTTTTACAATATTACGTGTTCCTGGCGCACCGATTTGTTTTAGATATGGATTTACTGGATCCCTGTCTTCTAATATAGATCTTAATATATCATAAATTTCATCAGAAACCAGATTTTCGCCAGTTGTGTAATATGATTGCGATAAATGTGTTAGAGTTTTTTCGAGTTTTTTGACTGTGAGACTATTTGCATAATTAAGTGGGTCTTTAATAATCTTTTTGAATTCATTTTTGTCGATCTGATTCATTGGAATATTATATTTATATATGATTGGGGATTTAAATATTGTGAGAAAAAATCAATATTTTAATGATTAATTTTTTTTCACATATCCCAAAAGTTAAACCATTTGTATCTTGTGGGTGCAAAGAATTAGTAACATGGCATCCTGGTCAAGTAGAACATAAATCTAAATGCAAAAAGTTTTGGAAGTTAAATCCAAATAGAACACTTGATGAATTATTGAGAAGTGAAGGATTTACGTAGAATAAATTCATATTATTTATTTATGATGAGGAACATTCAAAAGACCATAGGAGCTCGGATTACTCAAGTCTATTTGTCTTTCGCTTTAATGGAACATTTTATTTGCTATGAAATTATATAATAATAAAATGTGTTATCATTTGATATACGAATGGATATCAAAATATATATTGAGCAAGTCCTTTCTATTGAAAGATCAATCGATGTTCTTTTAACATCATTTATAGGTGATGACGATAAAAAAAATAGTATTAACATCATATTTGATATCAAAACTAAACTTGGAGAACTATTCCAGGAACTTAAGAAATTATTATTAACTGGTAAGAATTTGGAAACATGTCAAACTGAATATCAACCTGATTATCAAACCGAACAGCATATACAACAATTAAACACTATCAAATATGATAAAGATTCAGAAGATTTATTAACAAATCCATCAATTCAATCGGGAATATTAGAGACCATCGTATTAAATCAATCGTCTAATAAACGCATTAATCGTGGAAATGATGATATTGATCAATCATGGGAAGTTGTTGTTAGAAAAAAAAATAAATAAAAATTGTAAACAAGATAAAGACAATAATAAACCTAAAGTACAGCAACATCGACAAATCGTGCAACCTCAACAAACATTAGAAAGTCGAGGAAACCAAGAGATCCAACATGTGCAACAATTAGAACGTAACCAAAATATATCTGTAATATCAGGCGATACAATTGATAAGCAGGTATTTGGTGAAAGAGTTTGTTGGTTTGGGAATGAAAAATGTAAAAATCATATGTGTGTGTTTAAGCATTGCCCAATTGAAGAAGTTGAAAGAGTGACATTAAAATTACAACAAAATGGAAAAGCAGGAAGACCGAACATACGTAAATGTGTACATGATCTTAATTGTAAAAGGAATGATTGTTCGTTTTGTCATTCCAAACCTTTGAGGGATATCATTAAAATCGATCAATAAATATGACAGTTTGAGATTGTTCATTGCTTATTACTTACTAATAAAAAGATGAGTATTTTATTATAATTCATATAAAATTAAATATATACTATATATAAAATGGTAGATCCAATTATATATAGTTTTTCATTGGACGGTTCATGTTCTTATGAAAAGAGCATGAAAAATAATGAAGAAATTAATAAACTAAAAGTAAATGGGTTATACACATGTTATAATTGTGGATTTATAACTCAAAGCAAATTATTGATTGGAACGCACAAATCATATGATGGCAAATTTTTAGGATTATTATGCAGACAATGCGTAAATCGGCGTGGTGACGACATAAATTTATTAAATAATATTTAATAAAATATTCGAAATATGTTATTATCTATACATCATTTGGACAGATATAGGTAGCTCATTTTCTTCATCTCTCATTTTCTCGAAAATTTTAAAAGCTTCATTTAAATCATATTTTTGTAGTGTTTTATTTGACGTAAGTTCAACAGATTCTTTTATCATTCGTTTGCTATATATAGTTTTACAGAATTGAAAAAACGTTTCTATATCACCACCGAAAAACTTAAATTCCTTCGAATCGTGTTTGAATAAATTGTTCAAATTATTCGGTTTGATATTTATTTTCCATCTATGTTTTTCGATTCAATTTCCCTTTTTTTAATACCGTATTTACTTCC
>Ga0255374_10077_pt1 | contig 12398 bp, 12 predicted proteins | sample ANMaggSeSYBR01H4_FD_182088 | JGI IMG/M metagenome (GOLD analysis project Ga0255374, IMG submission 182088) | Sediment cell enrichment communities from methane seep in Santa Monica Basin, California, United Staets - ANME aggregate JGI... | ecosystem: Environmental > Aquatic > Marine > Cold seeps >... | reverse complement strand
ATAGAATGACTTTTAAGCCATTGGTTTAGTTTACTAGTTCGATTCCTACCACGCTCATAGAGAAAAAACCACCTTTTCAGGTGGTTTTTTATATTTCTATTTGTTTCTGGTGCTATTCTGGTGCAGTTTTTTGGAATAATATCTTCTATATCAATCTCTATCCTGATTTATAATTTCTTCATTCTCGAAATTTAATATTTCGAATATCATATTCATTGTATCGTAAAGAATATAGAGTGCATATAGGAAAATTGCAATTAATAATGTGTTTGACACTTTTATATAGATATCGTACTTGATGAACAACAAAGAACTTCCATTAACCATCTGAATCAAAAGGCTTAAAAGAATTAACGCCAATTGTTCTTTTATTGAAAATCTCATTTCTTTTATTGTTTCCGAAAAGTCAGAATGATAAGCCAAAGACACTTCTCTTAACTTTGTCATTACGACGCCAAGTGTAGTGGAATTAATAGCAGCAAGGGCAACTAACATTAATACCAAATTGTTTTCAAAAAAAGATACTAGATATTCAATACTTAATGCATCATTTATAAATTCTATTACTATAGATACAAAGAGTATGGTACTAATTTTCTTGAACATCGTCTAATGCCGCCTTTAACATCTTTCCAATCAATTTAGGATCAAATCCTTCTTCAAAATAAATTTCGTCAATACTTATTGTTCGTTTATCATCTTGTGTTTTATAGATCATTTTAGTACCAACGATCTTAACATGAGCTTTTCCTCCACCTCCTGCCATATATTCTACTAAGCCACCTATATCCTTATCATCATCAGATATCTGTAATCCACTTTCTGTTGAACCATAAAAATGCAGCTGGGCTTTATTTGAGTTTGTCTGTTTTATTGTTCTCTTTAAATCCTCGCTAAGAGTTTTTGATAAATCCGACAAATTAGGTGCAACAATATAAAATTTAAGATATTGAACTTTTCCCCTACGAACTATTCTCCAAAATTCTTCTTCCCTAAACAATGGCTCTATTTGTAAACTAAGCTGGTATTTTTTGAGATACCTGTTTAGATTTTTTTCCAGCATATCCGCAACTGTATTCGTATATCTAAAGGCCTCCTGCTTCGTCTCAATTATTAAGTACTGTTTATTTGGCCTATTATCAAAAGCAATGGTTAGTGCTGGCCAATTGTCTATCTCCTCTTCCACAAATTCTTTCGTCATTCTTTTTAAAGGTCTATTTGCTGCGAGTTGGATCATATATATCGTTTCGTATTGATACGCCTTATGGCTGATTGGCGACCTTCGATATTTATATCCTTTTTCGTTTATATCATTTAATACCTCGAGGAATATTTCATTTTTTCTTTCAATTAGATCTTCATAAGATTCGATACCCATTAAGAAGTCCCCCTGAACATCTCTTGTAACTGTGCTAAATTGATATCGATATAATCGAAAATTTCTTTCTGCTTTCCCCATAATACCTCCAGGAGTAGAATATAAATCATATTCATTATATCCTCTCTGGATGTGGCGAAATAGTATATTTTCTATTATCAATTATTCATTATTACACCAAATATTCATTATTTGCATTATTACCCCAAATAATCATCCTTTTTTTCATCCTTATTTCATTACTAAATCATCCATTTTTGTAGCAACTTTATCTTGTACTGAGGACAATAGATGACCATAAATATCCAACGTTATACTCGGTTTTGCATGTCCTAATCTTCTGGATGTAACCAACACATCCACACCATTATTTAGCATCAAAGAAGCAGCTGTATGCCTGAGATCGTGAAAACGTATCTTTGGCAATTCCGCCTTTTTCAGCAATTGTCTGAATTTTTTCAGTAAATTGGAAGGGTCATTTGCTGTTCCACTTGGTAATGGAAATACCAAATCATTTTCTTGCCATATCTCCTTTACTCCTTCCATTCCTTGTTTCTTTTCCTCATCATTCCTTTTATGCCATTGGTTTAGTTTACTAGTATTCTAAAGAGTATGATATTCGAGTCCCTCCACGCTCATAGAGAAAAAACCACCTTTTCCAGGAGGTTTTTTTGTTTCTAATTCATATCTGGTGCTATTTTTCTTCTGAATTTCTACAAAATTATGGATATTTATCAAACGAAAATGCGTTTATCAAAAGAGCTCACCCGCTCGGCGGTGCTGTCCCGAAACATTCTTTGCAAGACGCCAATCTTGGAAATTCGCGACGCTTACACTAAGACGAAGCCGAGTCGGGTGCAATTTGGGTTAGCTCGCTTCAGGCTCATAAATACCTGGCTTGTCCACGACTAAGTGGAACGAATTATCGAACCTATATTGAAGTAATATCACAAATTTCAGCCTGGGATACTCTAATAAGGTCTTTAACTTGGATCTTTACTGTTTTGTTCGGGTTTCCTACACCACAATATACATGGTCTATTTGGGACAAGCGGACATCCATATAAATTGAAGTATCAGGCATGTATCCAAATGGTGGAACTCCGCCGATTTCGAGGCCATACACCCTTTTTACTTCCTTCTGGGTTGCGAATCGCCATTGTCTTCTAGTTTTCCCTATAAGCTCGCTTACCTTTTCTAAATCAAGTCTATCTGACCCTCGAAGCACAAACACTACATGCCTCGCTGGATCAGATGTTTTTTCAATAGCACGAATGATTACAAGAATAGCTTTTGCCATTAAAGATGGTGAAACTCCTAGTACTTCTTCCACATCTGAAATGTTTCTAACTTTTTCGTGTTCAATTATTGAGAATTCAGCGTTTTCCGAACGAAGAAATGTAAGCAGTTCTTCTTCACCTCTGTATTTGACGATGCGTTTTTCTCTAGCTTTTCCCTTTCTCGATCTTCCATAGCTTTTTTCACAAACTGCTGTGAAGTATGAACCAATGGGTAACCTCACACTTCTGGCAAGTTGCCTATCTATATCGGCTACTATTTTCCTTGCTTCATCTTTTTTCGGCCCTTGTAAAAATATCTGACTTGGAAGAAAGGATGCAAATGTTGGAGACGATGTAATCCTTACACTATCAAATATTCGAGATAGTTGACCATTAATTTCTGCATATTCATATGCTCTGCAAAATATATTAAACTTGTCACCGGTTGGCAAAGTAACCCCTAGTTCATCTCTATCGGGGTTTAATATGGCTGAAAGGGATGGATCACGCCAAGGGGGAGGTACACTATACAATAAGGAAGCTTTATTATAAAAGGAAAAGATAGCTTTACCACCTGGGCGTAGTTGGTCTTTGACTCCAAGGAGAAATGACACAAGATCATCAACGAAACTCCCCATTCCAAAACAAGCTGTGATAAGGTCAATAGAATTTGACTCAAAGTTGATCGGTTCGTCTTCTACATCCCTTACATGGAAAAACACGTTTTCATAAGAATGATCGTCTAGCACGAAGTTCCTTTTCTTACTATTTGCTTCATCAATCATGCCAGGGGAGAAGTCATAACCTTCCACACGTTGAAAAAACTTCGATAATATAAACGAATGCCTCCCAGTTCCACAACCCAGGTCAACTGCCAAGTCTCTTTTGTCGGTCTTTGCAATCGTGGAATAAATAACCTGCTCTTCAAAATTCATAGCCTGATGAGTCCCAAATGAACTTTTTCCATATTCTTCATCATACGTTGGAGCAGCGAAGTCAGCTAGAACTATATGAAACAGTTTTCCCATTTGGCGAAGGATAAGATCGGAGTATTCATTCGCCATCATCGTTGTATTTGAGTCAAAACTAGCTAATTGACAGAAATCATAGTACATCCTATTCCGATCAGGTGAGTATGTATTCAGTTGTAATAGATGAATTTTCCTAAAACTGTTAGCATACTGGCGAACTTTATTGCTCCAATTAAAGATGCTGGGAATTATTACTCGATCTATGATGTATCGGCCTGCAAGCTCTTGTAAGTTAATGAGATCATCAATGTTCGGTGGTCTCCCAATAATAAAGTCAAAAACGACCCCTAAACGAACCTTAGAACCTCTTGGGCCAATGGTCACTACGAGTGGCATGGAGACACAATGCGATTGAATTGTTTTTTGAAGAGAATCATCAAACTCAACTTCCATACTTTTACCGTAAGTACCGATAAATCTTTCCTGAAATGTCAACATAGTAGCTTCTGCCACCATTTCGAAGTCTGATACTCTTTGTCTAGGTGAATCGGTTTCTTTTCTAAGACCAAGCGGTATGACCCCTTCAACCTTTGTGACATAAAAAGGCGTTTGAATCTTCGACCAAAATTGATTTGCTGCTTCCATGGTTGCACTAGCAGCTATTGACAATATTGGTTCAGCCCAAATAACATCACCAGACCCATATTCTCCTGCACGAATCGCTTTTTCAAGTGCATGAATCCATATAGAGAGTTCTCCGTCTGGTTCTATAAGCGCGACCTGCTTATGCGTACATGCAGTAGCATAGGCAATCCCAGTAGATTCCCTCAATAATTGATCTACAACAGGTGACGATTCCTTAAAATACATTGGCATAGCACCTGCCTTGAACGTAATTTTTGGATCCCCTGAATGACACGCGTCTACTAATATTATTTTAAATTTCGCATCGCATTCATCCAGTATTTCTTTGATCCATGTAAAACTTATCAAAGAATCTATTTCTCCTAATACTGCGTCTGAAGGAACAAGAAATGTCTCATCATTAAAACTGCTACCATGACATGAAAAGACTAGAAGGAGAGTATCATCTGGGGATAACTTCTGGATGACATCATCAATTACTTTAAGGATGTTAGTCTTACTAGCTGCTTGATTCCCATTGCGTGTCGTGACAATAGTTTGTTCGGGATTATTGCCGTTGATATATGGTGTAGACGCCAATGTAGCAGCAAGAAGCTCTATATCATTTTCACAACAATGTATGGGGGGAATGCGGTCATCTGTATATTTCCCGACCGCGATTAAAACATCATACCGACATGCTACGTGGGTTGTATTGGCTACTTCCGTCATGCTCTATTTCTCCCTTTCAATGTTCACAAAACTGAATTCAATTACTTGTTTTAAATTAGACTTATCGATTTTTATGGTTCTATCATTTCGACCAATGCCAAAGTAAAGATAATCTTGATTTTCAAATAACTCACTCAACAAAACGCTAGGATTGCCCTCTAGCACTATTAGTCCCAATGCTCCTAAGGGAATACCTAGCCTCGTTAGAACCTCGGCAGGTTTCACCATGGTTAAACTGGATCGAGACACATTCAAAAACTTGGCTACTAATTTGAAGTCAAGTCTCCCGCTAGCAGATACACCGCATAAGACCAGCTGAGTAGGTTGTGTACGAATTTGCAAAACCAGGGTTTTTACCTTTCCAGCCTCAGGAATGTTAATTATTTCTGCTACATCTTTCATTGTGTAGACTGGGGCATGACTGAGAATTTCATAATCTATCCTTGTTCGTTCAAGTTCAATAATTATATTATCGTAGGCACTTTCCTGATTTGCAAAGTTATTCCAATGCTGATTCATCACTCTCTCCTGTCTGTCTTCTTCATGGTGGGCCAACAGGATAAATCTATATTTTCCCCTTTGTCCCATTGATCAAGACTTTTAGTCAAAAGATCAATGATTGATTGCTTCTTAGAGATTGTACGGGGGCTTTCCCACAATCTACTAAATTCGTCTGTAAATACCTGGAATATAGCTTCGTCTCCTTCAATCAACTGTCCTTGAATTTTTTGATATGTGTAGTTAATACGAATATCAATGATAACTGTGCTAGGTGGTACTAACGTGAAAACCATTGGTAATACTTCAGATGTAATGGCAATCTCAAAAGATGGATATTTTATAAGTAATTGAAGTATATTCTTTAGTGTTTCTCTAAGTTCGCTTGGACAAACCCTGTAGGAGGGCTCTTGTTCATGAACTATACCTTGTGACAGTATTTTAGTAAATACTTCCGCTTCATAAATTTCTTTTCTTGGGATTTTATTGAGGTGATCCAGAACGATTTGCTGTCTTTTTACTAGAGTTTCACAACTTTCCATTTCATCAGTTGGGGAATTGGAATAAAATCGCTCAATAGTGTGCTTCGGGAAATATATTGAGGATAAAAATGATGATGTAAACGTTATAGGGCCTTTAGTAGCCTGTTCTTCAATATCGTACAAAGCCTTTACATAACCTAATCCATCGGTGAATATTTTTACAGTCATATAGCACTTACCATTGGATGATTTATACTAGCGCCCTAACGAATGAGCTCACCTGGCGCCGGGTCTTGTTTTGACAATCCGTCGGTCCCGTTTCGCCGCCCTTAACCGGCGGTCAGGTGGAGCGGAGGTTATGTACGATAATAATTACCTGCCATTCTCCTGCAAGATCAAATCCTTATGTGTTTTGAGTATATTCGAAGGAATCTCATCCAATGGAAAAAATCTTGCTTCAATGATTTCATTCTCTTGGATTTTTATGATTTGATCATAATTTGTTTCAGTAAGTTCTGCCCGAAAGTATGCCTCCATTCGTAAACGATACCCGCTTATAAGTTTGATCAGTTCAACCCCAGAAATGTAAAGACCTGTTTCCTCTAACACCTCACGAGAAAATGCATCTTCAAGAGTCTCCCCGTTCTCAACAATCCCACCTGGTAAACCCCATACATTCTCTACCCAATGGCGATGACGTTGAAGCAATATTTGGCCTTTTCTATCGTAAACAATTCCTGCAACACTAACCATGAATTTGCTATTGAATAGCCATAACAAGCGCCATTGCAGTGAAGCTTTTAATCTGCGCCAAATTTGAAAAAGAAAATCAAGTATCATGCTTTGTGTTTGTTCCCTTGATGTACATAACGTTAATTATGTTTCATATGAAGTACAAAATCTTATCCTATTATGTCTCAAAATAAAAATTGTACAAGATAATATTTGTCCTCCTATTCAATGTAAAGCATTATGATATAAATCCTCCGCTGTAATAATTCAGACAGTCTGTTTAATCGTTCTATTGAAGATTCTGCTCAAAAATTAACCTGTCCAATTTGTCCCCCACTCCATTTTGAACAGAAGTCAATAAATGCCCATAAACATCCAATGTAATGCTCGGTCTTGCGTGTCCCAACCTCTTTGAAGCCACAAACACATCCACGCCATTATTTAACATCAACGAAGCTTCTGTGTGTCGAAGACCATGAAAGCGGATTTTTGGCATTAAAGTCGTGTGTGAACAATGTTACAATCAAAAGGTGAAAATGGATACTCAGGAGATTTATTGAAACCCAGGAAGATCTAGCTAAGAAAATGGAAAAGACCAGGGTTGCGATTTCTGATTTAGAAAGGGGGAGGGTATCTGTTAATGCATCTGATCTAGCATTTATTGCTGCCCATTATGATAAACCAATTGGTTTCTTTTTTCCTCCAAGAGTGAAAGTAGAAAAAAACGACTTAGATGTACTCGATCAAGAATTAATGATGATATTCTGTCAGCTGCTCGAAACTCAAAAACAAATTGCTTTTGAATATGTTAAACAGCAGTTATATATAACTAATCAAGCAAGAGGACGTGAACTTTCTAATAAACACGCAGATATGAAATCTAAGATTAAAAAATGAAAAGCATAGCTAAACTTACTCCAGAAAACTTGTTATCCGCAAAACAAATATTTTTTAATAAAGACTGGAATATAAGCGAAGAAGATGTATTTGAAGATGTTTCATACGAAATATTCTGTTCAATGCTAAATTTTTTTCCTATAGATAAGCAAAAGCTCCTATTGGATTTAACATCCCAATTTATTAAATTCCCTACAGGAATGTATTTGAATGGATATTCCGATGTTTTCGAAAATATGGAGTTGCCAAAAGAAATAGATAGCTTTTATATTTTACCTTTGGTGACAGAAGAAGATCTAAAAAAACAAAAAAGCGGTGGATACGTTTTATATCTTTTAAGTAAGAGAAAAAGCCAGCTTGAAAGATTATTCCCTTGGCAATTTAACTTCATTTCAGAGAGAATAGATACTTCTCCGAGGGACTTACCAAGTCCAACAATATTTAACAATCAAAAAAATACAAGAATCATCCTAATTGATGATTTTATTGGCACAGGTGAAACAGTTGAAAAAGCGATTAAATATCACTCTGGAAAATTATTGTACAAAGTAGAAAATATAATAGTTTTAACGTTAATTGCTCAGGCTGATGGAATTAATTACTTAAGAGAAAGAGGTATATCAGTTTATGCACATAAAATCTGTAAAAAAGGGATAAGTGATTATTATAGTGGTATTACTAAATCCAACATGATTAAACATATGGAGGAGATCGAAGAATTCCTTAATGTAGAAAAGAAATTTCAATTTGGTTGGGGTAGATCTGAAGCACTTGTAAGGTTACATGATACCCCAGACAACACATTTCCAGTATATTGGTACGATTCAATCTTAGCTAATGGCGAAATATATAATGCGCTTTTCACAAGAAACCCCTGATATGAAAGATACATATCTAGTAAAAGTTATTAATATTATCCTAAATAACCGTTCAATAGGTGATTTGTCTAAATCTGGATTGACTTATTCTCAAATTGCTAATTTATTTGAAGAAGCCATTGAAAAGAAATTTATTGAGTATGATGATAATTTGATATTGGTGGTTACAGATCACGGAAAAAATGAATACATCAAACTAAAGAAACAATTATATCTTCAAGGAGACGGAGATTGGATTTTGCCAGATACCAATCCACGTATTGATAAAATTACTCCGCTTGATGTATACTTACCAAGGAGAAGGGAATAACCTTATCCAGGCATTAGTCTCATTATGGCTTTGCCATAAGGGATAGCGAGTCGTTATCCTGAGGAGAACTTACCATCGAGCCTTCACGGAAACTTCGTTTCCATGACCATGTCTACATCAGCTACGCTGATGACGACGCAGTTGGAATCTTGGTTTTTCCGCCATACGGCGGGACTCCAAAATCAAGCTTCCAACGCCACACCTGAATAAATCTTACATTTCTTCAGGTGTGATGGACGATAGACCAGCAGTCGGTAATGTCCTGGATAAGGTTTTCTATTTAAAATGCGTAAATCCTGGAAATCATATAGCAAAGAGTTTAAAAAGAAAGCAATCGAATCCGGTTTTACAGACCCCGAGATTTCTTTTTGGTTAACATACGCAAAACAACTATATGAAAAGAATCTACCAATTATTTTTGATCAAATCCATTATTCATTATTGGTTGGATATAACTATGAATATTTGAAGAAAATTACTAATGATCAGAGGAAATTTTACCAAGAATATGAAATACCAAAGAAAAAAGGTGGCACGAGATTTATCGCTGAACCTTTGCCAAGCTTAAAAGAAATTCAAAAATGGACATTAGTAAATATATTAGAAAATGTAAAAGTTAGCAAATTCGCGAAGGCATATATAAAGAATAAATCCATTAGAGTAAATGCATGGTTTCATAAGAACCAAGATATTGTGTTAAGAATAGATGTTGAAGATTTCTTTGGATCAATAAAGTTCCATCATGTATATGACATCTATAAAAGATTGGGGTATTCTAAGCAAGTTAGCACACTTTTAACAAAACTTTGCATAAAAGATGGGAAGCTACCACAAGGATCACCCACAAGCCCAACCTTATCTAACATATATATGTTTTATGCAGATAAAAGAATATCCTCATTTGTTGTTCCTAAAAAAGTTCGGTACACTCGTTATGCAGATGATTTGATATTCTCAGGTAATTTCGATCCTGGTTTAATAATAAAATTCGTTCAATTAGTACTCAAAGATTATGATCTTAATATCAATACAACAAAAACCCGTGTTCTAAAGAAACACCAAAGGCAATTGGTAACAGGAATTGTTGTTAACGAGAAATTGCAAGTTCCAAGGGAAACGAGAAAAAAACTGCGGCAAGCTGTTTATTATATAAATAAATTTGGTCTGGATTCACATTTAGAACATACAGAAAATTTACATGCAAACCATATCAGGCACCTGTTAGGTATTGCTAACTTTATCCTATATGTAAATCCAGAAGACAAATATGCAAAACAATATATAGAGATATTATTGAAATACCTCTAGGCAAATATCCTAAAAGAAGAAAATAAACTCTACTTAGTTTCATATTATTGGTGCTATTCTGGTGCAAATAACTTAGAAACAATATAAAGAGTATTCCAGGTGAAACTAATTTCCCCTCTAAAAACAGTAAAATCAACAGATCCGAGAGGAAAATCTATCCCATAGAAGGACTTTTAAGCCATTGGTTGGGGGTTCGATCCCCTCCACGCTCATCGAGAAAAAACCACCTGAAAAGGTGGTTTTTTATATTTATTGACAAATCTGGTGCTATTCTGGTGCTAATTTGCAGATGTTTCCTTTTTATATCTGATATATAAATGTCTCAATAGATGGAATCATATATTCCGGAGGACTATCATTTACTTTCCCAAGATCACTTTCATCTAATACAATTTCAGTATTAGTTGCATCCATGATTGATTTAATTAATTCTGTTGCCTCATTTACTAGGAAATGTGCAAGAACATATTTCTCTAACGAATATGTAATTGAAGGAATTGGATCACTTCCGTTCTTAATTATTTTAATATTACTTCTTTTTATTCCAGTGACCTCTTCACCTCCATACTGGCAAATCCTATCTAAAAGGATATCTGGATCAGATTCCGGAACATCAAATTCAGATTTCAAACTTATCGAATGGATTTTGTTTCTCAAATCAGAGAGAATATCTATGAACTCTTTATTTGTTTCAATAATATTAAAAACGTTCCGTGTTTCATCATTTCCTTCTACTGCATTAATGAACGGACTTCTTCTAAATCCACAAGATCTATCATCAATATCAAGATTGTGAACTCTTTTAATTATTAAGGCTTGAACATCAAATATTGCGGTTAGTAGTAATGTTAAAAAATCAAAATGATAATCTGTCTGATCATCCTTGCTAACATTACTTGGCATATAGAATAAACGTCCAATTTCATCTCTGGCTTGCAATGCTAATGAATATCTATGTAATGCACTCCAACCAAGCGACCTTAGCTCATCATCACTACTGGCCAATGATAACTCAGATATATACTTCCAACTATTTGGGAGCAAACCTCTTGTTACAGCTTGATAAAATGATTGACGTGATGTAGTATATGTTGCATTTCCTATCCTGTGGGAAATCCACTGCATATTCCCTTTCATTCTCAGATATAGTCCAATAATTTTTAATGCTTCTTTTGGTGTGCATATATTACACTCTTCAAGATTTTCCCTATTTTTTATCAAGATATCTGATGTTGATACAAATACATCTCTATTTAGTGCATCATGTGACTTTACTTCAAGTATTTCTTTAATAATTCTATTGTTCCTTTCCTCATCGTGTGAACTATAAAATCCTGTTAACCGAGATATATAATTTGATTCTGTCCAAGATTTATAAACACCGGTGAATCTAATTGCATTTCCTTCATGATCAAGGACTTTTATTGGTATGTAATTATTATTATTCTTTTCACGATCAAAACTAATCATTGGATTTACTAAACCATTAAAGGACAAAGCATCTACTTCATCAGTATTAGCTAATCCTAAGAGGATATCTAGCGCCTTTTTCTCATCATCCTTAACATCAAGCAATGACCTATCATGAAATGTTATTCTAATAACCCTATAACCGTTTTTTCCCCCAAAAGGATTTCCTTCATCAAACGCTTCCGGCCATTTTATTTTCGGAGTCATTATCTACAGCTCCTTTAGATTACGGAACAATTTAACTGAAATATCAATATCTGTACATTTCATTATATATGCTCCAATTAAATTTCTTCAAAATCAAAACAAATAGCTAGAAAATTAGTTCATCCATCTTATGAGCTACTTTTTCCTCTGCTGAAGAAATTAAATGTCCATACACGTCAAGAGTTATGCTTGGTTTTGAATGTCCTAGTCTCCTCGAAGCCACCAACACATCAATACCATTATTCAACATTAATGTGGCTGATGTATGCCTTAAATCATGAAATCTTAATCTTTGCAGCCCTGCCTTTTTCAATGCTTGCCTGAACTTCTTTAAAATATTTGTTGGATCAAGCGGGGTTCCAATCGTGGAAGGAAACACCATGTCCATTTCCTTCCAAAGATGTTTTACCCTGTTATCTTCTCTTTCTCTTTTGATTTCTTTTGCTTGTTCTCTTAATACATCAATCGTTTCTTCCCCGATCGTTATCGACCTAATAGATGTTTTTGTTTTTGGCTTTCCGAATACTAACTTGCCATTGGGTAATCTCTTAAGGTTTTGATCAATCTTGATAATCCCCCTTTCCAGATCCACATTTTTCCATTTGAGAGCCAGCAACTCACCCTGTCTCAT
>Ga0255374_10058_pt1 | contig 12398 bp, 13 predicted proteins | sample ANMaggSeSYBR01H4_FD_182088 | JGI IMG/M metagenome (GOLD analysis project Ga0255374, IMG submission 182088) | Sediment cell enrichment communities from methane seep in Santa Monica Basin, California, United Staets - ANME aggregate JGI... | ecosystem: Environmental > Aquatic > Marine > Cold seeps >... | reverse complement strand
GCAAATGACGGCGCTGGAGACGAGGCTTGATGAAGCACGGGCAGCATTGGACCTGGCGCAAAGACGGTATCTGCGCGGGGTGAATTCAGTAATGGTCGTACTGGAAACCGAACGGCGAAAACGCATAGCCGAAAACGAATTAGCGGCAATCAAAGGAGATATATGGTCTGCGCGAATTGATCTGTTTCTGGCCCTTGGGGGAGATTGGGAGAAGAATTTTAAGATTTAAGGATTTTGCAACCGTTCACACTTTTTACAGGTTGTTTTATTTCGCCCTTTCAGGGCTTAAAATGTTTGTTCGCTTCGTTACCCAGGGCGTTGCCCTGGGTTGGTCTATTTTGCCCTTTCAGGGCTAATAAAGAGAAGAATCCCCCGATTTTACATCAGGGGCTATCAAGAAGTGAAGTGGAGAGTAATATGCCACAATCGAAAAAAGTAATTAAGACCGTAATACAAATTATTCTGGTACTAATTGTCCTTGTCGGCGGCGTGGTCGCGGCGAAGGCGTTGATCGCCATGCGCAAGCCGCCGCAACGAAAAGAACAAAAAGTGGTTCCGCCGTTAGTTAAAGTGGAAACCGTACGAAAACAGGACGTTCGAATGCTTGTACGCGGTAACGGAACAGTAAGGGCAAAGACCCTGGTGCAGATCGTGCCGCAGGTGCCCGGCAAAATAGTGGCAATACATAACCAACTGCTCGACGGGGGCTTTGTCAACAAAGGGGAAGTGCTCGTAACGATTGATCCGAGAGATTACGAATTGGCTGTTCAACGCGCCGAGGCGGGCGTGGCTCGCGCACAAGTAAAACTCGATATGGAAAAAGAAGAGGCCGAGGTCGCCCATCGTGAATGGGAACAATTGCATGCCGACAAGCAGCCGGCCTCGTCACTGGTATTTCGTAAGCCCCAGATTCGCCAGGCTCAGGCGGAACTGGCATCAGCCAGGGCGGAACTGGATACCACAAAACTGAATCTGGAACGGACGCGAATATCCCTGCCGTTCGCAGGGCGGGTGATTACCAAAAACGCGGATATTGGCCAATATGTGGTAATGGGGCAATCAGTGGCAACGGTATATGGCACAGAAGCAATAGAGATTTCAGTACCATTAGAAGACAGAGAACTGGCATGGTTCGATGTGCCGATGAATGCAAATACGGTATCGCAAAACACCCAAAATAATACACGATCCGAAGCGGAGGTCATCGCGGATTTCGCGGGCGCAAAACACCGTTGGCAGGGACGAGTCGTGCGCACCGAAGGACAAATAAACCCTAAAACCCGAATGGTCCATATAGTAATAGAAGTAAAAGAACCATTCGAACAAATCGCTGACAACGCGGTACTGCAACCGGGGATGTTTGTTGAGGTAGTTATAGCGGGCAGAACCCTGAAAGACGTGTTCGTGATTCCACGTTCGGCAGTCCATAATATTGATGAACTTTGGGTGGCACAGGACGGCAGATTATACATTCGCAAGGTCGAGATCGTCCGGAGAGATAAACGTTTTGTTTATGTAACGGCTGGTCTCGAAGAAAAAACCGACATCGTAGTCAGTAATCTCGATATAGTTACAGATCAGATGAAAATCAGAACGATTAGAAGAGTGGACGAGTAAATGAGTGGACGAGTGGACGAAGGGACGAGTGGAAGAAGAATTGAACGTCCAACATCCAACATTCAACGTTCAACGTCGAATCGAAGAAATTAAGAAATCAGAAGACAAAGGGAATCAATGACGAATAATGGAGAGTCACCATCGCCTGATGAGTACATCAGACGCTGCCACCCGTCGAGTGGAAGAATAGAAGAAGAATTGAACGTCCAACATCCAACGTTCAACGTTCAACATTGAATCGAAGAAATTAAGAAATCAGAATGAGAGGAGGAAACGGGTGGACGGGTGGACGAGTAAATGAGTGTAAGAGTATAAGAGTATGAATGAACTTGAACAAAAGCAGGGTGTATTAGGCTGGTTCGCGTCCAACCATGTGGCGGCTAACCTGATGATGCTGACAATTATGGCAGCGGGACTTTTATCGATAAAATCGATTAAGGTCGAGGTCTTTCCCGATATGAGCGTGGATGTAATCACGATCAGTGTGCCCTATCTCGGCGCAACTCCGGCAGAGGTTGAAGAAGGCGTCTGTCAGCGTGTGGAAGAAGCGGTGGCAGGCATCGAAGGTATTAAACGTTTGAGTAGCACGGCATCCGAGGGGACAGGCACCATAACAGTGGAAGTCGAGGAATACGCGGACGTCAAAGAGGTACTGGACGATGTCAAGGCTGAGGTTGATCGTATAATAACGTTCCCAAAAGAGACGGAAAAACCCATTATCAAGGAAATTACAACACGGTTTCAGGTTATCACGTTAGCGATGTTCGGCGATGTGCCCGAGCGCACACTAAAAGATTTGGCTGAGACGATATATGATGACCTGACCGCTATGAAAAACATTTCACAAGTGGAAATCACCGGCGTAAGGCGTTACGAAATATCAATCGAAGTATCGGAAGAAACACTGCGAAAGTATGGACTGAGTTTCGAGGCGGTTGCAGATGCGGTGCGGCGTTCGTCACTTGACCTGCCGGGCGGTTCGGTCAAGACCGAGGGCGGCGAAATACTGGTTCGGGCGAAAGGGCAGGGGTACACAGGAAAAGATTTTGAAAAAATAGTGGTCCTGGCCCACAACGACGGTACTGAATTGCATTTGAGCGATATCGCAACTGTAGTAGATGGCTTCGAGGATTCCGACCGAACAGCGAGATTCGACGGCAAGCCCGCGGCCCTGATTAACGTGTTCCGCGTGGGAGAACAAGGCGCTCTTGATGTCGCCAATACCGTCAAAGAATATGTCCGGGCCAAACAGGCTCAACTGCCGGAAGGCATATCCATCGCCACGTGGTTCGACCGGTCATCGTATCTGCGCTCCCGGTTGAATCTGCTCAAGCGTAATGCTCTCTACGGCTTAGGCCTGGTGGTGCTGTCCCTGGCGTTTTTTCTGGATGTCAGAGTCGCGTTCTGGACAGCATTGGGGATTCCGATTTCCTTTCTCGGAGCTTTCGCACTATTGCCCCATTTCGATGTGTCAGTGAATATGATCTCCCTTTTTGCCTTTATCGTGGCGCTGGGGATTGTGGTCGATGACGCGATTGTCGTCGGCGAAAACATTTTCGCCTATCGTCAAAAAGGAATGGATCGCGTTCAGGCGGCAATAAAAGGCGTAAAAGAAATGGCCTCTCCGGTTGTTATAGCGGTGCTGACGACAATGCTCGCGTTTGTGCCGATGCTGTACACCACCGGGGTAATGGGCAAAATGATCAGGAATATACCTGTTGTAGTAATCAGTGTGTTCGCACTATCGCTGGTGGAAGCGTTGCTGATCCTGCCGGCGCATCTGTCCACAGGCCGAGCCGGGAAAACACCCGGACCGATCGGACGCGGGCAAAAGCGAATGCGCGATTGGCTGGATCGTCTTGTCGGAGTGGTGTTCGCGGGGCTGCTGGAACGTTTTTTAAGATGGCGATATTTGATGCTCGCCCTGGGGCTGGCTGTTTTGACAGCGACAATCGGCTTTATCGCCGGCGGACATTTAAAGTTCACGATGATGCCCAAGGTTGACGCGGATAATATATGGGCGTCACTGACTATGCCGCAAGGTACTCCGCGAGAACAAACCGAGATAATTGTTCGCCGCCTGGAAGACGCTGCCGAAAAGGTTCGGAAAGAACTCGAGGCCAAACGTGATAACGGTAACCCTGCCCTCTTTCGGCATATCGCCACTAATATCGGTAATCAGCCGTTTGGACAAGCCCGTAGCGGCCCCGGCCGTATGGGAGGCACCACTGGCGGATCGGGAACAGGCCATCTTGCCGAAGTTAATATTGAACTGCTCAGCAGTGAAGAGCGTGAAATTTCGTCAACCTCAATTGCCAACCGCTGGCGTGAGACGGTAGGGGAAATTCCGGGTATTTCATCGCTAACCTTTACGGCCTCACTTTTCTCGGCCGGCGATGCGGTGAATATCGAACTTTCTCACCGTAATTTCGATACACTTTTAACAGTGGCCGACGAACTCAAGAATACATTGGGCAGCTATCAGGGAGTAAGCGATATAGCCGACAGTTTCGAAACGGGCAAGCTGGAACTGAAGCTCTCACTGAAAGATGAGGGACGTGTGCTGGGCCTGACCCTGTCCGATCTGGCACGTCAGGTACGTCATGGATTTTACGGCTACGAAGTTCAACGTGTTCAACGCGGGCGAGACGATATTCGCGTAATGGTACGTTATCCGCAAGAACAGCGAAAAAGCCTTGCGGACATCGAAAACATGCGAATCCGACTTGCCAATGGTGTGGAAGTGCCGTTCGTAACCGTGGCCCAGGTTCAACAGGGACGCGATTACGCGTCAATCAACCGGGCCGAACGACGACGAATTGTGAGCGTAATGGCGGACGTCGATGAAAATGTCGCCAACGCCGGCGAGATAAACCAGGATTTAATGAAAGACGTTCTGCCACAACTGAAACTGGAATATCCCGGCCTGACTTTTAATTTCCAGGGCGAACAAAAAGAAAAAAGTGATTCCATGCAAACACTTTCGTATAACGCTGCTGTGGCGTTGTTAGCAATATTCGCCCTGCTGGCAATCCAGTTCCGCAGCTACATTCAACCGGTTATTATTATGTCAGCGATACCTTTCGGACTTATCGGCGCCGTATTGGGACATATTATTATGGGATACAATCTGACGATGCTTTCGTTGTTCGGGATAGTGGCATTAACGGGGGTGGTGGTGAACGATTCACTTATCCTGGTCGATCTTATCAATCGTCAGCGACATTCGGGCGGTATTCTGGCGGAGGTGGTACGGGATTCGGCGGTACGGCGGTTTCGTCCGATTATTTTGACGACACTAACAACCTTTTTAGGGTTGACGCCAATGATACTTGAAACAAGTCTCCAGGCAAAGATACTAATACCTATGGCTATCAGTCTGGGTTTTGGTATAATCTTCGCTACGGCGATAACTCTGGTGTTGGTTCCTGTGCTTTATATGATACTGGAGGACATAAAAAAACTGGTTTGAATATCCAACATGCGAAAAAGTGACCAAAAACGATTAGGGCAAAAACTTGCCGGCCTGAGCGAGGCCCATCGGAAACGGCTGTACAAACAAGCTGCCAGGGTTCGCAAGGCAGCTCAGATCAAAGCCGGAAGGAAATCGACCGGCTCAAATGAAAATATCCGCGATTGGCAGTCTGCAGACGAGTCAATTTCTTTTGAAAAACGCTCCGGGCCTGCTCCGATGTCTTTGGAAGACTGGGTACTCAGGCTACTCGAAAAAGAACATCTCGACATCGAACTGACAACACCTGAGCTACCTGCCGAACTGTATCACGGAACTGTAATTTCCACCGGCCCGGGCAAATGTCAACTGCTCCATGAACAACACCTCCACAATGCCATATTACGACCCGAACTAACCGTGGCCCAACGCAGCGACCTGGCCACAGGCGACGTTGTCGATTTTTCCATCTCAACAGACGGCACGCATATCGTCGAACAGGTTCACCCGCGTGAGACGATTCTTTCACGTCCGGACCCGCACGATCAGCGGCTGGAGCGGGTAATTGCCGCTAATATCGATATTGCCGTCATCGTATCTTCCGTCAAGGCTCCGCCGCTGAACACTAATATAATCGACCGCTATCTTCTATCAATCGAGCGGGGCGGGATCACACCTCTGATCTGTGTCAACAAAATCGATTTAATCTCGTCCGATTCCGACCTGTCCGTATTAGAGAGTCGATTCTTAACCTATAAAGAAATGGGAATTACCGTAATCTATTGCTCGGCTCTTGCCGGGGAAGGCATTGATAATCTGACGGAAAATCTGTCCGGCCAATTGAGTGTTTTTGTGGGCCATAGCGGCGTCGGCAAATCTTCCATTCTTAACGCAATCGATCCGTCGCTGACATTATCGACCAGCCATGTGCGTAAAAAAAACCAGAAGGGCCGCCACACTACCGCCGCCACTACGCTGTACGACCTGCCCCACGATGTAAAAATTATTGACACGCCGGGTGTACGTAGTTTCGGTTTGTGGAAGATGAGTACGCGGGAGCTTCGCTGGTATTTCAGTGAATTCGATGCTTTCGCCGCTCAATGCAAATTCTCCGATTGCTCCCACACACACGAACCCGAATGCGCCGTCCAACAAGCCGTTACCGATGGGAAAATTCAATCGGTACGTTATGAAAGCTATTGCCGTATTCTCGAAACACTCGCCAAAGAAAAATGATTAATCTCGCTGGGTTCCATACCGAGACTTATACGAGAACACCTCTGGGAAATACAGAAAGGTGGCACCCAATTGGAATACCATCCACTTACAATTCCCGCTGATATTTTTCCAGGAACAGTTTTTTTATGGCTATCAGTGCTTCTGCCCGGCGATTTTCGCCCCACGGCAAAGCCGCGATAACATTACTGATTGTCTCATCAATTTGTTCCTCGCCTTCCCGCAGCAGCCAAATTTTGTCGATGTCGCTGCCTTTAAGGCCCTCCACAAGGATTAAATCATACTCACCCCTCAGTTGAGCTATCGCGTCCTTGAGGGTCAGGGGTTCTTCCAGGCGCTTTTTGACAAAAACCGTACTTTCGTTATAAGCTAAAACCGATGCCCCCAACCTGAAAAGGCGATCCGTATCGCTTCCCTCCCGATCCGATTCTATCGGCCCATGCGAATGTTTCACCACTGCCACTCGCACTCCTTTGCCGACAAAAAAGCTCAACAACCTTTCGATAAGAGTTGTCTTGCCGGAGTTCTTGAAACCGCTGATTCCTATAACCGGTATCTTCATCTTGTTTTACTTGAGTAATGAATCCGTCGAAGGTAATTCGAGATTGGAATAATTAACCGGTTCGCTTTGCGGTGCTGTACGGTCGATTTTGCCTGATCCGAGGACTACTCCGATCTGATCGTTTTGTTCCGCGAGCCGATCCATCATAGAACGCAGGTCCGCCAATTGTTTCTCCATCCGTGAGAGCAGTATTTTATCAATTTGGCCGTTCAGTATGGTTTGCATTGCCATGCGACTGACAAGATCGAATTTGCGATTCATACTACCGATCTGCCCGATTGTTCGCTTGACCCTGACAGCCAATTTCGGCTTGACGCGATAGATTTTCGTGGTAGTTCTGGTCAGTTCTATCGAGCGAACAATTTCCAGAGTTGCGCCTGCGGATTCGTTCAGGCTCCGCCACTGGTGAATCAGATCGCAGCATTTTTCGAGGGCGAATCGAAGTTCATTTAAATCTTCAGGCGTTACGCTCTGTCTCTGACAGGCAACAGAATTGGGATCGCCCTGGTCTTTTTTTTCTTTTGCCAGCGATGATTTGTTTTCTGTTTCCGTTTCTGCTTTTGTGGCGGTTTCCCCGGTGGATGTTGACGTCGCGGGTTGTACTACCGGAGCTAAAACGGACAGGTCTTTAAGCGGATAACCGCGTCCGCCATAATGATAGGGATAATCCAATATCGCGAATACTCGCTGAGTTACCTGGGGATGATACCGCCACTGCCAATATTCGCCGGGCTGCTCCCATTTGACCTGACTTGGCTTTTCAGGCTGGGTCGGGTCGGGGGCAGGGTCGGGATCGGGGTGCAACGGCACTGCCGGCAGAATCTCCGGTTCTTTTGCGGTGGTATTAGGATCGATTTGCTTGTCGGGTTCGTGGCCGGCCACCTGCGAAGATTTCTTATCAGATTGCTCCGTTGGTGCCGACTTCTGTTGACCCCGGACCGGTAAAATAATAACCGCAAGCAATATGAAAATACAGACAGCAATTTTCATGTTGTTCACCGTACCTGTAAAAAGTGTGAACGGTTACCGAACTTCTATTGATTAACCTTGTTCTTTGATTAATAATTCGGCGACTTTCTTTCCCGATTTCAGCATACCGCCGAAGATCGGACCCATTCGTGGGATATTATACGTCGCGCACACCGACATTCCGGTTACATAAACTCCCGGATACACTTCCCCGGTCTTTTCAACGACCCCAGCCTCGGAAGTCTCAACGTCCATAGGTCCTTCGGCAATTTCATGTGGATGAAAGTCTTTGACCTTTTTCCTGAGCATGTGGATAAGCTCCGCCGGATGGCCGGTCGCTTCGATTACATGTTTCGCGCCGATACAAAACGGATCGACGTGCAAATTCATCGCCCTTATGCAGGACGCATTGACCACCAGCCCTTTGACGGAGCCGTCTTTTATTACCAGGTCTTCCGCCTCGATAAGATTAAATATCTCCGCTCCCGCCCGGCAGGCATGATAGCCCAGACCAGTCGCGAACTCAATCGAGTCGGCAGTATATAAATCGCCCACTTTTTTGGTGGTTATACCGATTTCTTCCGGAATCTCGTTATCTTCAAAAACCACGACACTACAACCAGCCGCTCCACCCCAGATGCCTCCGCCTACGGAGAGTTTCTTCTCAAGGACTACCGTTTTGACGCCTGACCGAGCCAGATAAAAGGCCGCTGCCAACCCTGCCGGCCCCGACCCCACAATAACCACATCATTTTCCAGATGATCCTGTAGCCTCCGGTAATATTCCCCGATAATTGCCTGTGATATTTCTGTTTCTTTCATATTTGCGTTGTCTTTTCACCTTTCCAACTCAGTTAGCTCTGTAATACAACTTTTTTCCCTGTGTTTCCTTCGTGATTTTACCGGCTGTTGACAAATCTTCAAGGAATTTTATTACTTCGTTTCGATGAAGCCCGAAAACATCGGCTATTTCATCCAGCGAGCAGGGCCGCCGGCTGAGCAGGTTCATAATGTCCTCGCGTTTGGCGGCGAACATTTGCTGGGCGTGAACCTCTTGATAATCCGCTATAACCTCGGCATGGTCCGATATTATCGTCGCGTATTCCTTCATTTTCGCCGGCGAGACTGTCCGGGCAAAATCCTCCGTCGGAGGCCGGGTTACCGTATTAAGCTGTACCTTATCAGGGCCGATACGCCTGACACAATCGGCCAGTCTGTTTATTTCGTCTTCCATCGTATTTATTCCGGCCGACAAAAACACCTCCAGCCAATATTGTCCTTTGTACTCACGGCGCAACTGGACAAGCCCTTCCAGCATAACATCGAACGTTATTTCCGGATGGGGCCGATTAATCTTCTGGAATATTTCTTCGCAACCCGCGTCTAATGACGGGACGATCAAATCCGCTTTCAGAATCGACTGCCGCACCTCCGGCTGCCATAACAGCGAGCCGTTCGTAAGTACAGCTATGGGAATTGAGCTTATTTGTTTAATCTGCTCGAACAGCTCCCCGGTCCGCGAATACAGAGTTGGTTCCCCGGAACCGGACAGCGTGATATAATCGGGATTGGTCGGTAGTTTTGCCTTTAATTGCTCGATAACATCCTTTAGAGGCACCCATTCCTTCCGCTCGATTGTCTTGCAGGTTGTCCGTGCCAACTGGCAATAAATGCAATCATAGCTGCACGTCTTGAACGGTACAAGGTCCACCCCCAGCGAACGGCCCAGACGGCGGGACGGAACCGGTCCAAATACATATTGGGTCACCATTGGCTTTGCCTTCGTTAAATAAACGTTATTTTTCAAACTCGATTTGGACACCCGTGGAACACTCGAAAAAACCGTCGGGAAAGGCCTGTGATATTTTCCGGACAGCTTTATCACCGGTACAATGACACGGTCCAATCCGGGCCACCTTAAAACCGCGTAGCGCCTCAACTGTCTTTGTTATTCTTTCATCCGTGGCGTTTCCGAGGTGCATACCGCCCATGACTGCGTAAAATTCCTTAGCCCCGCTCAGTTCGGATATGTACTGTAACGTATTAACAACCCCGGCATGAGCGCAGCCGAGTACCACAACCATCCCCTTGGCCGATTCGAAAAACAGCGACTGATCGTCAACTAACGGATCGGGCTTTTTTTCCTCGGCATCAAGAAAAAACGGCCCGCTCACCTGCTCGAAATCGGTTACTCGTTTCACCGGGCCGGTAACTGTTATGCCCGGAAAAACTTCTGTCGGCTTATCGGTATGAATAACACCGCCGCCGCTTTCACGCTGACGAACCATCTGTACCGTTTGGCCCGGCATACCAATATCGTGGCCCGAATCGGGACCGTGGCAAACATATTTCGGTTTCAGAGCGTCCGGATGCAGATAAACCTTCGCCGCCGGGGCCGTCTCCAAAACCTTATGCAACCCACCAGTATGATCGTAATGACCGTGACTGAGAACGACCGCGTCTGTATCTTTCAGATTGATCCCCAGGGCATGGGCGTTATTGAGCAGGATGTCGCTTTGTCCCGTATCGAACAGGATTTTAAGTCCCCCGCGTTCCCCGTCTTCTATCCAAAACGACAGCCCGTGCTCACTCATCAGCGTTTGGTCGCCGGCGGAGTTTTCCACTAACACGGTTATTCTAATGGTCACAAATATTTTCTCCGGCTTCCAACGTACCTTCGACATAAGCCTTGGCAAGCTCCTGGGGGTCTCCCGCAGGGGCACCAATAACAACGGTAATCCCATTTTGGGTAAAGAGCTGCTGAGCACGCATACCTATACCACTGGCGATGATTACCTCCGCGCCCTGTTCATGCAGCCATTGGGGCAATACACCCGGTTGATAACCCGGCGGTTGTTGTTTTTCGGTACTGATAATTTCTTTTGTTGTCTCATCCACATCCACCAGCGCAAACTCTTCGCAATGGCCAAAATGCAGACTGAGCTTACCCTTAGCTAAAGGAATAGCTATTTTCATAAATCGATCTCCAAAATTATAATTACTGTAATCACATTAACTATTCAACACCTGAAAGACGTTCTCCCAGAGTTTTCTGATATCGCTTGCCACACCGTTATCGGTGTATTCCACTACGGACAGCTTGTTTATCTGCGATTGCGTGAACGCGTTATCATAACGCACATTGCCTGCTATTGCCACACCTTCCTGCCGGACCTGATCCTCGATTTTGCCTGTCATCTCGGCGTTCAGGTCCCACTTATTTATACAGACCATCGTTTTAATGTCGAAATGTCGTGTCAGTTCCACTACCCTCTGCAAATCATGTTGGCCGCTTTGTGTCGGTTCGGTAACCACCAGCACCATATCCGCGCCTGTTATCGAGGCAATCACCGGACAGCCGATCCCCGGCGAACCGTCGATAATCACCATTTCCAACCCCTGTTCCTCGGCGATTTTCCGGGCCTCGTTACGGACCAGGCTCACCAGCTTACCGGAGTTTTCTTCCGCGATACCCAGCCGTGCGTGTACCATCGGCCCACAGCGCGTTTGCGACCTGAACCACTGACCGTTAATTGCCAGATCGAACGCGATAGCGTCCGCGGGACAAGCCCTGACACAGACTCCGCACCCTTCGCATGAAATAGGATCGATACGATAATCGACGTTTGTCGCCTCGTCCGGGTCCGAAGTACGCTTAACAGCCTCGAAACGGCAGACCTTATAACACCTGCCGCACCGATTACATTTATCCGTTATGATTCTCGCCCGTTTCCCACCGCTGAAATCTTCTGTGTGCTCAATCACCGGTTCCAGCACGAGATGAAGATCGGCAGCGTCCACATCGCAATCGGCCAACGCTTTATTTTTCGCCAGCGCCGCGAATGAAGCAACAATACTGGTTTTTCCCGTTCCCCCTTTGCCGCTTATTACGACTAACTCTTTCATAAAAATTTTCCTTTTATATTTCCATTATTAAAAAGAAATAACCTTATCGGTTTCTTTTATCCATTGGGCTAATTCGGTCATCCTGGCTTCCTGCGCACCCTTAAAATAAGGTTCACCTTTATGTATTCCACAACGGGCCTTGCAGGTGCCGCATACCTTGACCGGAACATTTTTATGGATCAGTTCCTTTAGCATTTCCCCTAAATCAAAGTAACCTTCAGGCGGCCGGGCTATATCTCGAGCCAAATCGACTGAATCGTTCATTAAAAATATATTCACCTCCAAACCAGCATTAAGCAGTTGCTCTGCCAGCCGAAGCCCATTCCAGGTTACATCTGTCCCGTCATAGGGATTTCTGTTAAATACGAAAAGTGCCTTCATTTTGGTTGCCTTTTACAACGTAAAAACTCGCCAGATCAGAATCCCGGCTTTGGAATATTTCTGTTCCTTTGATTCCTAAAAAGTATTCGGTACTAATGGAAAAATACTTCGCAATTACGTCCTCTATCTCCATTAAATTCGTATGTTTAATCTTGTTTATATAAGAATCAGGTTTTTTGGTTTTTTCCCTGAAAAACTCAGACTCCGGATTTAGCAACATAATCAGGATTTTGCCGGACGACCTGAGAACTCGAGCACTCTGTTTAACGGCTTTTT